>Ga0172379_10007952_pt1 | contig 13568 bp, 11 predicted proteins | sample GrowelOW334metaG_FD_119756 | JGI IMG/M metagenome (GOLD analysis project Ga0172379, IMG submission 119756) | Groundwater microbial communities from an aquifer near a municipal landfill in Southern Ontario, Canada - Groundwater well OW334 metaG | ecosystem: Environmental > Aquatic > Deep... | reverse complement strand
CAAACTCTCCGTTGTAGGATTAAACTGGTGTAATCAAAGCATTAAAGCTTAGTTGAACCAAACTTATTGACAAGTTTGCATTCATTCTATCAAAGAACATTTTCAAAAGGATTTCAAACTTACAGCAAAACTATTAGAAAGTCAAGTGTAGTTAAAAATAATTTCTTACTTTTTTAATCTTTTTTGTTTAAGTTTTCAGCGATCTGAAAACATTTATAAACAGCTTTCAAATATAGGGTTCTTACCTTGGAGATGCAAATTTTTCCGCAATTATTTTTAACATTTTCTAGTAAAATTTCCTTAGGCTGATAAATTCTTTGAAAACAGCCTAAAAACAAATGTTTAATTCGTACCAAAATCTTTCTCCATAAGGATTTAGTGCTGCTCACTTAATTCAGAGAAATTGCCGAACCATATTTTCTGGCATTCGGTGATCGGATGATTTTGAAATAATATTTCGTTTATGCTCTGATCAGTCGAACCTTTATCTTCTCTTTTAATATTGAGATCCAATAAGTTTGATCTTAAGACATTGTCCATTTATTTATTCTCTAAATCAAACAATAGCCGTTTTTAAGTATTTTAATTTAACATATAAAAAGTAGTGTATTTAAATAAAAAGTAATTTGGATGGGGTTAGTAAATAATCGACGAGAGATTTGCTATAGTTTAAAACAAGTAAAAAAACATCAGTAAAAACTAATTCCCTCTGGAATGGATTCTTTCTTTACAAATAGTCAGCTATTTGTGTTTAATCACATGTATAAATTACTGATAGAGATCGTTTTGATCACACTCAGCAAACTCTATTAAAAATTGCGAAATTATCTGGGTTAAATCTTCTAAATATGTTTTCCCTTTTTCAGCAGTCGCTTTTTTAGGATTGCCTACACCGGTGTCTTCACTTATTTTCTTCCATTTGCGTTCTGTCCAAACCCAGCCTTCGCGAAGTCCGGTGATTTTAAATTTCTTTCCCTTCCCTTCCCCGGCTTCAGATAAGGGAGCAACTAATTCTGGTGCTATGACCATCATATTGCTTGTTTCCATTTCATCCGCATGATCGCCCGGTTGATCAAAATACTTTTTAGTATCAAGAGCTTTGTACCAATCGATCAGAGTAATTAGCGTTTTGGGATATAGTAGTTGTACTTCGCGTATTAACTGACGGAAATTATTACCACCGTGTCCGTTGATAATAACAATTTTAAAAATCCCTTGTCTTTCAAGTGAATCAGCAACATCTTTTAATAAAGCGAGTTGTGTTGAGGGATTCATATTAATGCAGAGCTTGATGTCAATCTGTCCGGTATTAACGCCAAACGGAACACAGGGAAGAACTACAACTTTTGCCCCTTTTCTCCATGCTTTTCCAGCAGAAATAATTGAAATGTATTCGGATTGAACATTATCGGTTGTATAAGGTAAGTGATAATTATGCGCCTCGGTAGCTCCCCAGGGTAGAATAGCAACCTTATAATCTGTTTCTATTACGGTTTTCCAGTTTGTTTCTGCGAGGACATAAGGTCTTCCTGACATCATTTTTTCCTTAATAAATTTTGGAAATCATTAACAGAGGTTGAGTAGTAAATGAAAAAATACGTTCAGATAAAATCTCAAATATTTATTTAGAGTAGAATACGTTTCATCGGAATCTGAATGATTATTTGAGCAACACCATTTTTTTCGCTTCCACTCTATCGCCAATTCTTAAAACATAAAAATAGACACCGCTCGCCAACAGCTTATTGCCAATTATTGATTGAAACTCTACATGATACTTCCCGGGTGTTTTCTCTTCATTCACTAATGTTGTTACTTCATTGCCAAGCAAATCATATACTTTTAGACTTATAAACCCGCTACTTTGAATTGAATACCAAATTCTTGTATTCGGATTGAAAGGATTCGGATAATTCTGCTCAAGTCCGTAAGCATCCGGGACGTCATCCTTAATGGAAGTAATGCTGTACCGCCCAACAGCCGGTTCTCTTAGCGAGGTTAGATTACTATCGGTATACGTAAAATAAAACTCAAGGGCATCACCTTCGTTGTATGAAGAAAGATTTGATGAGAAAATTCCTTTTTGCCCAAGGCTCATCGGCAGATCAAAAGTTTGAGTTCCTTGAACAAGATGAAGGACGACCGTCTGCGCCAAAATATTTTCTTTTTCAAAACATTTATTGACGATGAAAGACTGACCCACTTTTTGAAGATTCGGATAAGTTATTGCTTTTAGAGCGGATACTAATCCGTAACCAATTGAATTATTTGGTGAAGCTGCATTGCCGGATGTTGCCAACAAAATTTTTCTAATCTGAACATTTGTCAAATGAGGATAAAGCGATAAAAGTTGCGCCGCTACCCCAGCAGCAATCGGACAAGCATCCGAAGTTCCGCTTCCGTAGCCATAAACATTAGTAGACGTGCCGGAAACACTGGCTCCATAAACCGAAACACCCTGGGTAACTACTTCAGGTTTTATTCTTCCGTCATACGTTGGTCCAAAAGAGCTAAATGAAGCTTTAATATTGTTATTTGAAACCGCCCCGACCGCCATCATATTAAAACCATCCGCAGGGGAACCGATGTAATGCCAAGTACCATTGCCATCATTTCCGGCAGAAGTAAATGTTGATATTCCAAATTGAGTAAAAGCCATCTCAGCGGCTTTGGTAATGATCGTTGTTTGACCGTTCATGTCGGAATATTTGTACGAATAAGTTGATGGATCAAATTCATTATACCCGAGCGAGCTTGTAGTAATATCAACACCGATACTGTCCATCCACTGCAACGCTGCTGCGTAATTGTCTTCTTCGATATGCGTTTCGCTATTAATGTCTTCAGTTTTTGCAAGAATAAATGAGGCGTTAAACGCGGGAGAAACAATACTGCCTTCTTTAAATCCGCCGATAATAGAAAAGATTGTAGTTCCGTGTCCATCCTGTCCACCTACATCGTTGGCTTCATTTGCGGTATTATTATCATGGAAAACAAAGTCATATTCTGCCAATACTTTTCTTGAAGAGAGCGATTCAATTAATTTCCAGCGAAAACCGGAATCTAAAATTCCAATAACAACACTATCACCTGTGATTCCTTTCGCATGCACTTGCGGAATATCAGAGAGCGCATATTGCCAATATGATGGACCGTAACTATAACTTAATGCCTCATTCGTTGAGGCAGTTTTCGATAAAGAATTTTCCGGTCGCTCTTTTAGATTTTCATTTTGATAAGAGAGTGATTTGACCTCTTCAACTTTTTCAACGAAAGGAAGCGATGAGATTTTTGCAATTTGGTTTTCATCAGCATAAAGAGAAACAGCGTTGAACCATTTTAATTTATTCCAGATTTTTGCTCCGGTTGTTTCGAGGCTTTCAATATAAGGCTGGTAAAGAGGAACATCTTCAAAGGTTATGAAATTTTCTTCGCCGAGATGTTTCTTTCTTCTTTCGATACTTCTTTCTGAAAGTGAGTGAACCGCTTCTTGATATGCAAGAGAACTTTTCTGCAACGAGGTTTGCTTTGTTATTCCCTTGTCCTTAAAGTAAACCAAATACTTTTGTTGGGCATTAAGTGAGAAGGTAGTTAAGACAACAACACAGACGGCAAAAATAATTTTTCTCATAACATTTCCTGTTTATCAATCTTCAATCTGGAGAACAGCAAGGAAAGCTTCCTGGGGAATTTCGACATTCCCAACCTGTTTCATTCTCTTCTTTCCTTCTTTTTGTTTTTCGAGCAGTTTCCGTTTACGCGAAATATCGCCTCCGTAACATTTTGCAAGAACGTTCTTCCGCATTGCTTTAACTGTTGATCTTGAAATAATCTTTGCCCCGATTGCTGCTTGAATTGAAATTTCAAACAACTGACGCGGAATTAGGTCTTTCAGTTTTTCACATACTTTCCGTCCCCAATCAAATGCTTTTACGCGGTGAACAATCATTGAAAGAGCATCAACCGTTTCGCCGTTCAACAAAATATCAAGTTTCACAAGATCGGCTTCTTTGTATCCGATATATTCATAATCGAACGAAGCATACCCGCGAGTGGTTGATTTCAGTTTATCATAAAAATCAAAAATAATTTCCGAGAGAGGGAATTCAAATTGAAGATCGGCGCGCGTTGGATCTAGATACGTAGTATTTTTATAGATCCCCCGTTTATCCATCGCTAATTTCATAATATTCCCGACATACTCGCTTGGTGTTACGATCTGCGCTTTCATGAAGGGTTCTTCAATCATTTCAATATCACCGACTGCGGGCATTGTCGCTGGATTATCCACCGTAATTTTTGTTCCATTCTTTTTATAAACAATATACTCCACGTTTGGAAGCGTTGTAATAATTGATTGATTAAACTCGCGGTACAATCTTTCCTGAACAATTTCCATGTGAAGAAGACCGAGGAATCCGCAGCGAAATCCGAATCCGAGTGCAGCAGAAGTTTCCGGAACATAAACAAGTGCAGAATCATTTAAGCGAAATTTATCAAGAGCATCACGTAAATTTTCAAACTCTTCTGTGTTCGTCGGGTATAATCCGCTGTAAACCATCGGCTTTACTTCTTTATACCCGTGTAGTGGTTCAACCGCGCCATGCTTAGCTAAAGTAACGGTATCACCCACTTTGGTATCGTTCACATCTTTAATTCCAGCGATCATGTAGCCGACATTTCCTGCAGAAAGTTCGCCGGTTCTCATTTTCTTCATTCCCAAAATGCCGATATCTTCGGTATCGTATTCTTTATCATGCGCGAAGAATTTTATTCTCTGTTTTTCTTTTATTGTTCCATTAAAAACGCGTAAATAGGCAATGGCGCCGCGGTACGGATCAAAAACAGAGTCAAAGATCAATGCCTGAAGTGGTTTGGTCTCATCCCCTTTGGGGGCTGGAATACGTTGAACAACCGCTTCCAGAATTTCTTCGATTCCAATTCTTGCCTTTGCACTTGCTAAAATAATATCACTGTCGTTACATCCGATAAGATCGATAACCTGTCCTTTTATTTTGTCAACTTCCGCGCTTGGTAAATCAATTTTATTTAAGACGGGAATAATCTCAAGTCCGGCATCAAGAGCCAAATAAAGGTTGCTGATGGTTTGAGCTTCCACACCTTGCGCGGCGTCTACAATCAGAACGGCTCCTTCGCACGCAGCTAACGAGCGGGAAACTTCATAAGAAAAATCAACGTGCCCGGGAGTGTCAATTAAGTTTAAAATATATTGATTACCATCTTTAGCTTTATAAGTCATTTGAATGGCGTGCGATTTTATCGTGATGCCGCGTTCACGTTCCAGCGGCATATCATCAAGAAATTGTGCTTTTGCTTCACGCAGACTAACGGTTCCCGTATATTCCAACAGCGCATCTGCGATTGTAGATTTTCCGTGGTCAATATGAGCGATAATGCAAAAATTCCGAATATTTTCCATGTGGTCCTTAAATTTGAATGCAAATATAAAGAGAAAGCAGGCGGTATAAAATACCGTTTCCCTACCAACGTATAAGATAAAATTGATTTCTCGAACTTTTCTTTCTCTAAATCTAGAAATCTAATGAACGGGAAAGAATAAGAAAGGATTTTGATGGAGAGGCAGTAAGAAAATGTTTGTTATTAAAAAATGCTCGAGTGATTAATGCATAAAAAAAGCCGGCAAGTGAGCTTACCGGCTTTTTAGAGTTCTAATTAGTCGTAAAAGTTTGATTAATTTCTTTAAGTCTTTTGGAATCACTATACATTCCCCATAGTTTAATTGGGAGAACAATAAATCCGATTGCAAATGACAGTATTGTTTTAATTAAGAAATATATTACCCATCCTGCAAACGAAAGAAAGAGAAACATACTCGGAGTAATTTTATTCAAGAACTGCCAACCCCAAGGAACTCCGGCAAAAATGTAACCGATCATAATTCCGCCTATTATCGTTCCAATATTGAAATTGGGCGCCGAACTAACCATAAAATAAAAACCGATAACAAAAAACACCAGAGTTAAAATGATCCTTTTGTTGAGATCCCCTTTTTCTCCTTTAACGCGTACTGCATTACATGATTGGCAAATGGGAATTGAGTAGGCGTGGGTACAATCGACGCAAAGTCCTTTACCGCAATCTACACAGGTACCTACGGCATCCATTGAGGGGTGGTTAGCACATTTCATAAAACATCTCCTTTGTTATAAAATATATTTATCGGACGTAACTAAATTATCTTATATTATTTAATTGCGCAAATAAATTGTAAATGTTGGGAATATTTATTCGGTTCATTTCTGCAAGAACTCAGAACGTTTTTAGTTTTCGGAAGCGACTTTTTCCATCATTTTTTTTTTCTTCAAGCGATAACCGTAAGTTAGCGCTATGAAAAAACAACTTTATCTCGTTTCCACGCCAATCGGCAACTATGATGATATTACGCTGCGGGCATTAAAAATTTTAGCCGATGTCGATTTTATCATCTGCGAAGAATATAAAGAAGCACGAAGACTCCTTTCTCATTTTAAAATTGAAAAACCTCTAATGTCGATTAACGAGCATAATGAAAAAGATTTTGCCGATGAAATGGCGCTGCGAATTGTTCAAGGAGAAACCGCCGCATTAATTTCCGATTGCGGTACTCCCCTTTTTTCAGATCCCGGGCATGTTTTGGTTGATCTTTGCATTAGTTACAATATTGAAGTGATACCGGTTCCCGGTGCAAATTCATTGCTTCCCGCGCTAACCGGTTCCGGGTTGGATTTTGAAAAGTTTTATTATTATGGATGGCTGTCGCCGAAGAAAGAAATGCGCCAGACAGAATTATTTCAATTGAAAAACAGAAAAGAACTCATTGTTCTACTTGACACACCTTACCGCTTAAAAGCTTTGCTCGCTGACATTATTAAAGTATTCGGGAAAAATGCCCGTGTAGTTGTTGCGTTCAACTTAACGCTTCCAACGGAAAGATTTTTCCGCGCACCGGCACAAGAAATTTATCTGGAAGTTGAAGCAAAAAATCTAAAAGGAGAATTCGTGCTTTTGCTTGATAACAGGAAAAATGGGACACAGATTCACTAAGATCGGCGATGATCGCAACTTTCCAGCAGTGCCGCCATTTAGACAATCAGATAATTATTACTTACAATATTTATTAATCATGTCAGCAGCCTGAATATTACCATTTTCATCAGCTTCCTTCCAATCTAAGCATGCACCGGTTTTATCACCAAGTTTAAATTTGGCCATACCGCGTGTAAAAAAAGCATCGGCATTTTTACCGTCAATCTCAATTATTCTGCTATAATCTTCAATCGCTCCGCTTAAGTCGGCAAGTTTGATTTTGATATTGCCACGATTAAAATAAGCATCGACATATTCAGGGTTAAACTCAATAGCTTTGTCATAATCTTTATTAGCACCATGGTAATCCATAAGCCTAAATTTAGCATTCCCACGGCTAAAATAAGCATTAGCAAATTCAGGATAGAGCTCTATTGCCTTAGAATAATCTTCAATTGCCCCACTATAATTTTCCAGCTTTATTTTCTTGTTGCCATCTTTAATAAATTCTTCGGCTTTGTATCTATCCTGTGAACATGATAAAAGGATCATCATGGATAATAATAATACAATTTTGAAAGTGTTCTTTTTATACATGTAGTTACTGACTCTTTAATTTTTATTTTTCTTTTCACTCCCAAACACTTCAGTTCAATTCCAACTCCGTTTGTGGATCCCAGGTGCTTTTTAGTTCTCTTTTCCTATTCACATTTAGAAAGTAATACTACATTTTCGATGTGGTACGTATGCGGAAACATATCTACCGGTTTTACTTTTACCAATTTATAACCTGCTTCGCATAGCAGTTTAAGATCACGAACCTGCGTTGTTGGATTGCAACTTACATAAATTATTTTCTTCGGAGAAAGCTGTAAAATATCAGCGATGGTGTTTTTGTGCATTCCATTCCTCGGAGGATCTGCAATAATCACATCGGGCTTAGGAATATTTTGACTTTCCACAACATTTAAAAAAGAGTTGTAGAGATCAGCGAGAAAGAATTTTACGTTTGAAATTTGATTGAGCTTTTTATTTACTTCGGCATCTTCAATAGCGGGTTGTACCACTTCAAATCCGTAAATCTCTTTTGCGAACTTTGAAACAAAAATAGAAATTGTTCCCGCGCCGCAATAAAGATCGTACACAACTTCATTACCGGAAAGTTCAGCATAGTCGAGTGCTGTTTGATAGAGGTTTACCGCCTGTAAGGTGTTCGTCTGGAAAAATGAGTTGGCGCTTATTCTAAATTTAAATCCGCCTATCGAGTCGTGAATAATTCCATTCCCGTAAAAAACTTTTTCATAATCACCAAGAGCGACCAACGCTTTCTTCTTACTGATGTTGTTAATAATAGTTGTAACAGCCGGGATTTCCTTTTTCAGACGGTGAGTATATTCATCCATCAATTCATCATTTTCTTCGGATGTAACAAGATTCACCATCAATTCCGGGAAATGCTTCGATTCTTTTATTACCAAATTCCGTAAATATCCCGTGTGCGTTTTGGTAGTATAAATAGACGTGTTCTTCTCTTTAAAGAATGCTCTCGTAAAATTCAGAATTTTGTTGCTTTCTTCCGACTGCAAAAAGCATTCGTTCAAATCCAACACTTTATCAAATAAATTCGGGATATGAAGACCGAGCGCAAAATTTCTGTCGATCACTTCGGCTGAGTTTATTTCTTCCAACGTTAACCAGCGCTGCTCTGCAAAGGAGAATTCCATTTTATTCCGGTAAAAGAAAATTTGTTCGGCGGGGATAATCTCTTCAAAAATAAAATCTTTGAAATCACCTAACCGGTTGAAAATATCTTTAACTTGTTCCTGCTTGTAGCGGGATTGCGTTGGATAAGCAAGGTCTTGCTGCTTACAGCCTCCACACGTACCGAAATAATTACAGCGTGCAGTTATCCGTTCTTTAGAAGCTGAAATTACTTCAACAACTCTGGCTTCGGCATATGATTTTTTAATTTTTCTTAGTTCAGCTTTTACAACATCACCGGGATACGCATGTTGAACGAAGACGACAAAATCTTTTGTCTCCCCATTTTTTTCAACCGGAATTTTAGCAACGCCTTTTCCTTCGTAAGCGTAACTCTGAATAGTTAACTCAACAATGTCATTTCTTTTCATGCAATTTCCTTTTCAAACAACATTGCGGTAAATCCGATGTTCTTATATCCGCCGTGCCTTAAAAATACGTTTGCCTCATGGCTTATTTTGTGAATAAATTTCTTATGCAGTTTCTTTTCCCCTTCAGGAACATTGGGAAGATTCCTCGCTGCCTTTTTTTCAAATTGAATATAAAAAACATCTAAGGTTTCCGAAAGATCTTTTGACTCTTTAAACTTCCATTGCGCGTTTTCGTAAAAAGGAACCAATTCATCAACAAACAACGGTGAGAGTGATGAGCGGTTCCAGACGTCGGTGATAACCGGTGGAACATCTTTTTTCAAATTACACAATTCCCCCACACATAAAACACCTCCGGGCTTGGTTATACGCAAAAATTCTTTTGCAATCTTTCTTCTTCCGCTAACGGTAACTGAAGCCTGTGCGTACACCGCGTCAAAAAAATTATCTTTAAAATCTGTCTGAGCCGGATCCATCAACCGCACACTAATATTTTTATTAGCGCTTAGCGATAACCGGCTGCGGAAAAGCGCATCTTCTTCGTGCACGATGAAAAATATTTTCGCTTGAAAATTTTCTTCGATGAATTTAGCGATTCCTTCAGAACTCTCTCCAACCACCAAAATTGTTTTCCCCGCCAAATCGTACAAATTGCTGAACCAGAGAAATTGATCGTCCATTCCCGGTAATAATACAGAAAGCTTCACACTGTGCCTTTATTGTTTAATTTTTTCACTACAAATTTAATTATTAATTTACCAATAGATAATCAGTTAATTAAAAAGATAATGAAATTATTCCTCCTATTAGTATTCGTGTTTGCTATTCAAGCTTTTTCTATGAGCGATTCCCTCGTCGTTTCCAGAGAGTCAACCGGCGATTCTTTAAATATAGTTGATTCTTTGAAGATTAAAACCATCTCTCCGGTAGATTCGGCGGCAGTCGATTCACTTGCTCTTGAAGCGGTAAGGGACACAGTTGTTCCTCTTACCTTTTCTGCGGAACTTCCATTCAGTTCGATAATTCCACAGGAAGAAATAAGGAGAGTGAACTTGCGGTACTCCGGCGATATCTTTTCTCTGCTTCCCGTAAGTTACAAGAGAAGTCTTGGATTTAGCGGACTACCGGAGGAAATGAATTTCTACGGAGCCGGATTCGGCAATGTCAGTTATTTTGAAAACGGCATTTTGTTGAACGATAGGACACGAAACGTGTATGATCTGAATTTGTATCAAACCGAAGATGTTGATTCAATCGAAGTGGTTCCTTCTCCACGTGGATTTCTTCACGGAATTTTTAATAATTTAGCTTCGGTTAATTTCATCACCAAAGACAATATCGCGATGCCGCCTTACACCCGCATTAAATATATCGAATCTCCGTTTGGCGAAGGGTATGTCGACGCCCAGTTCAATTCTCTTTTTTCAAAAAAATATATTTTTTCTTTCGATATTTCCAACCGGAAAATGGACCAGGGATTTTACAATTCCGATTTTAGTTTGTGGCAGGCGAAAGTAAAACTAAAATATCTCTACTCAAATTCACTCAACTTTTTCTTGAACTACAATTTTGTAAAATCGGATATCGGTTTGAACGGAGGAATTAACTACGATAGTTTGGCAACACTTACTACATCTCCCGAGAAGTACTTATACGATCTCATCTCTTCTCCGGTTGTTATCCGCGAACGTTATCAAAAAGGAAAACAACATAATTTTTCAGCGCGAATGCTGGCTCATTTATATGAAGAAAGTACTTCCGAACTTTCGTTTTATTATCGTTTTAATTTAGATGAATACCGGCAAAACGAATTCGGGAAGCAAAGCAATCTTCCAATTTTTATTTCGGACAGAAAAACAAAAGTTCTCGGCGGCATCGTAAGCCACCAAACGGACTTTAGCATTTTCAACCTTTCGTTAAAGGGGAATTACGAATACGTAGATTATTTTGAACGATTCACCGGGAAAGAAATTATTAACGATCTCTTTGCTTTAGACGGCATTCTTACGTTCGATCTCGGGAACAAAAGAGTCATCCCTTCTGTATTTGAAAAAATGATAATTGCCAAAAACACTGAATATTACGGAACCGGGGCTGATATTCGCTTTCTTCTTTCTGAGAGTTCTTCGCTTTATCTCGGTACCTCTTATTTTGAGAAAGTTAAAGATGCAGGTTCAACATTAATTTCTTCCCCAACAATTTTTGCAGCGGAACTCGGATATAAGAGAACAGCAGATAAAACTTTCACTGAATTAAAGTTTTATTATAATAACCAAGGAAGCGGATCGTTCGCGATTACCGATCCAACTTCAACATTAACGCAGCCAGTGTATTCTTTTCAAAATGTTTCTAATGAAGAGACCTATGGCGCTGGTTTAACCTTTAACTATGTCTATTGGAAGATCCACGCATTAACAAACTCGTCTTTTTCGTCAAAGAAAATTGGAATTTCAACTGAGCCGTACCTGCCAAATATTGCATTGGATTGGAAACTTGAATACCGCGATACTCTTTTCAATTCCAGTCTGTACTTGCGAACCGGATTTGAGGCGAAATATTCCGGGAGACAAGTCCATGCGCAATATGATTTTTACGAAACGCAAGTTTTTTACGACCTATCCAAGCCTCGTGTACCTGCCTGGTTTACGCTTGATTTTTATCTTTCCGGCGAGATAAAAAGATCGGCAATGATCTTTTTTTCATGGGAAAATCTTTTCGGGAATCTTTATTATGTTACTCCTTACTTTCCGATGCCGGGAAGAGGAATCCGTTTTGGTATAACATGGGAGTTTTCAAATTAACCGATGCTAAAACAACTCTTTCAATTTTCACGAAACAAATTTTTAACGCTCGCTCTGCTAGTTGAGGCATTGCTACTCTATTATACTTTTTCAAATCTTACTTCGTCAAGTATTCTCCTTTACATTATCATTTATGCTCTTTTCTTTATTCTCTTCTTGTTCACACTTCAACTCGTAAAGCGTAGAGAAGAGAAAACTATTTCGCTCTTCGGAAGAAAATTTTCACTTGTATACGTGATTATTTTTTTCGGTTTACTTTTTCGCCTAACGTTAGTGCCCTCTTCTCCAACAACTTCGGATGACTATTACCGTTATCTGTGGGAAGGAAAGATTTTACTCCACGGTGTTAATCCATATGAGAAAAATCCTGCCGACTCATCACTCAATTATCTCCATGGAAAAGATCTCCCGTCAAAAGTAACCTTCAAAACAATGACGGCGATCTATCCCCCTGCGGCACAATTGATATTTGCCGCGAGCTATTTTATCAGCGGGGAATCGCCCGTTGGTTTAAAATTGATTTACTTCGTCTGCGAATTTTTCACTTTACTTTTTCTACTGAAATTATTCCGCTTACAAAAGGAGGACGAGCATCAAATCATTTTCTATGCGTGGCTTCCGCTTCCCATTATGGAGTTTTTCGTAAATGCCCACCTGGATGCCGCAGCTGTAATGTTCTTTGTGATGTTTTTATATTTTGCGATGAAGAATAATGTGATAGGTTCTTCGCTCTCATTCGCGTTCAGCTTCCTTATAAAATTGTATCCCGTTTTTATTCTTCCCCTGCTTCTAAAAAAGTTTTGGTTCAAAAAAGCAATTCTTTTTTATCTAATATTTTTTATCGTAGTGGTTGTGTTTTATTTCCCGTTTCTGCCACACAATCAACCCTTAACCAGTTCGATATTTAAATATTTATCTAATTGGGAGTTTAACGGATCGGTGTATCAATTCATAAACATGTTTTTGCACAATGGACAAACAGCCAGGTTGATCTGTACGGCTGGTTTAGTGGTTATTGTTGCAGTGATTGCATTAAAGTATAAAAATTTTCTCTACGGAGTTTATGCCGTTTTGCTCGCGATGATTATTTTTACTCCAACATTTTACCCCTGGTACATGGGATGGATTGCCGCGGTAAATCCTTTTGTGCAATTTACTTCGGTATTGAGTTTGCTGTTTACTACCAATCTTACGAATGTTACACCGATGGGAAAAGTCTGGCAGGAATACACTTGGGTTCTGCTCCTGGAGTATATTCCCTTTTTCGTACTGCTCGGTTACGATCTTTATAAAATAAAATTCAAGAAATTAAATGTAGAAAGAAAATAAAATGAAAATTATTCTCGGTGCTGATCACGGTGGTTTTGAAACGAAAGAAAAAATTAAAGAATATCTTCTCGCAAATAATTTTGAAATTGTTGATGCGGGAAATTTGGTTTACGACGCAAAAGATGATTATCCCGATTTCGCTATATCGGTTGCAAAAAAAATTGCGTCGCATGAAGCTGAAAAAGGAATTATCATCTGCGGAAGTGGTGTTGGAGCTTGTATCGCGGCAAACAAAGTGAAAAATGTCCGCGCCTGTGTT
>Ga0172379_10007951_pt1 | contig 13570 bp, 9 predicted proteins | sample GrowelOW334metaG_FD_119756 | JGI IMG/M metagenome (GOLD analysis project Ga0172379, IMG submission 119756) | Groundwater microbial communities from an aquifer near a municipal landfill in Southern Ontario, Canada - Groundwater well OW334 metaG | ecosystem: Environmental > Aquatic > Deep... | reverse complement strand
GGGAACACAAGCAATAGTAGATTGAGCTATTTCAAAACTTGAGTCTTTGTGTGTGAGTATCAAGGCAATATGGACATATTTTCCGGACGAATTTTTTAAAAGAATCAAGTCGAGTCCTCGCAGATTAATTGGTTCAACTATCTGGGAGGCTTTACCGGCGAAAATAGCGGATCCGGCCCTGCTGGCATCATTTTTTCCGTTTTCCTGCCAGTCTAAGCTGCTTAGTAATTCGTTTAATCGATCGATAGAAGAAAATACATGTTTCAATACATTAAAAATTAGTCCGGAACAATCAATACCAAGTCCAAGATGATTCATAACATTTATAATTGCTCCCGGTGTCGCGGTAGATAGTGGGAGGCCAATGCTTTGAGCAATTTGAAGAGTGGCTTCAGCGATTTCATCCGGCAGCCCCTTTCCCTGAAACCTGCCAAAACCTATTTGATTTTCTCTCCACAGAGAAGAGAAGGTGTCTATGTGCTCTCTTGATATGCCGGATGCTTTCATGATATGGGTGGTTTCACCCTTTGCGATGTTCATATAATACGGGCAAGAGACAATAACTGATCCCACTTGAAGATGTGTGTATTTAGATATGATCTCTCTAGCCTTTTCTTCCATTTGTTTTCCGGATTATTTCTTTGATAGTTTGTGTTTCATCCCAGGGGGTTTCGATGCCGTTTAGATTCATGCTTTGCTCGTGGCCTTTGCCCAGAAACAAAATCCAGTCGCCGCTTTTGGCCAGCTTATTTATGGCAAAGCCAATGGCTTCTTTGCGGTCGTCGACGCGGAAGAAAGTTTTGTTTAGTACACCGCCTGCTTCCAAACAACCCTGGGCAATCTGGGTGTAGATTTGATCGATACTTTCGTTTCTGGGGTCTTCGGTGGTGACCACTACCAGATCGGCCAGCTCGCAGGCGGCTTTCCCCATAGGAGCCCTTTTGGTTTGATCTCTGCCGCCATTACAGCCAAAGACGGCGATAAGACGCGCGTTGTCTTTTATCAGATTCCGGCGAACCAGGGTGAGAACAGATCTGATGCCCTGCTCGGTGTGGGCAAAGTCTACTATCGCATGGAGATTGCGCCGATTGGGTACTGTTTGAAAACGGCCGGGGAGATTTTTGAAGTTTTTGAGTACTTTGGAGATGGTGGTGATATCTACTCCGAGAGAGAGGGCGGTTTTGGCGGCGGCCAGAATATTTTCCAGATTGTATTCTCCGGGAAGGTGAGTAGTCAGTGTATGCCAGGTGCCGTTGGCGAGTAGGTCAAATGTTTGGGTAACGGATGAATCTTTTGCTTCGTATTTTATATTTTTAATTTCGGATTTGACGTTGTATGGCTCTACTTTTCCTGCGGCTTTTGATTTGAAGAATTTATATTCCTTTGATGTTTGATTGAGGATTGATAATTTACTTTTTTCAAAGAGTAGGGCTTTGGCCGAGCGATACCCCTTGATTGTTTGATGAAATTCCAGATGATCGTGAGCCAGATTGGTGAGGACTCCAATATCAAAGGTGATATCTCCGAAACGATACTGGGCCAGACCGTGTGAGGTGGTTTCCAGAATAATATGAGTGTCTCCTTGTTTGACGGCTTCCGAGAGCCAAGACCAGAGGATATCTGGGTCGGGTGAGCTGGTATGGAGGCCGGTATCAAACTCCCGGCCGCCGATGATTGCCTTGATGGTGGATACCATGGACACTTTTGTCCCCGCCGCTTTGAGGAAGTTATATAACAGATTGGTAGTGGTGGTTTTTCCGTCGGTGCCGGTAACCCCGATTATTGTGAGTTGCTTTTCCGGATTGCCGTAGTAGTTGGCCATCATCATGGCCCAGGCGAGGCGGCCGTTTTTGACCCGGAAATAAGGAACGGAGAGAGCCAGTTTTTCCTCCCCTACTACGGCGACGGCGCCATTGATGATGGCTTTGTTGATGAAGCTGTGGCCATCAACGTCGACACCTTTGTAGGCGACAAATAGGAATCCGGGTTTTACTTTTCTGGAGTCCGAGGTTACCTCAAGGATTTTTGGATTTATGTTTTTTAATTCCGATTCCGGGACGATGTTTTTGAGTATTTCCTTGAGCGTCATTTTTTTTGCATTACCTTGAATACGATTCAAAAGTATATCCATTTTGGCTAATTATACTCACCCTTGCCGATAGACTATCCCGAGGAATCAGGTTTGATCATACCTGCTACTACTAGGCCGTCTCCATGACGCCAGTCGATCCAATCAATTGCGGTTGTAGCAAATTCTTCTTCATCTTCATAAAGAGAGTGCCCTCCACGGTAAATGCCGTGGTTAACGTTGCCATCTATGTTGGTCGGGTAAACAAAAGGGGCAACTGCTTTTGATAAGTTGTCATCTAATATGGCAACTTTGGCGGCTAAACTGAGCATCTTTTTGTTTTGGGTTCTAAAAACAATTGCTTCTGCTTTTGTAGCCATTAGCTCGTCTTTGAGCATTCTTAAAGCCAGACCGGTACCGTGTAACGAAGGTTCGACGATGATACCTCCGAGGTTGTAAAAAAGTATGTTCCCTATTCTAACTACATCAGAGGCGATAAAAGCGACTGCTCTGCCCTCGTTGTTTCTGGCAACTATCAGACGAGGAGCGGTAACAACATGATTGGCGACATCCTCTGATAATTCAGAGCTGTTTAGATCAAAACGGAGGAATCCTTGACCTGTAAGCGGAGTAAGTTCACGAGCAAGACCTTGTCGTTTTTCAATTTCCAAAACAGAAGTATCTTCACAGCACTCAATTATCAACTGTTCTCCCTTGATTGTGATTATTTCGTTTCGCCAACCTTCCTTTGACTCTAACATGACTAACTATCAACATAGCATTTCTATGCCGGATGGTCAATGGTCTCGGGGGGGTGTGATTAGGAAGTTGTTTTGGAAAAAGTATTGGCGATCTCTTGAGCTTTCTTGTGGCTGACAGAATATTGGAATGGTTTGAGGTTGATCTCCTTATCTTTGGAGACGACATCTCCTTCTTTTAGAGCGGTACCGACAATAATGCCATCGGCGTACTTGAGGAGAATCTTAAGATTTTCTGTGGTGGCTCCACTGCCGATTATGATGGGAAAATCCCCAACGGCAGTTCTGGCTTCTGCAAGGTCGTCTGTCTTTGGCGCGTCACCTGTCCATTTTCCGGTAACAATAATGGCATCCGCTCCTGCCTTGACAGCTTCTTGAGCAGACTGAGTTAGTGTTTTTGTCTTGTCGATCATTTCGGAGTGTTTAACCTGAATGTCGGCAAGAATAGCGATACGATCTAGACCTAGCTTGTGTCTCAGACTGATTATTTCACTCGATCTGGCTGGCATTATTCCATAGGTAGTTTTAACGCTATCGACAAAAGCCGGGACTCTGAAGAAAGAAGCATTGGTTGAGGCACAGATAGAGAGAGATGTTTCATAGTCGTTCCATAAGATATCCAGCCCGAAAGGAATTTTGATTTTATCTTGAAGCAGTCGAGCGAGGGAGGCAAACATAGCGGCAGATGGAGCAGGAATTTTCTCTTTGTGAGGTGTGTCGTAGTTGTTTTCAATGATAATGGCGTCGAAGCCTGCGTCCTCAATTATTTTGGCTTCCTTCAGCATCTTTTCGGCAATGTAATCAAATCCGGGATAATCCGGATAATCGATAAGAGGCGGAAAATGGATCATGCCCATTAACGGTCTTTTGGTATTGAAAATTGAAAATAGCTTATTCTTCACTTGTCTTAAGTAATTTGTTCAATATCTCTACCACGCCTAGTGTTAGGCGCTCTTTTGCTACATAGTCTGAAAGTGCTTTGAATTTGTCGGCAGCATTTTGAACTGCAAAATGTTTAGCGATGTCACTTCCAAGATAATCTGACATAGAGTCTCCGATCATGCCTACCTCTTTGAAACCTTCGTCCTCCATCAATATTTGTGTGCCGGTTCGTTTGTTTGTTCCCTTTCTTGCAATGATTACTAGGCCGTGATTTTCATTATAGTCTTCATCTATCTCAAGGTTTGAGTAAATGTTTCTAATGTTCTCCATTGCGAGTCTTGTAATGGTTTGGTCTGTCCTCATTTCTCCGCTTTGTCCAACTAACCTGAAAAACAAACCGATACTGCATTTTCTGAGGTTATTAACCAAAGCAATTCTATCGCCTGGATTGCCAATACGCATGTTCATCCGTAATGCTTCGACTGGGTTTCCTTCCCAGATAACAAACCCTTTGACTGATAATGCATTGATCATTGTTTCGAGAGTGTTTGTAAAGGTAGTGCTATCCTCTTTGTTGTAGGAGAGGCCGCTTTCTGTGCACACGACAGCACCTTTTTCTGCAATTATTGGACCGTTCATTCCGAACCTATCTCTCCAAACTTCCAACGCCTCGAACGGAGTATCGGAACTTAATCCAATTTTTAAGCCATTAGATTGAATTCTTGAAATAACTTCGTATATTTCTGAACAATTGGTATTGAATCCTCCTTCTACTAGAGTGTTGTCTAGATCACTTAGGATGGTTTCGCTTTCTGGTATTTCTATTCGTTTTTCAATCATTTTGAATATGCAGTATTATATCAGTTTTGTGTCGGCTGATTCTTTTGTTCGAGAAATATTGCTGTTTTTTGCATTGCGATTTTGATCGCTTTTTCAAGGAATATTCCTTGACTCATTAAACCAACAAAGTAACCGAAAAAAGAGTCTCCGGCTCCGATTGTGTCACTAGACCTTATCATTTCATCTACACTTTCTAAATGTTTTTTGCCCTGCGAATAATATTCGATTCCATTTTCTCCGTCGGTAATTATTAATAATCTTTTTTTTTGATCATCAAACACTGACTTTGGAAGATATGAAATTTCCTCTCTTGTTCCTTTCAAACAATAGATATTCTTTGACAAACCCTTAATTTCGTTAAAAAAGTTTTTTTTGCCTACTACCTTTTCGTCACGAATGTATCCTTGGATATCGATGAAGAATTTGTTAGAAGTCATTCGTTTGATGTTATTCAAGCCCCATTCCTTAAATACAGTTGATATGATAATTGAGTCTGATGAGATTGGGTGGATTGGTGTCGTTTTGGGTAATTTAGTAATTTTTCCTGTTTCACCTTGGTCGTTAAGACGTATAGCGATATTGACTGTATTACCATGAAATACGTTGTAGTCGGCTCCAACAAGGGTCAGTGCTTTCTCAAGAAATAATAATGGTCCACCGGGTTGAACTTTTAAGACCCTGCCGTCTTTGTCGGTTATGGTGTCGAGTGAGTAGGTAGAAAACACTGAAATGGATGGAGATTCCTTCATGAATTTTGACATGTCTATAATTGATTGTTAAGCATTTGTTGCGGCGACGTATTCTTGGAGTTTGGAATACCCAGCTCCGGAAAGGATTGTTTCCAAAACCCGATAATAAGCCTGACGCAGATATTTTCTATTTACTCTTCGGTTTTTCTTGTCTAGAGCTTCGGGGAGATGAGCGTATTCTTTGGTGAAGAGGGCGAGAGCTCCCGTCATGGCTAGGTAAAGTGCTTTGGAAATATCCTCTCCCTGAAGAGCGGAGAGGTTGGCTGACATAATGTCATCGACTGTATTTGGGATCAGAAGTTGGCGATACTCAATTCCTTTTAAGAAGTTGTCTTCCATAAAGTCTTCGGGATAGATAATGAAGGTTCCTTGATTTTTGCCTTCTACCAGAAAAGAGGCCATGGTTTGGTAGGGGGGTGGAGCAACCTCGTCAATGGCTACTGAAGACTTTGTATCACTATTTCTGTAATACTTGGCCGGGTCGAAATTATCAGGCTGTGCTCCTTTGCTATTCAGTCCGCAAAATGCAACACTGTTGGCGTAATTTTGGACACCTTTCCGGCGAAGAATTGCTAGGGCTTCTATTATGGTTTCCGGGTGGACATTGTCGTTTACACCGATAAAGGCCGTTGTGGAAGTTTCCGGTGATATAGGAATGGCCAAAGGGCCGATGACGTGGTTGATGGTCTCACCTTTTAGTTTGTGGGAGAGTGTGTGAATAGTACGGATGGTGTGACAGCTACTCATCAGTAATCCCGTCGATTGCAGTGCTAAAAAATCTTCAAGACTATCTTGATCGGAGAGAGCCCCGAAGGCTTCTATGGCACTCTGACCGGCGACCTTTGAGGTGTTTGGATACGAGTGATGTTTATGAACGAAACCAAAATTGGCTAAGACAGCGGCACTGAGAGTGGAAAGGCTGAAAAGTTTTGAGTTGTCGCCATTTCGAGGATAGCCACGATCGCCACCCATACCACCGATACCAATGACTGTGTCCGGTGCAGGAATTCTGACAATGGTGTCGATTTCCAGAGCAGAGGCCACCATTCCGGCAATTTCTTCGGGTGAGATGCCGACAAAACCTTCTTTAGCTGACATGGCCGAGAGGAGAGCGATTGATTGATAAAAAACCGTGTCCTGATCGTTGGGCATACCGGCAGGAAGTTTTTCATGGAGTTGTCGGTAAACGGTTTTATTTACTCCCATAGAGACAAAGGTCATGAGACTGAATGATTCTTCGTAGGTTAGAGGTTGGCCTTTTTTGAGCTTGCCGTCAAGACCGTAGTATCCGCCTTCAAAAAGCGGAATCAGATTATCCTGATTCTTCGCAAGTGCCTCTTTCAACCGTGTTTCGTAATCGGACTTTCGTGCCAAGGTTTCGAGAATGTCTGTGCAATCAATGACTCTGCCATCTATTTCCTGATGATAAGGAAACCCTTTTAATCTAATTGAGGCCACTTTCTCAGATCTGTTTTGACTTTCGTTTTCCGGTGTTTTCATTTTTTTATATAAAATTCCGCCCTTGGGCGCCTATAAATAATAAGCATCCAAGGGCGGAATTCCGCTGTGCCACCTTGTTTTACCAACTTATTGCTAAGTTGGCCTTTTTAACCGACTCCGAGAGTTCGACATCGGCTTGAAGTCTGATAACGGTCTTCTGCCGGAGAGAGCTACTTTCCCGTGCGGGGGGTTCACCCTTCAGCTCGCCGGGCCCATTCTCCCGGCTGATTGCGCTTTTTTTTGTTAACTTGTGGAGGTTAGTTTACTAATTTTTCCGACACTTGTCAAGCGGGGCATCCTTTGGTAGGATAAGACATCTTGTAGTGATAACTGCGAGGGTACATTGATAATTCAATCTTTCACGAGTTAGCTTTCCAAATTTGGCTTTCATAAGGAGCAATGTATGGATACAAATCCGGTTCGTCGGGTATTGACAGGGATGAGGACTACTGGTCAATTGCACTTGGGTCACTATGTAGGGGCATTAAAGTTATGGATAGACGCAGTGAATGAGGGTTATGATTGCTACCTATTGTTGGCTGATGTACAGGCACTTACGACTCACGCCGATAAGCCTGAGTTGATACAACAGTCGGTAAGAGATGTGGTTCTCGATTGGATGGCTGTGGGTTTGGATCCTACCCTACCGAATGTACATTTTGTACTCCAGTCAGGAGTCCGGGCCCGTTTTGAGATAAGTCAGTATTTGTTGATGATTGCCAATCTTGGTGAGATTCAGCGTAATCCGACAATCAAGGCCGAGATGAAGAATCTAAAAATCCCTTCAATGGGATTTATGACCTATCCGGTTGATCAGGCGGCAGATATTTATATGGTGTCTCCGGAGAAGATTCCGGGAAATGAATTGGTGGTGCCGGTTGGAGAAGATCAGGTACCTCACCTGGAGTTTAGCCGAGTTTTGGCGCGCCGATTTAATAAAATATACAGGACAAGCATATTTTTGCCTTGCCGCGCAAAGGTCGGTGAAATAGGACGTTTAGTTGGTACCGATGGCAAGGAAAAGATGAGCAAGTCGGGGGGAAATGCTATTTGTTTGGCTGATGACCCTGAGATTGTAAAGAAGAAAATCATGGGGTTATATACTGATCCGACCCGTCTTAGAGTAACAGACCCAGGTCACATTGAAGGAAATCCGCTTTTTATATACCTTGATGCTTTTGCGACAGATAAGGCGGAAATTGATGAGTACAAAAGGCTCTATCAAAACGGTCAGATTGGTGACGTTCCGTTGAAGAAACGCTTGGCAGAAATTGTTGAGGCATTGCTAGTGCCGATGCGAGAGCGTCGAGCCGAGGTCGAAAACACCAATGTAATGGAACATGTACGTAGAGGGACTGCCGAAGCGTCTGTGATCGCCGATAGTGTATTGGCACGAATGAAATCAGCGATGTTCCTATTCAACCTCAAGGAGGAAGACAATGGAAAAGAATAGTCAGGTTTCGCGAAATGTAAACGCCGCCTTCTGGCCTTTTGTACTGGCTGTGGTTTTGACGGTACTTTATAAGCTTGGAGACGGATACGTTGTCGGCCATCTGATTCATTCGCAGGATAAACTGATTTCAACTCTGGTTTACTTGACTATTGGTGCTACTACGGGATTGGTAATCAACTTCCTGATGTGCAAAATTCCGGTGTTGGGAAAGACTATTGATCCGGGATTTCGTGGTACTGTCGGTGGTATGTCGAGCAAAGCACATTTTAAGGCTATGGTCTCCGGAGTTTTTTCTGCAATAGCGACAGGAATTTATTTGTGGTCGTTTCGGACACTTGACCCGTCGATTGTGGTACCGCTAACCTCACTTTCTGTGCTCTATATTGCGGTATTTGAGGCTTTTCGTGGCAAGATCAAATTTGGATCAGTGTTGCCATCAATAGGGTTGGTATTTGCCGGTGTAGCGATTGCTTCGTTTAACGAAACTGTTAACTGGACAGTAACCGGTGAAACCTTGTTGATTGTGCTCTTGGTCTACAACTTGATGAACGCTGCCAGTGAATTGGCCAGTAAAAGTGGAGTGGATGCAAGTGACGCGATTTCTTATGGTTTTTGGAGATTTTTTTGGCTAACCGCGTCGGCCATCGCGATTGCTTTTGGCACTTCACTAGCTCTGGGGGTATTTAGCCAGTTTGTGCAGTTGCTGTTTAGCAGTTTGTCGGCAATTCCTTTCATCTCGCTCGTGATGGTAGTTGTATTTTTTGCCAATGGTTGGGCCAATCGTGGGCTGGCTTTGAGCAACGCCACTACCAAAAACCTGGCGATGATGTCTCAAGTAATTTTCTCTGTCTTTGCGACAGCTGTTGTGGCCGTGTTGTGGCCAAGTGTATTTCCTGCGGCACCGGTTACTGTAATGCAATGGGTTTTGCGTTTGGTTGGTGCGATTCTCCTGATGTCAGGAGTATTTCGCCTGGTTCGCAGAAATTAGCTTGTTTATTCCCGTCTTGATCTTTGATTGAGGCGGGTTTTTTGTGTAGTTGAGTTATTAGATGGATTCCCGCCTGCGCGGGAATGACAAGAGAGTTATGCTTGAAGTTTATCAAGCAATGTTTTGGCTTGAGTGGGGTCTTTGGCTACTAGAGCTTTAGAGATTTTTTTGGCGGAGGTGAAGAGCTTTTTGGACCAGAAGTATTTGAGCCGTGTCGGGAGAGAGCCGTGTTGCTTGATGCCAAAAACCTCTCCTGCTCCCCTGAGGCGGAGGTCTTTCTGAGCCAAGACGAGACCGGAGTGATATTTTTGGAGTAGCTGAAGGCGGTCGATCTCGATCTCATCCGAGTTGGTGGGTACCAGAAAGAAAAAACCCTGCTCCCCTCCCCTGCCCACCCGGCCTCTGAGCTGATGGAGTTGAGCCAGGCCAAAGCGTTCGGCCGAGTGTACCACCATAATATTGGCTTGGGGTATATCGATGCCGACTTCGATGAGAGAGGTGGAAACCAAGATTCCCGAGGAGGTGTCTTTGAATTTGGTTAGGGTTTCCTGCTGATCTATCTTTTTTTGTTTGCCGTGAAGAACAAAGACTTTATGTTTGGGGAATAGGCTTTCGTACTTTTTGCTGATAGTTTCTACCGTAGCGGTGCCACTACCTTTTTCGGTGATATTGGGACAGACTACAAATATATTATTGCCTTGGTCCAGTTTTTCGGTAAGCCAGGGAGCGCTGTTTTTGTAGCGTTCCGGGCTGACGACGTGAGTTTTGGTGATGAGACGATTCTTTGGCTTATCATCGATATTGGTGAGCTCGATATCTCCGATCATACCCAGAGCTACAGTCCGAGGAATGGGTGTGGCCGAGAGATTGAGCAGGTGAGGAATGGGGCGGCGCTCTGTAAGGATCTCTCTCTGGCGGACACCAAATTTATGCTGTTCGTCTATGGCAACTAGAGCCAGGGGGTGTTTAAGGTCGAGAGGGATTTGGTTTAGCAGGGCGTGAGTGCCGATGTAGATCATAGGTTTGTGAGTTTTGATTTCTTCGGTACTGGAGGAGGTAATGAGCTGAAGATTGTTTGGGAAAGCGGAAAATTGGGAAAAAGTGGCGAGGTGTTGCTGGGCCAGAATTTCTGTCGGTGCCATAACAGCTACAGAAAGATCGGCATTTAATACCTGATCTGCCGAGAGAATAATGGTGATTGTTTTACCCGAGCCGGTTTCGCCTTGCACCAGGCGATGAGTAGGTTCTGTTGTAGTTAGATCTTCAAAAATAGCGTTGATGGCTTTGTCCTGGCCGGGAGTAAGAGTAAAGGGAAGTTTTTTGAGTGAGTGATTGTAGAGAGCCTTGTCTAGTTTTATTTTTTCGGAGTTGCCAAGCTTTAGGCGTTCAAGAGTGTTGGTCAGATTTATTTTTAGATGTTCATTGAAGGAAAGGCGTTTGTCGGAGAGCCAGCGTTCGTGAGAGGTTTGAGGAAAATGAAGTTTTCTGTAGGCGGTGTCGAGATCAACGAGCTCCTGGTCTGCAAGAAGCGGGTGAGGTATAGGGTCCGGGAACTTGAGTGACTCGAGAACAAAATATATTTTTGATCTGAGCCAGCGGGAAGTAACTCCTTCTGTCTGGGGATAGATGGGTACGAGGCCGGAGGTATTAAGAGAGATGGAGTCCTCCGCTTCGATGACCGGGGCGATGAGGGTGAGTTTGCCTGCCCAGAAAGTGGGCCGGCCGGCGATGGTGTAGGTTTGGCCTTCGGTGATGAGGCGTTTGATGTAGGGGTTGTTGAACCAGGTGAGTTTAATCTTGCCGGTGTTGTCTGTGGCTGTTGCCTGGGTCATGGATTTGCCTGTTGCGGTTCTGAAAGTGGTGAAACCCGAGAGAGTGGCCGTGAAGACGGAAGACTGTTTTTCTTTGAGCTCTCTTATGGTGGTGGGTTTGGTAAAGTCCATGTACCGGGAAGGAAAGTGGCGGATCAGATCCGATACTGTTTCTATTCCTAAACGGGAGAGCTTTTCGGCCATCAGAGAGCCAATACCTTTGATGGCGGTGACGGGTGAATTGAGAGTTATCTCAAAGGGCATAGATAAACATGGAGGCAAAAGTGGTGAGGATTAGGACTATAGAGCCGATTAAAATAAAAAAGGTAAAGATTTTTCTTTGTTTTTTGGTCATAGTGTAAAGTATAACTCTTGAGAGCGATGATGCTGTAGTATCATAGTAGACACTATTTATGTATAGACGCAGAAGGCTTAAACTGAAGCTCAATTTACCAAAGATAAATTTAGGGAAGATTTTGTTCTTTGGGCTTTTGGGAGCCACCTTGCTGGTGGTAGGAATCTTTGCTTGGTATTCACGCGGTTTGCCCGATCCGGGAAAGGTAAGAAGATTGTCCGGATTTTCTACCGAGATTTTGGACAGGACGGGCAAGACGGTGCTTTATGATGTGTTTGAGGATCAAGACAGAAAGTTTACTCCGATAACTGATGTACCCAAATATCTAAAAGAGGCAACGATTGCGATTGAGGACAAGGATTTTTATAAACATAAGGGTTTTGATCCCTTGGCTGTGCCCCGCATTGTCAAAAATGTAATTTTTAATCAAAGACTGATAGGTGGCTCTTCTTTGACACAGCAGTTGGTGAAAATGATGCTTTTGACAAATGAGAGAAGGGTGTCCCGCAAGATTCGCGAGTTGGTGCTGTCTTTGAGAATAGAGAGACAGTACAGTAAGGATGAGATTTTGCAGATGTATCTTAATGAGGCTCCGTACGGAGGTACGGCGGTGGGGGTAGAGGCGGCGGCTCAGTTGTATTTTGGCAAGGACGTAAAGGATTTGGACTTGCTTGAGAGTGTGATTATGGCCGGTTTGCCTCAATCCCCTACAAGATATTCTCCTTACGGCTCAAAACCGACGGCGTATATAGCCAGAGCCGAAGAAGTGGCACGACGGATGAGGGAGGATGGTTACATTACGGCCGATCAGGAAAAAGAAATCGTTGGGAAACTGGCTGTAGTGAAGTTTAAGGGAGTAGGAAATAAGATAAACGCACCTCATTTTGTGATGTATATCAAACAATTGCTTGAGGAAATGTACGGGGAGGACATCATGGAAAAAGGCGGATTTAAGGTGACTACTACTTTGGACTGGGATTTACAACAAAAAGCGGAAAAGATTGTGAAAGAAGAGATCGATAAGGTGACGGCAAAATTGAATATTACAAATGGAGCTTCGGTGATACTGGATTCCGTGAATGGAGAAATATTGAGCATGGTTGGATCAAAGGATTATTTTGAAGCTACAATTGACGGTCAGGTAAATGTAGTGACTCGTCCGAGACAGCCGGGGTCGAGCATAAAGCCTTTGGTTTACGCCACCGCTTTTATGAAAGGCTACTCCCCTGCCTCCGTTTTGGCCGATGTGGTTACGGAATTCCCCGGAAAAGACGAGAATACACCATATATTCCGAAAAATTATGACGGCAAAGAACATGGACTGATTCACCTGAGAGAGGCTCTGGGGAGCTCGATAAATATTCCGGCGGTGAAGCTTGTGGCTTTGGTGGGGGTGGAGAACGTGCTGTCGCAGGGATACAAGATGGGAATGGTGACGCTGGAACCGACCAAGGAAACCCTGCAGAGAGTGGGACTGTCGATGGCTTTGGGTGGTGCCGAGATAGAGCTTCTGGATATGGCGGTAGCTTATAGCGCTTTTAGTAATGGAGGAATGAAGATTGAGCCGGTGGCGATTCTGAAAATTGAGGACAAAGAAGGGCGGGTAATATATGAGAAGAAACCGACGAGACAGGTGAAGGTGATCGATGAAAAAGTGGCCTATCTTGTTAATTCTGTTCTGTCGGATAATAACGCAAGACTACTGACATTTTCGCCAAACTCATATCTTAATATCGGCTCGCGGCCGGTGGCGGTGAAAACCGGAACAACAAATGATCTGAAAGACAACTGGACGATAGGCTGGACCAGAGACACGATTGTGGGTGTATGGGTGGGAAATAATGACAATGCCAAGATGAAAAATGTGGCCTCGGGTGTTTCCGGAGCGGCACCGATCTGGCGCAGAGAGATGTTGGATGTATTATCCAAAAGGCCGGACAAGCCATTTGAGGTGCCCAAGGGGGTGACGGAAGTAGATGTGGATAAGATCTCGGGATATCCGCAACATGATAATTTCCCAAGTTACAAAGAGTGGTTTATTGATGGCACGGTTCCTAGTGGGCCGGATCCGATCCACACTCGACTCAAGATATGCAAGAGCGATCCTTTCCGCTTGGCCGATGTGGTGGCGGTATCTCAGGGAAATTATGATGAGAAGGAATATGT
>Ga0172379_10007950_pt1 | contig 13574 bp, 10 predicted proteins | sample GrowelOW334metaG_FD_119756 | JGI IMG/M metagenome (GOLD analysis project Ga0172379, IMG submission 119756) | Groundwater microbial communities from an aquifer near a municipal landfill in Southern Ontario, Canada - Groundwater well OW334 metaG | ecosystem: Environmental > Aquatic > Deep... | reverse complement strand
GGCTTCGGCTCGAAAGTATGGATTTACACGTTCCATTCGTTCGGCGCCAGAATGCTGCGCCAGCACTCGGAACGCCTCAACATCGCCCGCGATTTCACTATTTACGACGATTCGGACCAGAAAAAAATCATCCAGAACATTCTAAACGAAATCGGCGGCGAGAACGAAAAGAATAAAGCGGCCCTGTATCTCAACATCATCTCGCGCGCGAAAGACGACATGATAGACGCGGAATCCTATTCCATCCATTCGCAGACGAACAACCCGACCTACCGCATTCCCGTGGCGGACGTTTACCTGCGCTATGAGAAAAAACTGCGCGAAGCCGGCGCGCTGGATTTCGGCGACCTGCTTTTAAAAACGGTGACGCTCCTGCGCGAAAAAAAGGATATCTGCGAGCATTACCAGGAATTTTTCCAGCACATCCTGGTGGATGAGTACCAGGACACCAACCACACTCAGTACATCATCACCAAAACACTGGCCCAGAAGCACCGCAATTTATGCGTCGTGGGCGACCCGGACCAGTCCATTTACTCCTGGCGCGGCGCGGATATACGCAACATTCTGGAATTCGAAACGGACTTCAAGGACGCGCGCATTATCGCCCTCGAACAGAATTACCGTTCCACCGCCAATATCTTAAACGCGGCCGACAACCTGATCAAGTACAACAACAAGCGCCGCCCAAAAAACCTTTACACCACCAAGATGCACGGCGATCCGGTAACCGCGCAGGAACTGCCCGACGAGCGCGAGGAGGCGAAGTGGGTTGCCACCACCATCGCGCGTCTTATTCACGAGGAAGGATACAACTACCGCGATATAGCGGTTTTCTACCGCACCAATTCGCAAAGCCGCCTTTTCGAGGAATGTTTCAGGAGGTACGCAGTTCCGTACAAACTGGTCGGCGCGGTCCGCTTCTACGACCGCAAAGAAATTAAGGACGTGCTTTCCTACATGCGCCTGCTGGTCAATCCTTACGACACCGTGGGCCTCCAGCGCGTTTTAAACACGCCCGCGCGCGGCATAGGCGCAACCGCGCAAGAAAAGGTTTTTGATTTCGCCAACAAGAAAGGCATATCTTTTTACGAAGCCCTTAACGCGCATCATGAAATTGAACTTACACCCGCCGCGCGCAGAGGCATAAACGATTTCTGCAATTTGCTCAACCAGCTCCGTCTGGAAATGAACACCACCGCCCCCAAAACGATACTGGAACGGCTGCTTTCCATGTCCGGCTACTGGGAATCGGTGGAAGCGCAGATGGACAAAGACCCCGTTGAGACCAAATCTCGTCTGGAAAACATTTCGGAACTTGTGAACGCCGTGAAGGATTATCAGGACCGCTCCGGCGCGCAGGCCACCGTTTCCGGCTTTCTTGAGGAAGTGTCGCTCACCGCCAGCGCGGACCAAAGCTCCGGCGTTGAAAACGGCGTGATTTTAATGACCGTGCACCTGGCGAAAGGGCTGGAATTCCCCGCCGTTTTTCTGACCGGCCTGGAAGAGGGCCTTTTTCCGATAGGCGCGGGCAAAAACAACGAAGACGAACTGGAGGAGGAACGCCGGCTCTGCTACGTGGGCATGACCCGCGCCATGGAACGCCTGTTCGTGACCTTCGCCGTTTCCCGCAAGATTTTCGGCAATAAATATGACAACCTGCCGTCGAGATTCCTGTTCGAAAGCAAGCTGATGTCCAAATCGTTTTACGCGCCGGACCAAGATGAGGACGGCGTGGAGTTTGTGGCGTCGGAAAAACCGCGCGTCATCGCGCCGACGGTTTCCGCCTCCGGCAGGCGGGTGCGCCACGCGGTGTTCGGAGCGGGCAAGATAGTGTCTGAGTCCGGCTCGGGCGACAACAAGAAAATCACCGTCATTTTCGATTCGGGCCGCAGGCAGACCTTCATGCTGCGTTACGCGCCGCTGGAAATGCTTTAAAAATTTTAAGGAGCCGCTTTATGAAAGTCACGGAAGCAGACGTAGAAAAAATATCGAAACTGGCCATGTTCGAAATAACCGACACGGAACGGAAACTTTACCGCGGCCAGTTCGAGGAAATCCTGAATCTGGTCAACCACCTTTCGCAGGCCGGCACGGAAGGCGTGGAAGAAACCTGCAACATAAACGCCTATGAAAACGTTACGCGCAAAGACGAACCGCGCCCTTTTGAAAACCGCGCCGCGATTCTGGCGAACGCGCCCGCGCGCGAGTTCGACCTGTTCAAGGTCAGGAAGGTGATAGAATGAAAACGGCTTTTGAAATATCGGAACTTGTCCGCACGGGCAAAATGAGCGCGGAGGAAAGCGTCGCGGCGGCGCTTGAGCGCATACACGCAAAAAATCCGGAGCTTAACGCCTTCCTGGAAGTGTTCGACGAAAGCGCCCTCAAGGCCGCACGCGCGGTGGACGAAAAAATCCGCTCCGGCGCGAAACCGGGCCGCCTTGCCGGCGTGCCGGTGGCGCTTAAGGACAATATCGTTTACGAAGGGCACCTTTGCACCTGCGCCTCCAAAATACTGCAGGGCCACAGGGCGGTTTATTCCGCCGAAGCGGTCCGGCGTTTAATCGCGGAAGACGCGGTTATCGTGGGCAGGACCAACATGGACGAATTCGCGATGGGCTCCTCCGGCGAGAACTCGGCGTTCGGTCCGGTGAAAAACCCGCTGGACACAACCCGCGTGCCGGGCGGCTCAAGCAGCGGCAGCGCGGCGGCGGTTGCGGCCGGCCTGGTGCCGGCGGCTTTAGGCTCGGACACGGGCGGCTCCATCCGCCAGCCGGCCTCCTTTTGCGGCATCACCGCCATGAAACCGACTTACGGACGCGTCTCCAGACGCGGCCTTGTGGCGTTCGCCTCCAGCCTCGACCAGATAGGCCCGTTTACGCGCAACGTGCGGGATAATGCGCTCGTCTTGTCGGTTATAAGCGGGCAGGACAAGGGCGATTCCACTTCATCCGACGCGACGGTCCCGGACTGGCGGGAAAACATCACCACCTCGGTCAAAGGACTCAGAATCGGCCTGCCGAAAGAATGTTTTTCCGGCGGCATGGATGCGGCGGTGGAAAAACTCATCCTCGGCACCGCGCAAAAACTTGAGCAAGCCGGCGCGAAACTGGTGGAAATAACCCTCCCGAACACGGAATACGCCATAGCCGCGTATTACGTTATCGCATCAAGCGAAGCGTCAAGCAATCTGGCCCGCTTCGACGGCATGAGATACGGCTATTGCGCCGCGAAAGACGACCCCTCCGCCGCGCTTAAGGAAACTTACGAGAAATCGCGCGCCGCGTTCGGCCCCGAAGTAAAACGCCGCGTCATGCTGGGCACTTACGCGCTCAGCGCGGGTTATTACGACGCCTACTACGCGCAGGCCCAGAAAGTGCGCACTCTTTTAAGACGGGATTTCGAGCGGGCGTTCACGCAAACCGACGTTATCTTAACGCCCACGGCCCCGACCACCGCCTTCAAATTCGGCGAAAAGATGAACGACCCCGTCGCCATGTACCTGTCGGATATTTTCACCATCCCCTGCAATCTGGCCGGCATAGCCGGCATTTCCACGCCGTGCGGACTGGCGGACGGACTGCCTGTAGGCGTACAGTTTCTTGGCAAGCCGTTTGACGAGGGCACTTTGTTCAACGCGGCAGCGGCGGTTGAAGAATTGGCAATGGTGAAGGCATGAGCGATTTTTCCAAGCTCAATCTCCCCGGCGAGGCGGCCAATCCGGACAAAATGAGTCCGGTGGAATTCTCGTGCGGCGGAATCGTGCTTAAGGAAAATAAAATCTGCCTCATCTGCGTGGCGGGATTCGACCGCACGATCTGGACACTCCCCAAAGGACACCTTGAGCAGGGTGAAACAGCCCGGAAAGCCGCCCTGCGCGAAGTGGAGGAGGAGACCGGCTGCCGGTGCAGGATAATCCGTCCGGCGGGACGCATCAATTACAGTTTCCGGGCCAACAGCATAACCGTCCACAAAACCGTCCAGTGGTATCTGATGGAATTTAAGGTAAAAGTCCGCAATCCGGATCCGCGCGAGATTGCCGATGTGCGCTGGCTGGAATTTGAAAGCGCCCGCAAGCTGGTCCGCTATGACAGCGACCGCAGACTTATTGATATCGCCGAGGAATATTACAAGCAGGTATACCTGCCTTAAAGCAGCATAACCCGAATTACACAGTAAACACAAAACACCTCAATATAAAGAAAATCCCCGCCAGATACCAGAGGGGATTTTCTTAAATATTAACCCCCCGAGCCACGACGATGCTTTCCGCTCGCACGGGATTATATCCCCATACTCACACACCGGGTTTTTGTGAACGGAACCAATAAAAAACCCTCCGTGTAAAACGGAGGGTTTTAATTCGGAAAAACCGGCGTATTTTCTACTTTTCGTCCTGTTCCTCGGCCAAAGTTTCCATCTTTTCCAGCATCTCGTCTTCCGCCTCGGCGCGGCAAGCCTCGTCGTGAATCTCACTAATAAGGTAATCGGCCATAATGTCCGCGCCTTTTTTAATGAATTTGCCGTGCTTCTTGGCAAGCACTTCCTTTATCGCCTCAACCTGAAGTTCGTAGTAGGCGTCTTCAAAAGCCTCGCGCCAGGAACCGGCGGGATCGGATTCCATGTCCAGCTCGGCCATGATTTCTTCCGTCACCTGGCGGCGAATCGCTTCGCGGTCTTCGTGTTTCTCGTGATTGCTGCAGCAGTTTTCGTGCTCGTGCATTTTAGCTCCTTTATTATTTGTGTTTAAAGCAGTTCTTTAAGAATCCTGTTCGCAAGCCCCGGATTGGCTTTCCCTTTGGACTGGCGCATAATGAACCCGACCAGCGCGCTGATCGCTTTTTCATTGCCGCCGCGCACATCTTCGGCGGCTTTGGGATTGGCCGCGATCGCCTCCTGCGCCCACTGGCGCAGCGCGCCTTCGTCGGAAACCTGGGTCATGCCGCCCTCGTCAACCAAAGCGGAGGCGGTTTTGCCGATCGTCCACATTTTTTCAAAAATATCTTTCCCGATTTTTACGGAAATTTTCCCGGACTCGATAAGCGCGATGAGGCCCGCCAGATTCTCCGGAGCGATCCGGCACTGTTCCACGCCGAACTTTTCCGCGTTCAGCTTGCCCTGAATATTGGTCGTCACCCAGTTCACCGCGGCTTTGGACGGCACGTTCCCGGCTTTCACCACCGCCTCAAAATAATCGGAAAGCGCTTTGTCGCCCACCAAAACGCCTGCGTCGTATGCCGACAGGCCGAAATCCGCCACAAATCTGCTTTTCCGCGCATGCGGCAGTTCGGGCAGCGAAGCGGCAAGGCGCGCTATCAGTTCTTTGGAAGGCACAAGCGGAACCAAATCCGGTTCCGGGAAATAACGGTAATCGTGCGCGTCCTCTTTGGTGCGCATAAGTACGGTTTTACCTTCCGCGTCATTCCAAAGGCGCGTTTCCTGCACGATTTTCTCTCCGGAATTAAGCGCCGCGGTCTGGCGCTTGATTTCGGCGTAAAGCGCGTCTTTCACGGCTTTGAATGAATTAAGATTTTTCAGCTCCACCTTGGTGCCGAATTTCTCCTGCCCGGCCGGGCGCAGGGAAATGTTCACGTCAACGCGCAGTTCCCCTTTCTCCATGTCGCAGTTGGAAATACCCACCCAGATCAGGGTGTTTTTAAGGATGGTCAAATAAGCGTAAGCCTCTTCGGGGGAGCGCATGTCCGGCTCGGACACGATTTCAATCAGCGGGGTGCCCGCGCGGTTGAAATCCATCAGGCTGTACGGCAGCTCCGCGCCGCCTATGGCGTGGAGGGATTTGCCGGCGTCGTCCTCAATGTGGACACGTGTGATGCCGATGGTTTTTTCCGACGGATTGTCTTTCGTGCCGGTTTCTATTACAACGCCGCCCTTGCCGGAAAGCGGCTTGTCATACTGGGAAATCTGGTAATTTCTGGGCGAGTCCGGATAAAAATAGTTCTTGCGCGCGAAAATAGAACGCTCGTTAATCCCGCAGTTCAAGGCCAGCGCGGCCTTGATGGCCGTTTCGAAAGCCGCTTCGTTAAGAACAGGCAAAGCCCCGGGCTGACCGGTGCAAAGCGGACAGATGTTGGTATTGGGCAGGCTCGAACTGTCCGTGGGACAACTGCAGAACATTTTCGTTCTGGTGTTTAACTGGACGTGGATTTCCAAGCCAATAACGGGTTCAAAAATGGGCTCCGGCATAAAATCTCCTATGCTAAATGATAGCAAATTACCGTTATTTCTTCCGAGGAAGGATCTCCAGCCAGTACCCGTCCGGATCCTCTATAAAATAAAGGCCCATTTCCTTATTTTCAAACACCACGCAGCCCATTTCCTTGTGAAGTTTATAGGCTCCGTCGAAATCTTCCACACGGAACGCCAAATGGTATTCCTTCTCGCCCAGGTCGTAACGCTGTTTCCGCTCCTTAAGCCAGGTAAGCTCCAGCTGAAAGCGCCCGTCGGCGTCGCTAAGGAAAACAAGCTTGAAATCATTGGACGGCGACTCGTAAACGCGCGTTTCCTTAAGACCCAGCGCTTTTTTATAAAACGCCAGGCTTGCCGCCAGATCCAGCACATTGAAATTAACATGATCAAAAGAAAAATTCATTCCGCCTCCTTCGCGCCTCCGCGAAACAATATAATACCTTATTACCCTCCGCACCAGCGAGACGAAGGAACGCGGTATTGACACCAAAGCCCGGCGCTGGTATACTATAGTTGGAAACTTTGGAAACTATTTAAGTTTCCAAAGTATCGGAGACCGGATATGGCTAAAGCGGCGGACGCTTCCAGACGGAACAGCGAACTGAAACGGCGGATCCTCGTGTCGGGGCGCGCCATCCTCATGACGAGCGGCTATTCCGGTTTCAATATGGACAATCTCGCCCTTGAGCTGGGCTTAAGCAAGAAAACGCTTTACGCCCTTTTCAGCGGGAAAAGAGAACTGGCCGCGGAAATCGCCGACGCCACAATCGTCGCCTGGAACGCGGAACTGGAAGCCGCGCTCGGCAAAAAATATAAAAATTTTCCGCTCAAACTGCAGGCGACGGCGCTTTTTATCTTCGAAAAATACAACCTTGTTCCCAACAATCTCCTAGCCGACCTCAAACGCTACGCGCCCGAACTGTGGCGGAAAGTCTACGATTGGAAAAAAGAGATAATCAGCACCCAGTTCGGCAGGCTTTACGATGAAGGCGTGGCCGCGGGGTTTTTCAGCCCGAAAGTTAACAAAAAAATCGCCATAGACTGCTATTGCGCGGCGGAAGCGGCGCTCCTGTCTCCGGAATACCTGTCCGCCTCCAAACTTCAGCCGAAAAAAATACAGGAAGAAATCTTCCGGATAATGCTTTACGGAATTGCCTCCGGCCCGAAACTGAAAAAATCGCTGCACCCGGAAGACGCATATGAATAGGCTCCTGCTAATACCTCTCCTGGCCGCCCTGCTCTGCCCCGCCGCACGCGCGGCGGAGGGCGAAATATCGCTGTCCTCGGCGGTGGCGCTCGCGCTCGGCAACAACAAATACATACAAATCGCCGCGCTTGAGAAAAGCAAGGCCGACGCCGAAACCGCCGCCCTTAAAACACGGCGTTACCCCGCGTTCTGGGTGGCCGGGCTGGCCTTTAAAACGTTTGAGCCAGTAAACTTTAACATGCCCGCCAAAGCGCTGGGGCCGCTGCCGCTGGTGGACACGCCCATAAACGTCCTCGGCACGGACATCCACGGCGCGGCCATGGCGATGGCGTACCAGCCGTTAAGCGAGCAGTACCGCATCGCGCTCGGCATTAAAGCCCAGCAGCTTGGCGCGGGCATCGCCAACGAAGACCTGCGCAAAAGCGTTCTGGAAATAACAGCGAAGGTCAAGCAGGTTTACTACGGGCTTGTACAATCCGAAAAAGCGCTGCTGGCTTCGGCGGGCGCGGAAGCGACTTATGAAGAAGCCGTCCGCGAAGGAAAAGAACACCTAGACAGCAAAACGATTCTTCCTTACGAGTTTTTCCGCATTCAGGCCAAACTGGCCTCGCAGAAATATACCACTTTAAAAATTGAAAACCAGATAAAAAGCCTGACGGAAAACCTTAACCGCCTGATGGGCCGGGACGTTGACAGCCCCCTCGCCATTGACGGAAACGTTGAGCCGGACCTGGTTCTGCCGGACCTGGCAAAGAGCCGGAAATCAGCGCTCGCCAATAATCCTGAAATAAGGAAAGCGGAATTAAAAGCCAGCCAGGCCCGGTTTGGTGTCAGTATAGAAAAATCGAAGTATATCCCGGATCTGGGTTTCGGCGTCCAGTATACCCAGCTCGGCAAAACCAATTACATACCGGACAACTATTCAGGCGCGGGGCTTTTTCTCACCTGGGACGTTTTCGACTGGGGCCGCAAACAGGACAATATCCGCAAAAGCCGCAGCGCGCTGGCCCAGGCAAACAATTTAACGGAAGAAACGCGCCGGCAGGTTATTATCGAAGTGTCGGATAAGCACAGGGCGCTCGCCGAAACGCTGGCGCTGATTAACGCGGCGGGGCTGGAGCGCGACGCGGCGAAAGACGAGCTGCGCGTGCTGGAAAACAAATACGCGCAGGACGCGGCGAAAAAAACGGATATCCTGGCCGCGCGCGCGAAATACGCAGAAGCCGAATTTCAATACCGCAAAGCGGTGCTGGACTTTCTCTCGCAGAAAGCGGCGCTGCAGTCTTTGATATCGGAGGAAATATGAATTTGATTAAAACCCTGTCGCTCGCCGCGTGCGCGCTGGCCTTATGCGCCTGCGGAAAGGAAAAGGATTACGCCAAGCCGCCCGTGCCCGTAAGCGTGGCGAAACTGAGCCTGCAAAAAAACCAGCAGGACATGGTTTATTCGGCTAACATTATGCCGCGCAGCCAGGTGTATCTGGCGTTTAAAGCGGGCGGCTATATCGAGAAAATGCTCTACGTACGGGGCAACGTCCTCGAAGCGGGCGATATGGTTAAAACCGGCGAAGTGCTCGCCGGGCTGCGCAAAAGCGATTTCGCTGAAAAACTCAACATGGCCCGCGGGCTCGTGGCGGAAGCGACGGCGATGAGCAAAAAAGCGGAGGCAGATTTCAGGCGCGCCGAAAGTCTTTACAAAGCGGAAAGCATAACCCGCCCGGAATACGACGCGGCGCGGGCCCAGTCGGAAGTAACGCAGGCGAAACTGGCTTCCGCCAACGCGCAGTTAAGCGAAGCGCAAATAGCCTACCAGGATTCCGATCTGAAAAGCCCGTTTGACGCCATCGTGCTAAAACGCCTTAAGGAAGCGGGCGATATGGTCGCGCCGGGAACGCCGGTTTTCGTGCTGGCCGACGTGAGCAAGGTTAAAGCCGTTTTCGGCGTGCCGAGCGATGTGGCGGACCAGCTTAAAACAGGCATGCCGATAAGCGTGATCATTGACTCCATGCCCGGCAGGACGTTTCTGGGGAAGATTTCCGGCATCAGCGGTTCGGCGGACGTGACAAGCCGGGTGTTCGACATCGAAGTGTCACTCGACAATCCGAACCGCGTTTTAAAGGCCGGCCTTATCGCCAGTATCACAATCAAGCAGAAAGCATCCGGAAAAAACGTGCCCGCCATACCCGTGAGCGCGGTCATCAAACCGGAAGGCAGCGCGGACAGCTACGCGGTTTATGTCGCGGCTGACGAGAACGGCAAAACGGTCGCCCGCCTGAAAAAAATCACGCCCGGAAATTTCGTAGACAACAACATAGAAATAAAAAGCGGCCTTTCGCAAGACGACAGCGTGATTATTGACGGCACCGACGAACTCGCCGACGGCATGCCCGTGCGGATTGTGGAAAAGGATTAAAGAAATGGATGACAACGGCTCCAAATTCAACCTGCCCAGGTTTTTCATCGAAAACAAGCATATCGCCTGGGTTTTCCTCATCGGGATACTAGTGTGGGGCGTCTGCGGCTATATCGGCATGCCCACGCGCAAGGATCCGAAATTCGACCTCGGCGTGGCGGTTGCCATCACTCCGTGGCCCGGCGTGAGCGCGGAGAAAATCGAACAGCTGGTAACAAAAAAAGTGGAGCAGGCTATAGCCCAGAACACGAGCATAGAAAAAATCTGCTCGGTCAGCCGGCAGAGCGTGTCCATCGTTTACGTCTACCTTTACGAAAACACCAAAAACCAGGATAAGGAGTTTGACGATATCGCCCTCAAACTCCAGGCCGTTTCCGGCCTGCCGAAAGGGGCGGGACCTATCCGTTTCATAAAAGATTTCGGCGACACTGCCACCCTCATGCTCACCGTGGCGAGTCCTAAAACGGGCGGCGCGGAGCTTTCCCTTCTGGCCCGCGAAATAGAGGAGCGGATAACCGCCCTGCGCGCCTCAGCGCGCGTAAAAACCGACCGCGCCAGCATAATAGTGGGTCTGCCCAAAACCGCGAAAAGCAGCATACCGGAACGGGTGGTGGGCCTTTTCAGCCAGTATATGGCGGCTAAAAATTTCGGGTCGGATATCCGCTACTACAAAGGGGCCGGTTTCCTTCTGCTCGACGGCAGCATTCCTCATTCCGACCAAGAGATCAACGAGTTTATCAACAGATTCTTTTTCGAAAAACTGCGCCGTTCGGATCTGCATCCAGACGTATGGGCGCCCATTATAGTGCGCGCCCCGCAGGACGCTTACCAGACGCTGGAAAAAAACGCGGGTGATAAATACACTTACAAGCAGTTGGACGATTACACCGACTCCATTGAAAAACACCTCCTGCTCGTGCCGGAAGTGGCCCGCATAGCGCGTTACGGCGTGCTGGATGAAACGGTATTTCTGGAATATTCGCAGGACAAGGTGGCGGCCTACGGCATAAACGTGGGCAAAATACCGGAAATAATCAACTCGCGCAACATCGCCGTATCCGGCGGCGTCATGGAGGCGGACGGACGGGAAGTGGGGCTTACCCCGTCTGGCGAATTCAAGTCGGAGCGCGACATAGGCGGCGTGGTGGTTTCCTCGTCATCCGGCGGCTCGCCGGTTTACCTACGCGACATCGTTGACATCCGCCGCGATTACCAGAACCCCCCGCGCTACTTGAACTATTTCACCTACCGCGATAAAAACGGCGCGTGGCAGACTTCGCGCGCAGTAACGCTTTCCATCCAGATGCGCGAGCAGAGCAAGGTTTACGATTTCGGCAAAAGCGTGAACGCCGCGCTGGTGAAACTCAAAACCCAGCTGCCCGACGACTTGATTTTAGCCAAAACGTCCGACCAGCCCACCCAGGTCAAGGATAAAATTGACCTGTTCATGCGCAGTCTTTACGAAGCCATTATCCTTCTGATTCTGGTCGCGCTCGTGGGTTTTTGGGAATGGCGCACCGCGCTGTTAATGGCAACCTCCATCCCGCTGGCCTTGGCGATGACGTTTGGCATAATGTACGCGCTCGGCGTGGATTTGCAGCAGGTTTCAATATCGTCTTTAATTCTCGCGCTGGGGCTTTTAATCGACGTGCCGGTGGTGTCCAGCGACGGCATAAAGCGTGAAATGGCGGGCGGTATGCCGCTTAAAAAGGCGGCGTGGTTCGCGCCGTCGAAACTGGCCAAGGTCATTCTTTTCGCCACACTGACGAACATAGTGGCCTACCTGCCGTTTCTGATGCTGTCCGGCAAAATGGGCCAGTTTTTGTGGACTATGCCGGTGGTGATAACCACCGCTTTAATCGCGGCCTACATCATCGCGCTGACCCTGATACCGTTTCAGGCGGCTTACATTCTAAAAGACGACCGGCGCCCACCCGAGGATTACCGCGAAAAACGCCATAAAGGCTTCTACGGTTTTTACAGCAAAATCGCCGCTTACGCGATAGCGCACCGCTGGCGCGTTTTGTGCTGCGCGATTTTAGCGCTGGGCCTGACCGGTTTTTTCGTAAAAGGAATAAAAATTAACTTTTTCCCGAAAGACCTGTCGCACCTGTCTTATGTGGATATCTGGCTGCCGCAGGACGCGTCATTTTCAAAAACCTGCGAAAAGGTGCAACAGGCCAAGACGATAATCCTGGATACCGCACTGGAATACGGGAAAAATGCAAAAAAACCGCATAAAGTTATAAAAGACCTCACGCTTTTTTGCGGCGGGGGCGGGCCGCGGTTCTGGTTCTCCGTCGCGCCGCAGATGCAGCAGTTAAACTACGGGCAGATAATAGTGCAGGTGAACGATTCCGAAGACACCGAACCGCTGACAAACAGTCTGCAGTACGCCCTGTCCTCGCAACTGGCCGGCGCGATAGCCGACGTGCGCCAACTGGAAACCGGCAAAGACGTGGGCATACCCGTGTCCGTGCGGATTTCGGGCGAGAACATGGACACGCTGCGGAAACTGGCCGAGGAGATGAAAACCATTTTCCGCAAATCCAAAAACGCCGCTCGCGTGCGCGACGACTGGGGCCTCAACGCTTTCCAGGTGAATCTGGACATTTCGCCCGACAAAGCCAACCTTTCCGGCATTTCCAATATAGAAGTGGCGGCCTCCGCCGCATCCGGCATAAGCGGGATTCCGGTTTCGGTGCTGCGCGAAAAAGACAAGCAGATACCCGTAACAATCCGCCTGAGGATGGAGGAGCGGGCGAATCTGTCGTCAATAAAGAACCTCTACGTTTTCTCCATGCGCGGCGACACCCGCGTGCCGCTTGAGCAGGCCAGCAAAATAAATTACGCCATGGTGCCGGAAAACATCATGCGCCGCAACCAGTTCCGCACGGTGACGGTGGAATGTTTCCCCGCGCCCGGCAAGCTGCCTTCCGAAGTCACCAAACAGATAAACGCCGACATCGCGGCGTTCCGGGAAAAACTGCCGTCCGGCTACCGCCTCGACATCGGCGGCGAAGCCGAAAGCCGCGCCAAGAGTTTCGGAGAACTGTTCGTTATAATGTTCGTTTCGGTAATGTGCATTTATCTGGCGCTGGTGTTCCAGTTTAAAAACGCCGTCAAACCGCTGATAGTTTTCACTTCGGTGCCGTTCGGGGCGGCGGGCTCGCTTATCGGACTGGCGGTTATGGGCGCGCCGTTCGGGTTCATGGCTTTTCTGGGAATAGCCAGCCTGACCGGTATCATCATCAGCCACGTTATAGTGCTGTTCGATTTTATAGAGGAAATGCACGCGCGCGGCGAGCCGCTTGAACTGGCTTTGGTGGACGCAGGCATAGTGCGCATACGGCCCGTTTTAATAACCGTATTCGCGACGGCGATCGCGCTGGTGCCGCTCGCCCTGCACGGCGGCCCGCTGTGGCAGCCGCTTTGCTACGCGCAGATAGGCGGGCTTTTAATCGCCACCGTGGTAACCTTGCTTCTGGTGCCGGTTTTCTACGCCATTTTCGTGAAAGACCTAAAGATAATCAGCTGGCACGCAATCGAAGAAAAGAAATAAAGAAAGAGGCCGCGTAAAAGCGGCCTCTTTCTTTTCCGGCTGAAACTATTTGGTGTAGCCCACGGAAATATCACCGGACACGCTTTTCGCCTTTATTTTAAGTTCCGAGCCAGTATCAAGCATGGAAGGCTCTATTTCGCTGTCGCCGGACATAGTGCCGCCGGACACATCACCCTTCGCAGAAGC
>Ga0172379_10007949_pt1 | contig 13574 bp, 12 predicted proteins | sample GrowelOW334metaG_FD_119756 | JGI IMG/M metagenome (GOLD analysis project Ga0172379, IMG submission 119756) | Groundwater microbial communities from an aquifer near a municipal landfill in Southern Ontario, Canada - Groundwater well OW334 metaG | ecosystem: Environmental > Aquatic > Deep... | reverse complement strand
TTGTTACCAAACTGATTAAAGAGAAAAAGTAGGGTTGTTTTTTAGGCGTTTTGTTTGGCCTGTTTTTGTGTAGGGGTATAACATCCTAGAAATATCGACGCGAGAATTGCAAGTTGTCTTAAGCGAGGTTCTGATCCAAAAAGTCTATCTTGGTGAAAATATATATCGTAAAGATTTGGCTTTCGATCGGATATTTGTGTAATTTTGGTGTTTCGTGGATCGTGTAGGATATTTGTTCTATCTGTTATAGAAAAACCTTTTATTACATTAACTACTTCAGGCATACACGGATACTAACACTTATAAATTAGGAAAGCAAATATTACTGTCCCGAAGTGCGGGGAGCGTGGTACGATATTGGAACTTATTTAACTCTTTCAAATTCAGATTTATCAGGTTTTTTAGTTCCTTGAGGTTTGAAAATATGAAACTCTACTTGCGCACTTGGAAAGTAAATTCTTGAAGCTATTCGATCGGGTAACGGTGTAGCTGAATTTCTTGAAGGAAATGGTCCAACATATTCAGGTTGCTTGTTTTCAATAGCAGTATCTAATGAAGTTACTACTCGATACCAACCAATACCGATTGCTGGTAGATGTAGATTCTTTAATTTTCCTAACAAACCTTTTGATGCTTCGGTCATGTTCAGATTATACCAAATAATTCATAAAAATCAAACTATAGGTCATTTGCGGAGAGCATGTACAATATTGGAACTTTTATGTTTTAATGCCCCAACCATAGCATTTGGTATTAACCGAGCTTTCAGTATTTAGTCTTAATAGTCCACAAAGAGGTATTTATACTAATTTGACTCATATTTAAAAAATATGATAGAATCTCTTGAGTATTTATGAGTATAGAAGTATATATTAATACTTATGCAGAAAAAGAATAATATATTTCGAATTATTGCACTCCTAATTATCTTTATTTTCATAATAAAAGTATTGTTTGGGGGATTTGATATTTTTTTAAAAACTTCTAAGGAGAATATTTTTGAACTGCCACATATAAAAATTGAGCTTCCAAATAATTACATACCACTTAACAGAATGCTGAGTACTGGTAATGAGACTTTTATCTTGTTGGGAACTAAAAAAATAAAGGAAAATCTTTATAATACAAAAGTATTTTTAATTTCTTCTGAAGGAAAAATACTCGATGAATTTGAAGGGTCTAAGGGTATTGCTTATTTAGATAACATTGAAACTATTGGAATAGTTGCTTCAGATTTTTCTTCCCCGTATGTTGGGGGAGATATACAACTTGTACTTTCAATAAAAAATAGAAAGATTATTCAAGAAAGAGTTCTGGATAAAAAAATCAGTATTTTTGATTCGCCACATATCAAATCTGAGTCTGTTAGCTCAAATATATCGTTGGCTTATAAGTGTTATATAAGTATTGATATAGAAAATGGTGGTTGCAATTACGGTTTAACCACTATAAAAGTTGATGATAAAATAGGATATACTTCGAAGAAAATACAATACGGAAGTATTAAAATTGATAAAAATCACACCTTCCTATTATTAAAGAATATCACTAATAATTTATATGATCCTTTGATCCTTGGACCAAACTAAATCATATGCAAATATTATTTATTTAGGTTTTTTTGTTAGCTATTTAACATGAACTCCAATTAACCTCAATTTACCTGAACCTTTGTTTTAACGGGAACCGTAACAAAATTGTCAGTTACAAATAATAACTTTAGTTGTAATAGTAGCATAAAGTAAGCAAAGATAGGGTATATATGAAAAAATATATTTAAGTCATTCCCGTCCCCATTCGGGGACAGGCTCCGGCGGGAATCCAAGCTAAAATTTCCTGGATCCCCGTCTTTCCCAAAGGGAAGCCTTCGGCTCACGGGTATGACATCAAAGACCTAAATCACTTAATTGACAGGGGTACAGATGACAAAAAAAGAGCGGGTTATTCTACCGCTCTGTTTTTAACTGAAACCAACCGTTTTCTGTTACGTTTCTTCCGCCGTCGCTCTTCGAGCTTCGGCGGACGAAGGCGGAGAGCATGGTACGATGTTGGAACTTTTTACACTCAAATATAAATTTTATTTAAAAACAAATCCGCATTCTGGGCAAAGATAAAAGCTATCATATATATTTTCTCTTCTTATAAAATCAGTAGCGGCACTACACCTTGGACATGCTCTATCTGATGAGAATGAACTTACTGACCCCATTGCTCCTGTAGGACCTTGAAGATCTGACGATCCCATTGGCCCAGTCGAACCCATTGGCCCCGTTAAACCTGTTGGCCCTGATACACCTGTAATATAATTACTAGTTCCAATAGAATAACCCAAAGTTGAAACTGTTAATTTAACTTGATTTGCTGTTCTCACTTCATCACTAATGATGGCTTTTGATATGGGTATTTTAATTTCATTTTTAATAAATGACGCGATAGTTGAATATAATTTAATTTTTTTATTTGTTCCAGTTCTATTCCACTCGTTTAATAATAAAGGATTAATTTTTTGTTCCTTTTCTTCATTTTGTATTGTTGATATATCTTTCCAGTCGCCATCTCCAGAAACTATTATAATGTTATTATCTTTATTTAAATCTAATATAAGTTCCCATACGATTTCATCACCTATCGGATCCTTTCTTTTTCCGGGCGGATTACCTTTTAGTTTTCTTATATGAGCTTTTTGAAATATTTTATCTGTTATTTCTTTTTTTTCTGACAGTGAAATAATTTTTGAAAAATAATCTCTTGTGAATCTATCAACGGATTCTAAGTAATTAGTTTTTAAACTATTAAGTTCATTTTTATAATCACTATATAATTTTTTAATATTTTTAGTTGTGGTTTTATCAATTATAGATATAGAAAAAGAAGGATCTTGAGGTAAAAATAATTTTAATTTTGAAATAAAGCTATTACAGATTATTGGGATGTTTCTATAATATTCATCTTCTGTTATTTCAGGAATAATAACATTAATAGTTTTATTTTTTAATAATTCTATTAATTTTTCAATACTTTTTAATCCTTCTTTTGAAGCCTCGATAAAAGATAAATATATATTTGCATCAATGTATATAATCATAAGGTAATTATAATATTAATAAATTAAATTGACAATTGTGGAGAGCGTAATACTAATTATTATTTTTATTGTATTTTTTTATAAATTTATTAGTACCTTTTAATTTTTTCTTTAAAAATTTAACTGTTTTATAACTTTTTCTATAAGGGGAATAAAACCAAGAAAAAAAAATACAAATTAATTTATAAGAAATATATAAAGTAAGAATCAAAACAATTATAATATAAACAAAATTATTTTTAAAAAAATCATGAATTATGTTAGCAAGTAGATTCAAAAGAAATCCCCAAAATATAGTAATAATAATCAAAAATATCGTCCACCCATCTTCAAAATTTTCTTTATGTTCTCTCTCGGCTCTCTTTAATTTTCTTTTTAATTGATCTTTATTATCAATATCATTCTTCATATGTAAATATTATATTACTTCTAATATCTCTTGACAATACAATCTAAAATACTAAAATGAACTTGTTATAAATTTCACTTTTGTGAGATTTAGGAACACTTTCTTCAGAAAAAATGCTTCTTCATAAATGCTCTTCCTGAACCGGATTTCAGATATTTTTCGAAGTTAAAGGCTGTGTATTTGTTGGAAAAAGCGAAGTATGAGATTAGTTTAACTGGGAGTAATGGTTTGGTTACAGGAACACAACCTTTATTGTGCCTTTCTATTCTTTCTCTCAAATTATCTGTACAACCAGTATAAGGTTTATTATTTTTACAAATTAAAAGATAGACATAATACATAATTATTTACTTTATAAAAATTAATAATTATGTCAACCGTTTATAACCTACAAAGTTCCTTGATTAGACAATCACAAAACCATTATTAAATCGATGGATACTTTAAAATAACTCTCTCGTCCCGCGTAGCCTGCCTGGCGAAGTGGGATAACCTACAAAAATATATATTTAGATTGATATGGCGGACTTTGTCCGCCGTAGTCCGACGAAGTTATCCGCCTTCGCTCTTTGAGCTTCGGCGGACGAAGGCGGAGAGGGGGGGATTCGAACCCCCGGACCCCGTAAAGGGTCGACAGTTTAGTAAACTGTTACCATAAACCGCTCGGTCACCTCTCCAACGGAACAAATTATACTGATAAAGACGATCGTGTTCAATTGGAGGCGGACTATGTCCACAATGTTCTTTTCAAAATTTAGGATTTTTTTCCAGATATTCGTTTATCATTAATTTAATTGTTTTTCTTCCATAACCTCCTTTTAGATATTCTTCTCTATTTTTGGCATCAACTCTATTAAGAAATGCTTCGTAAAATATTAATCTATAAGGAGTAAATGGCTTAGTTGCTTGACTTATGCCAGAGTTGTGTTCTTTAAATCGTTTCTTTAAGTCAGAAGTGTAACCAATATAAAGAGAATTGTTTTTTAAACTTCGCAAAATGTAAACGTAATAAAACATTTATTTGAAGGCGGGACGTAAGAAATTTTTAACAAAAATTTCAACGTCCCAGCAGCGTAAGAAAATTTCAAATTCTTTGAAATTTTCTTACGCTGCGGAAAGGGCGGGATTTGAACCCGCGCGAGCATTGCTGCTCAAGGGGTTAGCAACCCCTCGCTTTGGACCACTCAGCCACCTTTCCTTTATGTATCTGTGCCACAGAGAGGAGTTGAACCTCTACCCCATTGCTGGGACACGGTTCTGAACCGTGCGCGTATGCCAATTCCGCCACTGCGGCAAACTAGAAAATTATATAATAACCTGATGAAAAAAACCGTCACTTGCATAGTTCCTTTTTTAAATGAAGAGGAAAGGATTTCTTCCGTTCTTTCAGAAATGGTAAAAGTCAGAAATATCAATCAAATAATAGCCATTGATGGTGGATCAAATGATAACGGATATATAAAAGTAAAAAAATTTTTACAGGTGAAATTAATTAAATTGGAAAAAAACATTGGAAAAACTGAAACTGTGAAAAAAGGGGTCGCTAAAAATCATTCTGACTACATTCTTCTTTTTGACGCAGATCTCACAAACGTGAATTATTTAGAAATAGAATTAGTGATTAACAAAATAATTAATGATGAAAAAATAGACATGATTATCTTTAATCGAAAAACTCCAAAATTGATAACAAAATTAAACAGGATGGAACTATTATTTTCTGGAGAACGCGTCCTAAAAAGATCAGATCTTATAGAAATTCTAAAAACTAATCCAACTGGTTTTCAACTTGAAACAGCGATAAATACATATATGATTAAAAATAAAAAAAATATTTATTGGGTGCAGTCTTCAAACATTAATTTTCCAAAGATCGATAAATTCGGAAAGATAAAAGGAGAATTAAATAACTTAAGAATGTTTTGGGAAGTATTTAAATACGGTCCATTAAGTTTCATGTTCCAACTACTTTTTTTTGCCCGTAAACAAATAATAATTTAACTGCTATTATTAAAGGTATGAAAAATAACAAGGTGGCCATTATCGGTGGAGGTAGAGTAGGAATGAGTGCGGCTTTTGCTATGCTTCTTAAGGGAAAAGTAAGAGAGTTGGTTTTATATGATCGAGATATTGAAAAGATGAAAGGTGAACAACTGGACTTTGAAGATGCTCTGTCATTTTTGGGATCTACCAAAGTCACTGTGGCCCAATCTTTTAAAGATTTTAAAGACATTGATATTATCGTTTTTACTGCCGGAGTATCCCAGAAACCTGGTGAATCCCGTCTCGACTTAGTTAAAAAAAATTTAGAGATTGTTAAGGAAATTTTACCCAAAGCAGTTGAACAAAGTCCAAATTCTGTGATCTTGATGGTAACCAATCCTGTTGATATTTTAACTTATGAAGCCAGTAAGATCTTGAATTTACCAAAAGGAAGGGTTTTTGGTACCGGTACCTGCCTTGATACTTCGCGTTTCAGATTTCATCTTTCCGAAGTCTTGAAGATAAATACCAAAAATATTCACGCATATATTTTAGGTGAACACGGCGATAGTTCATTTCCCGCCATTTCCAATTCCGATGTTGGCGGTCAGCAACTTCTCTCAATCCCCGGTATCAATGAAAAAATAATCGAGGAATGTTATTTAAAAGTAAAGAATTCCGCTGCTTCAATTATCCAAGCCAAAGGTGCCTCTTTTTACGCAATTGCCGTTGTCATATCTGAATTGGTCGAGGCTATTTTAGATGACAGTAAGCGGGTATATCCGGTATCAACCCCAATTGACGGACAGTATGGATTAAAAGAGGTTTCCTTGAGCGTTCCTTGTGTGATTGGAAGGGGAGGAGTCGAAGAAATAATGGAAATCACCCTTTCCGAAAAAGATAAAAATAATTTAATCAACTCCTCCGAAGTATTAAAAAAAATTATTGAATGAAAAATTACTGCACTATCTATCTCACCCGTCATGGGGAAACGGAATGGAATGTAAAAAGGATCGTCCAGGGACAGTCCGATATTCCATTGAATAAAAATGGAGAATTACAAGCGCAGCAATTGGGAGAGCAGTTTAAAAGTATGAGTTTTGAAGCGGTTTTTTCTTCTGACCTGATTCGCGCCAAAAGATCAGCGGAAATAATTGTTTTGGAGAAAAAACTAGCCGTCATCACGACAAAAGCTTTGAGAGAAAGATTATTTGGAAGATTTGAAGGGAAGCATATTGATGAGCTGAGGAAAGTTCTAGGAGAATTAATGACCATTTCAAAAGAAAAACAGAAGGAACTATTGCTTCAAGATGTGGAAAATGATGAAGATGTCGTCGCCCGCCTAATCCCGTTTGTCCGCGAAGTAGCAGTTGCCTATCCGGGTAAAAATATTTTGATGGTCACTCATGGTGGATTGATGCGGGCTTTTTTGAGTCACATTGATTTTAAGATTCCCGAATATTCGGATAGTCCGATGAAAAACGCTGGGTATCTTATAATTGAATCAGATGGGGTGGAGATTAAGATAAAAGAGGAGAGATTGTTTTAAGGAATTTTTAATTTAAAATTCTAAATTTGAAATCAATATCAAATGTTTAAAAAATTTAATTTTAAAAATTAATATTTGATTAAAAATTTCAAATTAAAAATTGAATCAATATGGAACAACATTATCCTTTAAGCAAATCAATTCTAGAAGAAATTACTAAAGCGCAAAATATTCTAATTAACGTTCATCGTAATCCTGATCTGGATTCGATTGGATCCGCCACAGCCATGTATCAAGCCTTAATTAAGATGGGGAAAAAGGTTGCTTTGGTTTGCCCCCATGAAATCCCGGAGAATTTTAAATTCTTGAAAGGGGCGGATTTGGTTCAGACGATTGATTTCAAAACATGGGCGGACACGGAGGTCCGCCCCTACGACCTTTTTCTGATTTTGGATTCCGGGTCTTACGATGTTGTTACTGGGAGCAAAGAAATTAGATTGCCTAATATCAAAAAAATCGTCATCGATCATCATAGAACTAATAATTTTACCGACGTTAATATTATTCTTTATGATGAACTGGCGGCCACCTGCGAAATTATCTATCAAATGTTTGTTGATTGGGGAATAGAGATCGATCCGAATATGGCGACATCATTATTTTCCGGAATTGCCGGTGATACCGTCTTCTTTAAATACGGTGAAAATACTAAACTATCGTTTAAAATAGCCATGAAACTACTGGATTTGGGTGCAGATAAGAACAAGTTAATTGAACAGGCTTTTGATAGTTTTGATTTCGATTTGGTCAAAACGATGGGGGAGTTTCTAGGAAAAATGGAGAAAGGGAACGGTTTTGTTTACTCGATCATGGATCACAAAACGTTTATTAAATTTGGAAAACATCGGGGAGCCCGCGAGACGGTAGCTAATTTATTTGCCCGTAGTATCAAAGGATTTGATTTTGGAATTATGGCAGTTGAGTATGAAATAGGAAAATTTGCGGTCAGTTTTCGTTCTAAGAAAAATACGGACGTATCTGTTATTGCTAAAAAATTCGGTGGCGGCGGTCATAAGAATGCCGCCGGAGCAACGATTTATGGAACTATTGATCAAGTAACTAGAAAGATCAAGGAAATCATTTAAGAGTGGCAGAAGATGTCGAATTAATTATCTTTTGTATACCGCTCCAATTATCCATTCCTTCGTTAGGAATTAAAATATATTGCTTATCATCGGAAATTGCGTTTTTTAAAACATTTTGATCTGTCAAAACGAACGAAGTAACCAAATATTCTTTTGATTTATCGGCTTGTCCAATAAATTTTTCTATAATATCCAAACCAATATCGGTTTTGACATCTTTTTTGAACTCATTCATTAACAGAATTATTTTTGAAATAAAACCCAGATTGATAACCTTGTCTTTAATGGCTTCAATCACTTGTTGTTGGCGGAGAGCCCGATTAAAATCGCCTCCGTCATCAGGCGAATGACGTGAACGGGCAAATTTTAATGCATTAGTTCCATCCATATGAGTTAGGCCTTTTTTAAATTCCAATTTTTCGTAGCGGCAGGGAAAGGCGAGCTCAGGTGTATCAGTGGCATTCTTGACAAATTCTTCGAGCTTCGGATTGTCTTTAAATTGTTGGTTTCGGTCATCTGGATTAAATCCGGGCGTGATAAATGGTTCGGCCTTTTTAAATAATTCCTCAGTATCTTTATCACAGAGATCTTTTTCTTTACCATCGATCGGATATTCGGGATCTGAAAACGATCTTTTAACATCAATATCAATTCCTCCCAGGATGTCAATAGCCTTGGTAAAACCGGCAAAATTCACACTGACATAGCCGTCGATCGGGAGACCGGTAATTTGAGAAACAACTGTTTTTACCGATGGGTTTTTTAGGTCGGGAAAGTCACTTGGAAAAAGCTCCAATTGATACGCAGCATTGATCTTGGTGTGAAAATCAGCTCCAGACTTTGTTGGAAGCTTTACCCAAAGGTCGCGGGGGATAGAGAATAGGGTAACCTTTTTCGTTTTTATATCAACGCGGACGACCATCATCGTGTCAGTGAGATATGTTCCATCATGAACTCCTCCCCCGTAGCCTAAGAGGAGAAAGTTATAGGCAGTTTGTTCAGGCTTGGGCTTTATTAATGATTCAGTCTTGGTTTTTCTAAAAATAAAATTATTTTTAGAAAAATAAAAAGCACCAAAGGCTAAAAGAATCCCGACGACGATAATTATAATTTTTTTCATAAGGGATTCGGTAATTATAGCGTATTACTATTTCTCCAAGCTTCGAATTATTTTCTCCACTTCTCTGTCATTGATTTCATGATGTGGTCCGCGGTGGGAGAGGAGGGCTCCGGAGAAAGTTTTGGGAATATGCATCAGTTCATGGATTAATGTTTTGATTTTTTCACGCTCGGATAATTTATCAAATCGTTTTGAAATGACTTCAATAATATAGTTTGGTTCCAGTCCGGCCACTTCATGGAAAAGTCGAGACATGCCCCATATCCGGGCATAGGCACGTGTTTTAGCGTCAAAACTTCGGATACACCAAATTTGATTTGGTTTAATATGGGTGAATTTTAGAGCCTTGATGAGAAGTCTAATTTCCCTCTTAATCTCCGGTGCCAGTTTATATTGCATTTGGTAATTATACAAGGTCCGTCCTTTTATAAGGACGGACCTTAGTTTAGCTTGATATCTGGCTATATTTTGATATAATATTATAGGATAAATATGAGAACTGAATCTTCGATTCACAAAAAACTTTTTAAAATCCCTCCTTTCCTCATTAAGGCGCCTCATTTAGTTGATTTAGAATTGATGAAAGATTTATCAACTTCTTTAGATATGCCTGATTCGGCTAAGGAATTTGATTCTATTTCCAATAGGCGATTATTAACAAGATCTCTTCAAGTAACAGCCGACTTGTTATCTTTTGGATCTTTAGTATTTATGGGTAAGGGTAATCCTTCAATGTATTTACTTCTTCAAGGGATGAGTTCAATATGTATGATGGGATCAGGGTATATTTCAACAGCCAATGCTGATGATTTGCATGCTGAACTACTTGCATTAAGAACAGAATTAGGAAAAATTAAGTTAGGTGGTGTAGGTAGCATGATAGGTGTGGATTTGGGCAAAGCTGCTGAGACAACTGAACTTGAAAGAATGTTGTATGCAACTCCTCCGCAAGTAATTATTAGATATTTAGCCAAAAGTGGGATTGCTCTATCCGCCTCGCCAGAGCAGTTAATTTCATCAGTGGCAATAATAGGTATAAATTTAGGTTTAATTTTAGCTCAAGATTTGTGGATAAGAAAAAAATTTGCTAAAAAAATAAATAATTATGAAATAGCTGAAAATGAGTTAATCGCAAATCCTAAAAGTAAGGATTTAAGAAGGCGGAAAAAAACAGCACAAAGAGAAAAATCACTAGGAACGATCCCAATTAATGGAGCGCGCGAATTTACACTATCGCTTGGAATTTTTATTGCTGCTTTTGGACATACTGAATTAAGCGGAATACTTGCGGTTTTGGCAAGTCAGTTTAGTACTGGATTTAGCAGTATTGCAGATATGAGAAGCAAAATGAGCACAGCAAGGAAAAAAATAGGCAACTTGAACGACGCAACAAAGGAGACTATGGAAATTATCAAAAGTTTCATATCAGATCAAGAAGACCTTAATAGACACATGAAAAAGCCCACAAATGAAAAATTACTTATTACTGGCGATATAACAGACAGGATTAAGGCGCTTAGTATAAAAAATAGTCTAGTTTTGAATATATTATTAGATCTAGAACACAGTAAAAAAAGAATAAAAGCGATCTTGGATACTGATAAACCGATATGTTTTGTTGGAGACGAGGGTAGCGGAAAAACATCGGCTATTGAAGCGATTGTCCATGGAACAGATAGACATGACGGTGATGTAGTTGAGATTAATAATGGAAAAGTAACTAATATCCACGATATTAGACAAAGTGGACTAAAAGAAAAATTCCACAGATGGGGGCCGGATCAGTATGAAACAACAAAAGGATCTTTATTAGAACTGACAGGAATGGATGCAGAACAAATCAGATTAATGATGAAAAAAGCAGAGTCTGAAAAACATTTACTATCAGATATTGTAAGTAAAATTGTCACTCAGGCATCTTTTTATTGGACGGATCTCGGTAAAGAAATGAAAGTCGGAGGGTTGTCAGAAGGACAAAGAAGATTTGCTATGATTTTGACAGATTTAATAAATGCTAAAAAAAATAATTATGATTTTTTAATAATTGATGAACCGTTTGCCACAATGACAAATTCTGATCGCGGCCTACAAGCTCTTCTGGTCTATTTTATAAACGATTTTCAAAAAAACGGCGGAAAAGTTATACTTACCATGCAAAATGCCACTACAATTCCCTTAGAATTAGGCGATCAAATAGTTGATTTTAACAAACAAACTGTTCGATATGATGCTTCTAATAAATCAAATAATCCGTTCTTTATAGATAAGCTATTTCTACCTCCGGGTGAATATGAGACCGTTCCAACCAATAAAATAGATGTAAAACGAATGACACAAGATCCAGAGTATGCAAAAAAAGCAATTAGTTCCATTTTTTTTAATAGCAAGTTCGAAGATCTTTTACGAGATTTACGAGAGAAATCTAATAATGAACTTATTTATTTAACAACTGAGGATAAAAAACGAGATTCTATATCAGATTATTTAAAAAATGTTTTAGAATCCTATGAATATGTTAGAAATATTTTTGAATATTCAAGGGAGGAGTTTATTTCAAAATTAAAAATAAATACAATCTCTAATATTTGTGACCATTTATTTAGCGGTTTCCAAATAGGCAATATAAAAGATGCAAGATTACGTGAATTGATAGATGCTTATCGATGATATTGCTCCACCCCAGGGTTAGAAAGTATAAAGAGGTATTTGATTTTCCAGTTTTTAAAGCAAAACTTGACAAAAAAGTTTAATTATCCTGTACAAATTTGTACAGGATTGATTCATTATTATGAATGATTTTGTGGTATTATTTTCATAATGAAGAAAATAATAGTCGGACTTCTTTTATCTGTTATTTTTATTTCTTTTAGTTCCGTTTCTGCCCAGGTTAATGATATTCAGCCCGATGCGGTTAATTTAAATGCAATTTATCCTTCAGAATCGGCTGGTGAGGCCAACAACAACATAACCGGAGAACATATTAAGTCATTTGATTCGAATATTATAATCAACAAAGACGGAACGATCGATGTTAAAGAATCAATCATTTACGATTTTTCAACTTTAAACAAACATGGGATTTATCGCGATATTCCGTTTATTAAAACTAATCAGGACGGAAAAAAATTTGAGCTTAAATTAGATAATGTTTCGGTTGCTGATGAAAACGGAAGATCGTATAAATTTGTCAAGTCCTGGATTGATGAAAAAATATTAAGACTGAAGATTGGGGATGCTGATCTGTATGTCACCGGAGAGCATCAATACATTATTTCCTACAAAGTTTTCGGTGCGTTAACTTATTACTCCGATCATGACGAACTATACTGGAATGTTACCGGCAATGAATGGAATGTTCCGATTGCATTCTCTCGGGCGCAGGTCACAATGCCCGGAGAAATTGAAAAAGAAAAAATAAATCTGAAATGTTTTGCCGGCGGGTATGGGTCAACCCAAAGTGATTGCCGGGCCGATAATGTAGAAGGCATGCCGGTTTTTGGCACTAATAATTATCTGATGAGTAATTCAGGATTATCGGTCGTTATCAGTTTCCCGAAAAATATTGTTGCCGTTCTTGAACCGAAAGAATTTGTCAGTTTTTGGGAAACTTGGGTCGGTAAATTACTCTCTCTACTTTTAGGATTACTTGCCCTAACATGGTACGTTGGTCTACCTTTTTTTATCATATATAAATGGTTTAAATCTGGCAGGGATCCAAAGGGAACGGTTGGAGTTACATCAGCTTGGTTTGATCCGCCAAAAACCCAGGATGGAAAGAGATTTTTAACTCCCGGTGAAGTGGGGACATTAGGGGATGAAACAGTTGATATGAAAGATATTTCGGCTTCGATCGTTGATCTGGCTCGTCGAGGATATTTAACCATTGATGAAAGAAAAAAAGGCGATTTTTATTTAATCAAAAATAAGGAAGCAGATAAGAGTTTATTAAATTATGAAGAAACAATTTTAACAAAGTTTTTCGGAATGAAAAACGAAATAAGAATAAAAAGTGAAAAACTGGCCACAGACGTTGAGCAAGTTAAAAACGAAATGTATGAGCAAGTTGTTGAAGATAAATTGTTTGATAAAAATCCACAAACTACACGGACGATATATTATGTCATTGCGGGAATAGCATTATTTACCGGTAATTTTTTCTTGGCAATCGTAGCTTTCCTTTTCGGTCGAGTGATGCCGAGAAAAACGGTCTACGGAGTTGAAGCAAAAAATGTTTCCTTTTCATTAAAAAATTTCTTAACCAGCCAGGAAAGACAGTTAACTTTTCAAGCCGATAAACAGATGATGTTTGAAAAGTTATTACCTTTTGCAGTCGCTTTTGGAGT
>Ga0172379_10007948_pt1 | contig 13576 bp, 9 predicted proteins | sample GrowelOW334metaG_FD_119756 | JGI IMG/M metagenome (GOLD analysis project Ga0172379, IMG submission 119756) | Groundwater microbial communities from an aquifer near a municipal landfill in Southern Ontario, Canada - Groundwater well OW334 metaG | ecosystem: Environmental > Aquatic > Deep... | reverse complement strand
ACCCCTCACCCCGGCCCTCTCCCCTCCTCCGAGGAAGGGAGAGGGAGACAGACAGCGGCGCACGTAGCTCCTTGGTTTCTTCTCCCTCTCCCTTTGCGGAGCAAGGGGAGAGGGCCGGGGTGAGGGGTTGCGTGCGACGGCGTTGGGGGTCCATCGCATGAATGTTACTCAACTTGAGGTTGACTCGATATTGTGGACAAGGGAGGGGCGAGAGTGCGAAAAAGCCGCGATGCCAAACGAACCGACCAAGTCACGACGCAGTTTTGACAAAGCCTTTAGCGCGGCGCTGCTGCTGGCGCTGGTTTTGTCGGCCTTACTTTCCGGCCCGCTTTGCGCCGCGCCCGCCAAGCCCAACTTCATCGTCATCTTCGTGGACAACCTGGGGAACGGCGATTTGCAGTGCTTCAACCCCGCCACGCCGCATCGCACGCCGCATATCGACCGGCTGGCGGCGGAGGGCACGAAGTTCACCAGCTTCTACGTCTCCAGCGGAGTCTGCACGCCCAGCCGCGCATCCATGATGACCGGCTGCTATCCGCGCCGCGTGAATCTGCATGTGAGCGACAAGAACGCTCCCGTCCTCCAGCCCGTTGCGGCCAAGGGCCTGAATCCGGACGAGACGACGCTCGCCGAAGTGCTCAAGCCCGCCGGCTACGCCACCGCGTGCATCGGCAAATGGCACCTCGGCGACCAGCCGCCGTTCCTGCCCACGCGGCAGGGCTTCGACGAGTTCTTCGGGCTTCCCTACAGCGACGACATGACGCGCGATGTCCGGCCGGACAAGTGGCCCGACCTGCCGCTGATGCGCGGCGAACGAGTCATCGAAGCGCCCGCCAACCGCGATCTGCTCGTGAAACGCTGCACCGAGGAAACCATCGCCTTCATCGAGCGGAACCGCGCGCGGCCGTTCTTCATCTACCTGCCGCACACGATGCCCGGTTCCACGGCGCATCCCTTCTCCAGCCCGGCCTTTCGCGGCAAGTCCAGGAACGGCGACTACGGAGACAGCGTCGAGGAACTCGACTGGAGCACCGGCGAAATCGTGGCCGCCCTGCGCCGGCTCAAGCTCGACACGAACACGCTCATCGTCTGGACCGCCGACAACGGCGCGGTGCGGCGCAACCCGCTTCAGGGCAGTTGCGCGCCTTACAAGGGCTTTGGCTACGACACCTCCGAGGGCGCGATGCGGGTGCCGTGCGTGATGTGGTGGCCGGGCCGGATTCCCGCCGGCCGCGTCTGCACGGACCTCGTCTCCACGATGGATCTGCTCCCGACCTTCGCCCGGCTCGCCAGCGTGCCGCCGCCCGCCAGGCCGGTTGACGGGCACGACATCCGCCCGCTGTTGTTCGCGGAGACGGGCGCAAAATCGCCCTGGGATGCGAAGGGCTTCGCCTACTACGAGATGGAACAGCTTCAAGCCATCCGGGCCGGAGAGTGGAAGCTTTACCTCCCGCTCACCAACAAGTTCACCTCGCTCGGACGCAAGACCGCCCCCGTGAAACTTCAGCTTTTCGACGTGCTCCGTGATGTCAGCGAGGCGCGCGAAGTCTCCGCCCAGCATCCGGACGTGGTGCAGCGCCTGCTCGGCCTCGCCGATGCCGTCAGGGCCGACATCGGCGACATGGGCAGGCCCGGCTCCGGCCAGCGTCCGGCGGGTTGGGTGGAAAATCCACGGCCCATCACCCCGGCCGCCGCAACCCCGCGTCCTTGATCCCGCCGGCGGCCCGGAAATTCAGCCGCCAACCGGAAATGCGAATCTTGGTTTTAGCCATTGCCCGGCGAGGAACCGCTTCCTAAAGTTTGAGTCCGGCGGACGTTCAACAGTTGCAGCGTCCGCCGTTGCGTTTCCATGAAATACATTTTCGTCACCGGCGGCGTGGTCAGTTCCCTTGGCAAGGGCCTCACGGCCGCCGCACTCGGCACCCTGCTGGAAAACCGCGGGCTGAAGGTCGCGCTGCAAAAGTTCGACCCCTACCTGAACCTCGACCCCGGCACGATGTCGCCCTACCAGCACGGCGAGGTCTATGTGCTCGACGACGGCGCTGAGACGGACCTCGACCTCGGCCACTACGAGCGCTTCACGAACACGAAGCTCACGCGCAAGAACAACACGACGAGCGGCCAGGTCTATCAGCAGGTGCTCGACAACGAGCGGGCGGGCAAATACCTCGGCAAGACCGTCCAGGTGATCCCCCACGTCACCGACGAAATCCAGCGCCGCATCCAGGTGCTCGCCGATGATTCGAAGGTGGACGTGATCATCACCGAGGTCGGCGGCACCACGGGCGACATCGAGGGGCTGCCCTTCCTTGAAGCCATCCGCGAGTTCGGCCAGGAGGCCGGGCCGCACAACGTCTGCTTCATCCACGTCACCTACGTCCCCTTCATCAAGGCCGCCGGCGAACTCAAGACCAAGCCCACGCAGCAGAGCGTCGCCAAGCTGCGCGAAATCGGCATCAGCCCGCACATCCTCGTCTGCCGTTGCGAGAAGCCGCTCGACAAGGAGCTGCGCCAGAAGATGTCCATGTTTTGCAGCGTGCCCTACGACGCGGTCATCGAGCACAAGGACGTGGATCACTCCATTTACGAAGTGCCGCTCATGCTCCAGCGCGAGCGCCTTGACGACCTCGTCTGCCGGACGCTCAACCTCACCGTCCCGCCGGCGAACATGACGCACTGGCAGGAGATCATCCGCAAGCTCATCGCCCCGCAGCACCGCGTCCGCATCGGCGTCGTCGGCAAATACATCGAGCTGCAGGACGCCTACAAGTCGGTCTATGAGGCCATCATCCACGGCGGCGTGGCCAATGACTGCGGCGTGGAAATCGAGAAGCTCGACGCCGAGGACATCGAGAAGTTCGGGCCGGAGAAGATTCTCAAGGGCCTGGGCGGCATCCTTGTTCCGGGCGGCTTCGGCGAGCGCGGCATCGAAGGCAAGATCCTCACGGCCAAGTATGCGCGCGAGAACAAGATTCCCTACCTCGGCCTGTGCCTCGGGATGCAGATCGCCACGATTGAATTCGCCCGCCACGTCCTCGGCCTCAAGAGCGCGCACTCGACCGAGTTCGACCCCAACTCACCGCACCCGGTCATCGCGCTGCTCGACGATCAGCGGAAGGTGACGAAGAAGGGCGGCACCATGCGCCTGGGCTCACAGCCCTGCCAGCTCACGATGGGCACCAGGGTCCAGCAGCTCTACGGCGCGTTTGTCGTCAACGAGCGCCACCGCCACCGTTACGAGTTCAACAACGCCTACCGGGATCGTTTCGCGGCGGCGGGCTTCGTCTTCGCCGGCACCTCCACCGACGGCAAGCTGGTGGAGATGATCGAAATACCGGACCACCCCTTCTACGTGGCCACCCAGTCGCATCCGGAGTTTCTGAGCAAGCCCGACGCGGCACATCCGCTCTTCCGTGGCTTCATCGCCGCCGCCCACCAACGCCTGCACCAAAAGGCGTTGTAATACCAATTACCGGTGAAATCTGGTAGAATGCAGGCGCAGGCAACAGCGCTCCTCCCTCTCCCTTTGCGGAGCAAGGGGAGAGGGCCGGGGTGAGGGGTTGACTGCGTGGACATTGGCGGCCGCACCCCTCATCCGGCCTCCGGCCACCTTCTCCCCTCGCTCCGCGAAGGGAGAAGGAGCGACTCGGCCACCGGTGCCGGTTCCACCCACCTTCACACGTAGTCGGTATAACTCCACCGCGCCACGCGGCCTGGCCGGAAACGTGTGATTGGAGCGGGGCGCGGCGTTCACGCCGCAGAAAGCGGCGGCTGCGGGAAGTCATTCGAGCAACCGGTGAACGACGGACGCTTCTGCGGCCTGAAGGCCGCGCTCCTTCTGCATTGTCCCCGCTTACGGCAGCTTGAACTTAGGGCACTGGCTCAGGAACTGGATCGGGTTCCGGAAAATCACCTTGTCGATCAGGTCTGCCGGCCAGCCGCGGCGCTTCATCTCCAGCGCGGTGCGCGGGACGGCCAGCGGGATGCTCACGCCCCAGTCGCACGCGGAGTTCATCCAGATGTGCTCGTGCGAGTAGAGGTCCAGCATGTCCACCGCCCGCGCCGGCGAGCATTTGCTTTCCGGGTAAAGCGTCATGCCCGCCCAGAAGCCCGCGTCCAGCACGAGCTGGATGGTGTGCTCCTCCACATGGTCAATGATGCAGCGCTCCGGGCGGATGCGTTTGTCGCTGCGCAGCACGTCGAGGATGAGGCGCGTGCCCTTGAGCTTGTCTTCGAGATGCGGCGTGTGGACGAGGATGAGCTGGTCGTGCCGCGCGGCGAGGTCCACGTGCATTTCGAGCACCTTCATCTCGTTGCGCGAATTCTTGTTCAGCCCGATCTCGCCGATGCCCAGCACATTGGGCCGGTCGAGGAATTTCGGAATGAGACCGATGACATCCGTGGCCAGCGCCACGTCCTCGGATTCCTTCGGATTGATGCACAGCCAGGAGAAGTGCGGCAGCCCGAACTTCGCGGCGCGCTTGGGCTCGTAGTCGGTGAGCTGGCAGAAGTAATCGTGGAAGCCGTTGACGGACGAACGGTCAAAGCCCGCCCAGAAGGCCGGCTCGCACACGGCGGCACAGCCGGCGGTGACCATGTCCTGGTAGTCGTCCGTCGTGCGGCTGACCATGTGGCCGTGGGGTTCGATGTAGCGCATGTCTGTCAGCCTTTGTAAATCGCGTGCGCGCCGATGTCCACGGTGATGAGAAACTGACTACTGGGAAAGACTCCAATAACCCAGCACATGGAACTTGCCTGAATCCGCGCGGAGGCGGATGCCGAAACTGTCGGCTGCCGCGTTGGTCAGAATCAAGCGACAGGAGGCTTTGCCGTTTCCGATGGGTGAGGGTTCGTCTCCAAGGAGGACTTTAAAAACGCCAGCGTTCGTATGGAGCAAGCTTGCAAGCCGCCCCTCCAAGCCTGGCCCGATACGGACCAGTTGCGGCGAGTTGGTAGTCTTCACCAAGTCCCAGCCAGTTTGGAGAGCTTGAACTTCGAGATAACGGCTCGCCTTCCGCTGACCGTAGGGCTGCAGCCATGCCACCACGAGACCGACGATGGCCATTGCTGTGAGCGGACAGATGATTTGCCACTTGTTCATCTTCCCATGAGTGTTTCAGCCCCGCGCAATCGCCGGGACAATGAGCCAGAGCCGCGACTTGGACTGGGGTGGATCGGGCAAAAGCTTCGGCCCGGATTTGGCCTCGGGCGGGGCGGCGGGTTTCTTTTTTGGAGAAGGCATGGGAGAGAATGGCGACGGGTTCAACAAATTGTCAAAGCAGGCGAATGGACTGTTGGTGGCGCAGACTAGACAGCTTGCCGATTGCGGGTCTCAAGGTTCATCCGCCCTGTCCTGCTTATGGTCAGCGCGCTGTTGGCGACGGTTCAACCAGAACATTATCAACAAGCCAGGGGCGAAACCGAGACCGAGGAGTAGCATAAGCTCGTAGCTTGTAAGCCCGGCTCTCCCAGACGCCTTGACATAAAGAATTGTGAGTCCGAACGAGCAAAACCCCCCAACCAAACCGGCAATAAGCGACTGAATCCGCCGACCTGGTCCAAGGTAGAAAGCAAGGGTTAACGCACCGCCCAAGCTCGTGACTCCAAAAAGCGTTAACAACGCAGTCCTGTCCAGCAGAGAGCCTGTTCCCTTGCTGGTGTATGTCATCATCGGTATGAACAAAGTCAGCGCACCAACAATAAACGCAGCAGCGTGATTGTTGGGGATGGCGTTTGGCTTCTTCATGGTCGGCTACCTGCCTGCCCCCAGATTCGTCAGCCCCCCGCAATCGCCGGGATGATGCTGATCTCGTCGCCGTCCTTGAGGGGCGTGGCCTGGTTCTGGAGGAAGCGGATGTCCTCCTCGTTCACATACACGTTCACGAAGCGGCGGACCTCGCCCTTGTCGTCGAGCAGCCGGTCCTTGATGCCGGGATACTTGCCCTGCATTTCAGCAATGGCCGCGCCGACATTCGCGGCGGTGACGGTGATGAGTTCTTCGCCGCCGGTGAGCTGGCGGAGCGGAGTGGGGATGCGGACTTTGATGGGCATAGAGTGGCTAGGTTTTGACGCAAAGACGCGAAGACGCAAAGGAAGAAAGCGAACTGGCCCGCGAAACACGCGAAAAGACGCGAAACGAGAACGGAAGGAAGGAGCCCCTCCCATTAGCACCCGGCTTCAGCCGGGTGTCAGCGGGGCAGCGATGGTGAAGCCGTTTCAACGGCTTCGCCCACGAGTGCAAACGAACAGCAACCGGCCAAACCGTTGAAACGGTTTGGCCTCGCGCCGTGCCCACCACCCGGCTGAAGCCGGGTGCTAATGAGAGGCGGAGCAAGCCCGGCATCTGGATTTGTTTCGCGTTCATTCGCGTATTTCGCGGGCAATCAAATCATGCCGGGACGCAGACCTTCTCATCGTCCTTCAGCATCGCCTCGAACTCGCGCAGGCTGGGCCGAATCTCCCGCGTCTGGCCCACGTGGCCGACCATCGCTTCGAGCGTCTTGAGGCCGTTGCCGGTGATGCAGAGGACGGCGGAATCGCCCGCCGGAATTTTGCCGGCGGCGATGAGCTTCTTCGCCACGCCCACGGTCACGCCGCCCGCTGTCTCGGCGAAGATGCCCTCGCACTCGGCCAGCAGGCGGATGCCTTCGCGCACCTCGTCGTCGGTCACGTCGTCGGCATGGCCGCCGGTCTCCTTCATCACACGCAGCGCGTAGAAGCCGTCGGCGGGCGTGCCGATGGCGAGGCTCTTGGCGATGGTGTTCGGCTTCACGGGCTTGAAGAAGTCCTTGTCGTCCTTCTGCGCGGCGCTGATGGGATTGCAGCCAGTGGCCTGCGCGCCGTGGATGTGCCACGGCTTTTCGGGCACGAGGCCGAGCTTGGCAAACTCCTGGTAGCTTTTGTGAATCTTCGTCAGCAACGACCCGCTGGCCATCGGCACGACGGTGTGCTGTGGCGTGCGCCAGCCGAGCTGCTCGCAAACCTCGTAGCCCAGGCTCTTGCTGCCCTCGGCGTAGTAGGGCCTCATGTTCACGTTCACGAAGGCCCAGCCGAACTTGCCCGCGATCTCCGCGCAGAGGCGGTTCACCTCGTCGTAATGGCCCTTGATGCTGATGACGTTGGCACCATAGACGAGCGAGTTGACCACCTTGCCCTGTTCGAGGTCGGACGGGATGAAGACGTAGGATTTGAGGCCGGCGCTGGCGGCGTTCGCCGCGACGGAGTTGGCGAGGTTGCCGGTGGAGGCGCAGGCGACAGTCGTGAAGCCGAGTTCCTTCGAGCGGCTGAGGGCGACGCTCACGACGCGGTCCTTGAAGGACAACGTCGGATAGTTGACCGCGTCGTTCTTCACCCACAGCTCGCGGATGCCGAGGCGTTTCGCCAGGCGGTCGGCTTTCACCAGCGGCGTGTAACCGACCTGGCAGCCCACGGTGGGCTCACCCGCGATGGGCAGCAGCTCGCGGTAGCGCCACATCGTCTGCGGGCGCGACTCGATGGCGGCGCGGGTGAGCGACTGCTTGATGCGGTCGTAGTCGTAGGCGACTTCGAGCGGGCCGAAGTCGAACTCGCAGACGTGCGTGGCGCTGAGGGGATACTCCTTGCCGCACTCGCGGCACTTGAGCGCCTTCATGAAACCTTCGTGCTTGTCCATATGTGTTTGTCTGCGCCCTTGTCGGGGCAAACAAAAGCCCCGTCTCATCTGGATGAGAAGGGGCCGGACAGGCTTGCGCTCTTCTCATCTTTCCCCCGGCCTCGCGGTCGGAGCTGGACTTGGCACCTGGTCGTTGCGGGACGCCCGCAACCGGTTGCCGTGACGTCATCGGGCCAGTCCCTCAGTCACTCTGGATGAGTGTCCGCCTCGCGGCGAACGGACGGGAAACTGGCAGTTTCCCGGCAAAAGTGTCAACGGGTTTTTCCGGCGGTAACTAGCGCAAAGTCGCACCGGGCAAATCCAGCACTTGAATCTGGTTCACCGAGCGGAAGCGCGCGTGGTCGTCGAACTGCCAGACGACCTTCCTGTCGGGCGTCAGCTCGAAGAACATCGGCTGCTCGGCATAATGGCCGTGGCCAAGGTAGTTGCAGAAGATCGTGTTGCCGTTCGGCAGACGCTGCGCGCCGGCCATGAGCCGGAGCGGGTTGCCCGGCACGTCGTTCTCGTTCAGCTCCCAGACGGTTTTGCCGGCGGGATTGACCTCGACGACTTTGTGTCCGTCGCCGCAGGTGATCAGCAAATTGCCGTTCGGCAACGGCAGGACTTCATGCGGATCGCCGGTCACGGTGACTTCGCGCAGCACCTTGCCGGCGCCGTCCACCTCGATGACTTTGCTCTCGCCCTTGGCACAGACGAGATAATGGCCGTTGGGCAGCTTGCGCGTGCCGCGGAACTGGTTGTGCAGGTTCGTCACCGTGGTGGGCAGTTTCACTTCCTTCGCGATCCTGCCATCGCGGCCCACTTCGACGATGCGCGCGGTCCCGCCCTCGACCACCATCACGCGTCCGTCGGGCAGGGGCTGGCACGCGTGGCACTCGACCTTTTCCGGGGCCTTGTATTCCCAGACCACACGATTGTCGCGCGTCATCTCGACCGCGCCGCTGATGTGGCAGAAGAGAATGTTCCCGTTCGGCAGGAGCCAGCAGTCCTGCGGGTTCTTCGCCGTCGCACGCCACTCAATCCCGCCCTTCGCCGACACGATGCAGATCTGGCCGCCGGGATAATCGCAGCAAAGGAAACGCTTCGCACCCGCCGCGTTGTCTGCGGCCGACGCGGACTTGAGGCCGACGCTGTTCAACGCCGCGACACGATAAACGTGCTTCGCGCCGGCCCTGGCCGTCGTGTCCACGAAACGCATCGCAGGCAGCGAGCCGTCCTTCAACTTCTCCGGCGTGTCGTGGAAGGACATCGTTTGAAACAGCGGGCGGCCAAACCTGCCCGCGGGCTTCTCCGGCAGCTTCGCCAGCTCCCGCCCGTCACGCTCGATGACGAAGCCCGCGAGACCGCTCTCGAAATCCGCCTCCGCTTCCCACGTCAGTTCCGCGCCCTCCGGCTTGAAACTGACCCGCAGGTTGAACGGCGCGGGCGGTGGCGTGGAGTCGCTCGTCGCGCCGGCCGTGACGTATTCCGTCCACGCCTTCGCGACGGCCTCGGTCGGGAGCCAGCCGGCTTCCTTCGGCGCGGGCAGTTGTTTCTCGAAAGTCTCGCCGAGCAGCGGGGCGAGGAATCCCTTGCCCTGGTCCACCGGCCTGAGCTTCTGCGCGACGGCATTCTTCCCCGGCAGGCGCAGCGCAAGACACGCGTCGAAAAACGGGATCGCCAGGTAGCGCGAATCGCCGCACTGATGCGCCGTGAGCGGATCCGGAGCGAAGCCGACGGGCTCGCCCCTCTCGCGGTAGGCCTTGAACATTTCCATCGAGCCGGTCCACGCGCCGTTGAAGCGTTTGTCGCCGTTCTCCTTCGCTCCCGGGTTCAACATCATCGGAATGCCGTAGGCGGCGGCGGGAATCTCCGGCCTGGGGATCTCGCCCTTCTCCCATGTCGAGAACGCCGTTCCGGAGCGGAACCAGATCGCCACGATGCGCTCGGGATACATCGTCTGCATCAGGCTCGCCCAGAAGCCCCCGCCGCTGTGGCCCCAGAGGCACCACGGTGCCTGTGCGATTTCCGGGTGCTCCGACTTCCCGGCGAAGTCTTCCAGCGACTTGAGGAAGGTCTTGTGAGAGCCGTTGCGCGGGTCGCACCAAAGCCGGCAGTTCTCCTTCTCGCTCTGGTGATACGACGGTCCCAGCAGCGCGCAATCCCACTTCTTCGCCAGCGCCTGCCAGTGCAGGTCGTGGGCGGCCGTCGCCCCGCCCTTGCACGCACCCTCGCCGCAGCCGTGCTGATGCACGATGACGCCGCGCACCTTCTGCACATGGTCCGGCAGCCACAACGTGTAAGTCACGCCGAGCGAAAGCTCGCCCGCCTGCGTGGACGGCGGATAGGTGACTTCGAAGTATCTGCCCGCTGCGTGCGTTTGCGTGATGGCGAGCAACGTGGCGGCGACCCAGGCAAAAAGTTGCTTGTGCATTGCGGGATTGGACGGGACGCGTCGTCACACGTCCAGCAGTTCTTGCGAGAGCGGTCAGGCGGTTGTCGCCGCCGCTTCCGCCTTCACCGGCGGCGCGCTGTCCTTGAACAGCACCGCGAACACGAAGATCAGCACCGCCGACATCGCCGCCGGCACGAGCCAGATGCTCGACCAGTTGTGTGTCGCGCCGCCGGCGTTCGTATAGTGCTGTCCGACGACGCCGGAGAGCCACGACCCGACGAACATCCCCGCGCCCAGCGTGACGAACGCGTGGAAACCCTGCGTCGCCGCGCGGATGTCCTCGCTGGCCCGGTTGTCCACATACATGCGGCCCATCACGAAGATGTAGTCGTAGCACATGCCGTGGACGGCGATGGCCACGAAGAGCATCCACGCCGCGTTCGACGCCTGCGGGAATTGCGTCAGCAGACCGAAACGCACCGTCCACGCCACCATGCCGAGGATGAGAATGCCCTTCACCCCGAGCCGCTTGAGCAGGAACGGCAGCATCAGCAGGAAGATCACGTCGGAAACCTGGCCGATGGTCATCTTCGCCGCCGCGTTCTCGATCTTCAGCTCGTTCATGAAGGCGTTCATCCAGCTGAAGTAGAAACTCAGGGGCACGCAGATGAGGAACGAACAGATGATGAACGTGCAGAACGAGCGGTCGCGCATGAGCTTCAGCGCGTCGAGTCCCAGCATGGTCCGGGCGTTGACCGGCGCGCCCGCGCCCTTGGGCGGCGTGTGCGGCAGGGTGAACGAGTAGAGCCCCATCACCAGCGCCGCGCCGGCCGCGAGCCGGAACATCCCGGCGCTGTCCTCAAGCTTCAGCGTGCTGATCGTGATGCCGGCGGCGATCCACCCCACGCTGCCCATGAGCATCACCAGCGGGAATTCCTTCGCCGCATTCTTCGAGTGGGTGAGCGTAAGCGCGTTCGTCAGGCCGTGCCCCGCCATGTAGCTGATCGTGTAGGCGATGAGCACCGGATAAAACTGCGCGAAGGTGGTCCGGGTCGAAACATAGTAGAGCAACCCCGCGCCGATGAGGTGCAACGTCCCGAGCAGCCGTTGCGTGGCGAAGAACCGGTCCGCAATGATGCCCGCGAAGAACGGCGACACCATCGCGCCGACGGCCGTGCTTCCGTAGGCCAGGCCTATCTGCCCGCCTTCGAACTTCAGCGTCGAGTTGAGGTAGGTGCCCATCGTGACATACCAGGTGCCCCAGACGAAGTAGTGGAGGAACACCATGAGCCAGAGACGGAGGAAGAGGGTGGGTGACATGCGCGTTTTGGGAGCGGAGTTCACCAACCGACTCCCCCTGCCCCGCCGCCATTCAAACTCTCCTCCCACCATGCCGGCATTGGGATGGTGCCAAACGCAAAGACGCAAGGATGCAATGACGCAATGACGATTGTTGTTTCCAACGCCTCCACTGCTGCTGCCCCATGCCGATCATCTCCGCTCGCCTCTCAGCCGGAGCGATGCAGCGGGGGCGAGAGGAGCGCGGCATTCATGCCGCAGAAACGCCCGCCACAGCCACGGCTCGCGTTTGCACCTGCGCCGGCTGCCGCCCGAACCGTTTGGTTCGTTCGCACGGATGGCCCGGAAGTTTGTCACCCCCCTTTGAATCCCACGCTTCTGCGGCATGAATGCCGCGCTCCAACTCCACGTCCCGGCTCAGTCATTTGCGACTTTGCGACTTTGCGTTGAGTCGGCGCGTCCTCGGATTCAGTGTTCCTGGCTCCTCAATTGAACTTCGCCGGGGCCCAGAGGCGGCGCTCCACCGGCACCTTCCAATACCTGTCCCCCGCGAAGACTTTTCCCGTGCCGTAATCCATCGCGTCATACTTCCGCAACGCCTCGCGCAACGTCAGGCCCTGGAGCTGATACGCATCCACCACGCGACGGAACACCATCGGGAGGTTGAGCCGCGCCTTGAGCTGTTTCGCGGGCTCCGGCGTGGTGAAGCGGGCCGGCTTGGGCCAGAGGCTGCTACTCGTTGCCAGCGGACGATCCGTGTATTTCGACCACACGCCCAGTTTCCTCGCCCGGGCTGCCATCGCCACGCCAAGGAAGTCCGGAATAAAATCTCCCGCCGACTCGAACAGGAATGGGAAGGCCAGCCCGCGCGCCAGCAGCTCCCGCGACACGAACTCCCCGCGTGTCCCCTGCGCATCGCTGGCATACACATATCCCAGCACCCGGCCATAACGATCCGTCACCTCGCGATCCAGTTGCACCAGCGCGTGACCGGCGCGTTGCAGCGTGCCGATGAGATAATCCGTGGCCGCCTTCCACTGCGGCTGGGCGAACTCACCCTTCCGGTTCGCGCGCTTGGGGAAACTCCGCGTCATGCCCTTGACTGTCTGCGTGAACGCCGCCGCCTCGTAATGCTCCTCCGGCGCATCCAGCCCCTCCAACCGCACCGTGACATACGGCACCTGCTGCGCCGTGTGCTTCACTTCGACGACCCTGGCCTTGTTCGCGCCCGTCACCCACACCTCGAACTTTCCCTCCACCGGCGACGACGCAACCCCGTTCACCAACAACACCGGCCTGAGCAAATGCACCGTATCCCCATCCGGCGCGAACCGATGCGCGCCTGAATAATCCACTTCGCCGAGAAGGTGCTGGGTGGGGTAGGCGATGAATGGCATGACTCAATCTAACTCAGCGCTTCGCAAGCAGGCTGCTCCGCCCTCCACTCGGTGCATTCATAGGCCACACCTTACCGTTGGGGAGCATGCGGATGAACTTTCCAGAAAGAGGCATCCCACAATTTGAGATCGTTGAACTGACCATGCTTCTGCGGTCCAAAACCCTTCCCGCTTCCGTCCCATTCGGGGAAATGGGTTGCCCCCATGAAGCCAGGCGATAGCGCTTTTTCTTCCGCGGTAGGATTCCGCGCAAATTCTACCAACGGTCGGCCGTCTGAAGCGCTTCCGCCTTGGCTGAAGACCTTGAAATGAATTCGGCCCAGCACCGATTCTGGAAAATCATGGGCCGCCAAAGTGAAGTTCTCTGCCTTGCCAATCACCTTGTCGGGCACCGTGTGAGGATTGGTGTAAAAGATGTCAATCCATTGGAGCAGGCTGCCACGTGCAACCACTGCGCCAAAAGTCTCTTTGCGCTCCGCGACAGGGTGCAATGTCAAATTGTGGAAGTTGCAGCGCTTTTCCTCCTTGAGGTATGGGAGCACGCAACGTTCGAAGTCGCGCACTGAGCACGCTGCCGCCATAAAGACAATACGCTCAAAATGGAGATTGGGTGGCAGTTCTGTGCCATACTGATTCACCAACTCGTTGATGACCATGGATCCCATGCTGTGGCCAATCAGCATCACGGAGTATGAGTGCTTCTGATCTTTGGCAACCTTGTCCAACAGTTCGGTCATGAAGATGCCCAATGCCCCAGAAGGGGTGCGTCCCAGCCCGGCTGGCTTCCGGTCTGAATATTCTTCGGAAGTGCGCAACAAAGTTTTCGTCCGGCGCTGCATGTTGTCCCACGCGCTT
>Ga0172379_10007947_pt1 | contig 13577 bp, 15 predicted proteins | sample GrowelOW334metaG_FD_119756 | JGI IMG/M metagenome (GOLD analysis project Ga0172379, IMG submission 119756) | Groundwater microbial communities from an aquifer near a municipal landfill in Southern Ontario, Canada - Groundwater well OW334 metaG | ecosystem: Environmental > Aquatic > Deep... | reverse complement strand
GTTTTTTTTTGTTTGGTTTGCCTTTGGTGCCTATTTGGTGGCACATGATGAAAATTCATTGTCAGAATACGGCTAAGAGAACCACAGGGCAACTGATCCGATATGCTATACACCACATATAGTGCCTATTGCAAAAAGTCGCTGAACATTCATAATTGTTCAGTGTCTATTTCTTGAACAACTATAGAAAGCCCGCTGCATGGAAAAAAACGCCCCTCGTGAACAAGTCACCGACTTAAGTTTAGTCGGCCTCGAAAAGGTGTTTGTTCAAATTGAACAATCGCTGGCCACTGAACAAATCGCGACAGATTCAAATATTCATGAACAAAATCATGAATATGATGGAGAATCGACCGAATTAGTATCAATGGCCGAAGCCTCAAGGCGATTAAAGATGCCGTACCCTACGCTTCGGCGTCAGGTGCTATCTGGCAAGATTGCGAGCGTGCCTGGAGCAGATGGGAAACCACTGGTCAAACTTACGTGCATTGAACAATCAGCGAATATTCACGAAGCCAAATTGAATAAGGCTGAACAAAGTTCGCCACAAAGTGATTATTCAGAGACTATTCAGCGACTTCTTCAGCAGATGGAAGCAGAACGGACTTACTCAAAAGCCCTAAATGAAAAGCTTGAGGCGGCTAATCACAGAAATGGCTATTTGGAGGCCAAAGTTGATCACCAGGGTGAGCAAATCAAATTGCTGACCGATACCCAACATCGTGCTGGGCTTTGGACGCGGTTCTACTCGTGGATGGTGGGGACAAACAAATGATTGTGCGCAAGAGCAAAGAATCTACTTTTCCACTTTTCCAGTTTAAAAATGAACTGCAAAAACGGAAAATTCCAATTACTCAATTTGCCGAAGCTGTCGGCATAAGGCCTGCGGTGTTTCACGGCAACAGACCATTTCCGGACGAAAAAGCCGATGAATGCTGGAAGCTGCTTGACGCGTGGCACAAAAAAGAAAGTTCTGATTACCCTAGCACGACAGGTGGAGTGCGCGCGAACGCGGCCCAAAACATCTAAGTAATAGTTTTTTGGTTCTCGTTTTAGCACGTCCGATAAATCTGGAAACGTCCGAGATCAAGGGGTTTCGGGCTACCCCAAAATTGTTTTTGTCGCTTTTCTGCGGACGGTGAAATAAACCGAGGCCGCAAGACTCAAGCCCCGGTGGCATCTCCAGCCATAACCAGGGCGAATGAAACATAGTCTTTATTATCAGAACTATCCTAAAATCAGCTAGCAAAGAGCTACTTGGATTCCTCAAAAAGCTTCCCAATCGGCAACTTAAACGCCGCCGCCAACCGTGCCAAAATCATCGTCGTCGGATTGCGTACACCACGCTCAATGCCACTTAAATATGCCGGAGCAATATATGCCTTCTCAGCAAGCTTCTCTTGCGTCCAACGCTTCTTGAGACGCAGCTCACGCACACGCCTCGACAAAACTCTGATTGCTTTTATTTCTGCTCTCACGTCAGATACTTTCTGGCGTTATTAACAAAAGGTCCAGAAACTAAGAGTTTAGAAAAGCGGGCAAGAAGCGCACCCAATTACAGATACAGAGATTGTTTTTCATTTATTCAGAAGAAGGACTGCGCTAGCCGCACCACCCTTCGAAAATAATAACTTTATTGAGATTGCCGCATTATGAGCCAGCTTACATGTAGCTTCCGACAACAAAGCCGCATTGCAAGTCCTTGAACAGTAAGGGTTAGGAGACTTCCCATATTCACCAATCAGCCCAGGCAATCTTTTAAAAACTCAAACAGGCTTTAAATCGTCAAATTTTTCTCGACACCGTTGTGTCAGAGAAGTTTTGACCGCCTGTGCCCTGGTGCGATGAGAAGTTCCACTTCAACTAACCCAAAAGGTAACAACAAATGAAACGAACGATCCTCACGCTGTTATCAGCGCTCACCTTAGGTTTTGTCGGCCTAGTAGCATCTCCGTCGCAGGCTCAAGCTGCCGTTACCTGCACACCTCAGGCTGTGACCGGCTTCACGAGCACAGTTCTTTATACTTGCACTGGCGTAACACCTGCCCAAATACAAACTGCAAAAGATTCGATTTTGGCATTAAAAGCCAACTCCAAAGCCAGCCTGAACAATGGACATCATGTTTTTTATATCTTTGCAAAGCAAAGTGAATATCAGCCATATGCAACCTCTGCTCCGACACCTGTGTTGCCATATGTCACAACTCCTTCAACCGCTCAAGGGAACACCTGGAATACAGCATCTACACCATCTGACTGGTACACAGTTATATTCATAGATCAGATCATTGACCCTACGCTTCCCACTCCTGTTAACGCTTTGGCAAATGTTGTTATCCATGAGGCTGGTCACCATTTTGACTTTTATTACTCGTCCATAGTAGGGGGATTAGCATTTGCAAGCGAAGTAACGTCGAATTTCGGCATTAAGGCGACAGGAGCCCAACTCACCGTTGGTGGGGGTAGCCCATACCACCTTAACGACAAGATCAAGTTGACTCTGTCACTTCTCGATGCTAAACGCTATTCCTCCGGAACCGTCGATAATCCATATTTTGGAACATATACAGATGGTGGTGGATCTACAGTCTATTCGTTTGAAAAGACACTAACAGCAGCAGGTGAAACTCCAGCTTCGGTTGCAGCATGGTTCGTCAGCCAGATAAATGGTTCTCCCAATCTTGCAGGGAAGGGAATTAAGGCGGTTGCAACTACTCCTGCATCTGCAACATTTACCATCCATTCGGAAGGCAAATATGTTGTCAAATATGAGAATGCCTACGTTGGTACCACCTTTTCGTTTTATCAGTTCGCTGAGCATGATTGGAGTGAATTCATTAAAAGCACTGTCGTTAAGTGTGGAAGCAACGGACTTTGGAACAACACGCTTGATGCAAACAATAGCTTCATTTGTGCCGGAAATGGCACAGGCGCAAGTCTGAATACCCAATACGTCGGTAAAGATAACGGGCAGATCGCACTGATAGCATGGCCGTACTTCTATTCTTTGGACAATCAAACTGGGCTATATCGATTTGCGGAATTCTGGGCAGAAATGACTGCTCGCATAACCAATAAACTGCAAGGCGGACCCAAAACCCCAGACCGACCACTTTCCAATTTTTTCTTGTGCACTCGAACACTTCAATTTGGGCTGGAAACAAGTGGCGTGATGCCGATTGAAACAGCCTATACAAATAATTGCAAAGGGCTATGAATTTCTGATGACTTGCTCGTAAGGTAAAGCACATGAGGTGGTGGGCACTATGTCCACCACCTTATAATTGATCAAGGTAAGCTGGCGATGCCATAGCGTCTCCCATCTCTAACATGTATGCTCGTGTCAAAGGTTTTTCGTTTGCCAGACAGATACGCCATGATGCGTTCATTCTTTTTATGATTGAAATGTAAAATGGTATGGGTAGGTTGTCATCAACTCCATCTAGATAGGATGGACAACGTTTTATGATCATAAGGTTGTCTGGACTAGCTAGTTCTTCGAATTTAAACAATCCTGGATATTGTGAAAGCACAAATAAGGGAATTTTATGAACTACTACCTCTCCTTTGGACAACTGGTGCGTTTTTAGAAATGCAGCTATTTCTGGTGCACTGTTGACCGGTTTAATCGAAGCTCCGTCGCCAGGTCCAAATACCTCTCCTACGCCTTCAAGCCGGAAGGAACCATAATTAACTGCGGGAAGGTTGTACAAACCGCATACAGCCTCTAAGCATTCGGCATCGAACTGGTCACTACCAGAAAAGTGAGTAATTGTTGGCTCGTAGATTTTTCCATCCTCTGCTACAAAAAATTCTATTCTTGTAAACCTTTGTTGCTCTAGCTGCTGTGAACATCTGAATGTTTTTTGCAGCTGTTTCTCAGCGGCGACCTTTATCGCTGACGGAAAACTTGGATGCGGAAAACTATATTGCACGTTTCTGTCGCCTGAATGTTGGTTTGATGGAATCTCTGCCGACACTTCAGTTGAGCAATTTAGGCCAATTCCAATGGCACCTGCCGCCGAAAGGACTAATATTTTGTTTGTATTCATGGTCCAACACCTATGAGAAAGACTCGTTAACTTAAAAGCATGATGAGAAGCAGTCCTAACTTTTCCGCAACCGAATATACGTCACCCTATTGTTTTTGGCCAGTCTGCCAATTACTTGGAACACTGCATCTTTTTCGCTCCAATTTAATACTATTATGTGTAGTAAATACAAAGTCAGCAGTTGCGAACTGCGGGCAGAGCGGGCCTCATCCGCAGGCATCTACTTTTCTCTCTCATTTCTTCTTGATCAATTCTTGCAGCGCGGCACTTTCCCAAGCGATGTAATCGGCTGAACGCAAGTCTTTTCTGCGATACCAGTTATAAACATTCGTGGCATCAATCAAGGCGTCGTCCAAAAAATTGCCGTGAAAAAAGGCTGGCTGGTCCTTGTAAGGCTGATAGTTCCTCAGCCACCAGAAGTCGGCGAATTCTCGCTGTTTGTCGTAAGGAACGAAAACAAGCTTGCTAATCTTCTGCGATTCAGTTAGGTCGGGATTTCTGCTCAGAATGAATGCATGAAGGTCATAGGCAAATTCAGCCATCTTTGCCGGTGGCACCTTCTTGTAGTCAGATTTAAATTCGGTATTCGGCTCTACCAAGTACTGTCCTAATGGCTTACTGCTGCCGTTTCCGCCTCTAATTGGGCAGATGCTCGTATCTTGCATAGGAGCTTTCGAGGTCGGCAAAGTAGTGATGACAGTCACTAAATCGGTCATCACTTGCTGATTTCGCGTGTTCATTTCTAGTGGCTTGATAAATTGAGCCGACACCGTAAGTGGCATCATTGCCACGCACCCCAGTACTAGAGCCAATCTTTTGAACATTTCTATGCCTCTTTTGCTATTGCTACTCTGTTTCTAAGTGATCCCTGTGTCGTCTTGATCAAATCTGTGACCATGCCATTGCCAGATGGTGAGTGAATATTGTATTTAATTTCGACCTTTGTCGAGTCTTCCTCGGGAGTAAGTTCAGCGTCCATGATCACAGTTCGCGGGAAGATTTTAGGATCTGCCGGACTGCCAAGCGCCTGTTTAAAGTCTATCTGGGCCTTAAGAATGCCCCGATTGTTGTCTTTTGAAGTGACACGCCAGTGCGAAACACCACTTACTCCGGTTTGCATGGTGCAGGTATCTAACACCTCTTCCAGACAGAGCCATGCTTCTTCCATGCGCAAGGGCCAGTACTCAACCGGAGGGTTGAGCATTGCATTCAGCTGCACCTGATATTTGTCGTCAAAATACTTGTAGGTGTAATAGCCCGCCAGCCCTGCGCCTAGAACCCCAAATAGTGGCCCGGCAAATCCGCCAACCAAAATTAGTGCGACTAGACCTACCCCAATACCCGCTAACCATCCCGTTCCTTGATTCATTTCTCTGCCCTATGGTGCTGCTCCAAATCCGTCGTCCTGTTCTTCTGGCTCCAGCTCAGCTTCGACTGTTTTAACCTTGGTTTTTTCAGGCTCTGGCTCTTTGACTTTCTCTGGCTTCTTGCGCTCGCGATCTTCTTCTCGATGTCGCTCTCGCTTTGGCTCGCTTTTGTGTTGAGCCTTAGGGGTCGCTTCCCATTTCGGCGGCGCCGCGCTTTCCTCGCACTCCCGCACGAGCCTTTCATCAATAACAACCTCAGATCGAGCTAATGGCGGGAAGCATGTTGCGTCCGCATAGTCTTGCCAGGTGAAGCGCGGCAGCATTAGCGGCGGTGTCCTGGGCGTGAAGACAATCATGGCAGTTTCGTCCATTGCTAGAACTTCAGCCGGGTCTATCAGCGGTCGCCCACTTTCCTTTTCGACGATCTGCCCGCTGCTACTTACTTTGCGCTCATAGATGGTGGTCATGCCGCCCATTTCAGAAAGGCTTTTTGCCACGTCATAGGTTCTCGGACGGAAGAATATTTTCGTGCCAGGCTGGCTGCGCATCAGCTTTGCGTCGTCTTGTCCGTAGATCTGCTGTAATTGAATGAAATCTTGAACACCAAGTAAAGCCGCAATGTTCTGGTGCCTGATGATGCTCAACTTCTGAGCAATCGCGGGAATCATCCCGAAGTTAGTAAACTCATCGAGGCTCAGGTACAGCGGATGAGCAAATTCATGCTTAAGCGCCTGGTCAAGAATGAAATTGAAAATTAGTGCAGCAACTGGCTTTAGATGGGTCTTTTGCGCAGGCACTGCCAGATAGAAAGTAAACAGATCCTTCTGCAATGACTCAAGATCAATGCTCGTCTTGGCAGTCAGGGCACAGATTCTAGGGTTGACCCATAGCGCTAGACGCTGCATTAGCCCGGCGACGACGCCATATTTAAAGCCGTCGCGGGCCGTGTTTGTAAAGCCCCTGAATTCTTCTCTAGCTTCGTGCACTGGGCTAGCAGCCAGTATTGGCACTAGTCCGTCTGGGCCTTCTCTCAGTATTCGCCTGATGTATCCAAAGTTCTCGCCAATTGAGGCTGCATGAGCGATCAAGATGGTAAGCAAGTTTGCTTCTGACTTAGGCCAGACATCGTCGCCGTAATTGTTCTTGCTGGTCGTGTTCTCAATCAGAAGCCTGGAGAGGTCTTGAGCGTCGGCATAGCCTTTCACAACATCAATCGGATTGATTGGATCTGAGGTCAGATCGTCAGGATTGAAGTAGAAGATCTTTTGCTTGCCTTGCTGCCACCGCCATCCGGCGGTCTTGGAGTACAAGTCGGGCGCTTCGTTTCCGGCTGTGGCTTCGGTGACGATCGCGCTTGTTTTTAAGCGATCGATCAAATTGGGGATGAATATCGCCGATGTTTTGCCCGAGCCTGTTGGACCGCACACAATTGTGTGCTTGACCGTGTCTTCAGCTGTGAGAGTTACATATTCCTCGTCCACACCCGGGCTGATAATGAAGCGCTTGCTGTCTTCATATCCGCCCCAATAGCCAGCTTCTTTCACATCATCGAGTGTCGCCCACCGAGCAGTGCCATAGCGGCTTGGCTTTGGCTGCGTCTTTTCCAGCGTTTGCAACTTCCGCGCCCGGTCCAAAATGCCCTGCATGATCTCATCGCAGTAAGTTTTGCATTTTGGATCTTTCTTGTTCTTCTTTTCGTTCATCTTCAAAAGTAAGGTGGTGCCTTCATTGGCGGGCTCCCAGCTTGCCAAAAAATGATATTCATAGTTCCAAGTTGTATTGCCCAGGCGCTCACTTTTGACTAATTGCGCCGTCAATTCGCAGAATTCGTCGTTGACGAGATCTATTCGGAAACTATGCTGCGCAAGCGTAGTTCGAAGCAGCTCCGCCATTCGGTTCAGTGGCGCTTGTATTACTTGGATGACAGAGTAGTCTGTTGCCATTTATCGCCCGCCTTGTGCAAATAGTTCTTCGCCGTCGTCTCTTTCTGGTCCGTCTTTTTCAAGCTCTGGTTTTTGTGCTCCGGCTATTGTCTCATCTTGGAATTTTCGGGCCTGTTGCTGCGATAGCTCTCTTCCCTGTTCTTTACTTTGCTGCCGTGCAAGTAGCCTCTGCTCAAATTCGCTCAAACTATGCTTGTTTCCGAGCATATCGTCCAACTCTCTATTTTTGCCGTCGGGCTTGTGCTCCCGCTCCGGCTGCTTTTCTTGGTCCTTCTCTTGTTCTTTCTGCTGTTCTTGCTCAGCCCCTTTTATCGGCAATGGCACCTCTCGCTTCTTCACTATCTGCGCCAATTCTTTCTGGCTTTTTGCGTCTCTGCCCAAGAGTTCATCCAGCCCGCGAAAGCCCTTGCTGTCTTCCGCCCTTTGCTCCTTGTCCCACTCTTTCAACTCGTCTATTTTTTGCTGCAATTCGTCCGCCCTGTCAGGCTCAGCCTTCTTTTGCGCCTCTAGCTGTGCCAGCTCCTGCCCTGCTAGATAGTGCCCGTGGTCGGCTCCGGTTCGTCCTTGCGCCTCCCTAAGCTTTGCCTTATAACCCTTGCCGAAGTTCTCGCCCGAGCCTTCTCGGTCTAACTCTTTGAATGATTTTGCTAAGTCTTTGTCTAATTGTTGCTTCTCGCGCTCGTCCTCGCCTGGTGGTCTCTCTCCCTTCTTCCTGCTTCTCTTGGCTTGAGTACGTTCAAACTTGTCTATTGCCTGCCTGTCGTAGAAGTCGTCTCCTGCCGTTCTCTTCGTTCCTATCCACGTCCATAGCTCTCCATACTGCTCCCTGTCGATTCGGTCGCTAGACGTGCTCCTGAGGTGCTCATCTAGCTTCTCCAGATCTTCCAGCCTGCTGTATTTTGTGTACGTCGTCTCTCTTACTACTATTTTTTCGTCGGCTGGCAACCTCGCTATGGCTTTTTCTTTGTCCCATTGCTTCGGCTTTGGCTGCCGCCCTTTCTTGACCTCTTGCTCCGGCTTCTTCTCTTCTCTTTCCGTCCGCTTCAGGTCCGCTAGAAGTTGCTTGAACCGGTCGTCTCCTTGCGGAGAGTAATCTGGCGCTTTTAGTAAATTGTGCAAGTCTCGGTCTAAGAACCGCTCGTAAGTGTGATGTCGCTCTAAATATCGGTCGCCAAACTCCCGCATTAAAGTGCAGTCTTTCAGCCTCAGCTGTACTTCTTTGCCATGTAGATCCTTGCCTTGAAGAACTACATGGGCGTGATCGTGGTCGGTGTTTGCATGTACGGTCGCCGCCCAGTTCAGGTCTAAGCCTTTCTCTTTCCCCCACTGCGACATCACGCTTTTTGTATAGGCGTTTATGTCGACACCTTCCACCCCGGGCGACAAAATCAGCTTGTGTATGTACCTGGCGTCAACCTTGTCAATTTGCTCTTTTACTTCCCGCCCCTGGATGTCGCTGCGCTCGCTGTTAAAAAATGCCCTTGGCCCATCCGCCCGATCTGGTCCCTCTCGGTACTGGATGTAATTGACGTGCGCCTTTGCTTTCGCTCCTCTCTCGGCGCCCTTTATGTAGCTGTGTTTAACTACTGAGCGCATCTTTCATCATCTCTTTTACTTCCAGGTCGCCTTCTTTCAATTTCTGGCTGGCTCGCTTAATCGCATGAACTCTCGCTTCTTGGAACATTTTCTCTCGTGTCTCTCGGTCTGCCCTGAACCACAGCAACTGGTACACAATGCCGATATCGATGTTGTTTCGAGCTATCAATGCCGCCATTCGGTTCTCTGTTTTCTTCTGCTGCAATAACAGCGCCTTCACAAGATCCTGTAATTGCGTCACTTCTTCAGCTAGCCGGTCTCTGACCTCTGCCTCAATTCCGCTTTCTTCGCGAGCAAGCATCTCCCTGATTGCCTGCCTCGCTAGCTCCGCATGATTTTTCCCTTGGGCGCTGCACAACTCGAAAAACCTCGCTGTTTCTCCTGCGGCCAGCCTGGTTATGATTTGCGGCGTTTGCTTCTGTCTTGCCATTGTAGTTTGCCTCTTTCTCCCTTCCTATCTATACTTACAGCCGGTAGTTATTAGGCAGGCACCACTGCCCAACGTAGTTAATACCACTATAGCCTACTGGCTGGGATTCTTGCCTTTTGTAGTGGTACGCTTTCATCCTGCCTTACTGCGTAAGGCGCTTCGCGGTCGATGGTCTTGGCTCGTTTCCAACTCGCCGCAATTACCGCGGAGTGACTCTTACGTAGTCGCGATGACTCCAGCTAAATCCCTTCGCGGAGATGCGCAGCATCGCAGCAGTTTTAGAGGGATTTGGCGGGTATAAGCCACAGCAGCCCGAAGGGTGCGCACGCGCAAAACGCGCTAAGTTCTATGTTTGTTTTTCGCCTTGAGCCCCTTTCAAATGTACTAATGCCTTACTCGCTGAGTGGGCAACGAAGCGAAATCCACGCGGTAGCGAGGGGCGGGCTGGGGGAAACCACTGCTGGAACCCTAGGTGGAAGCAGCTATAAAAATTTGTGCGCAGCATATTCCAGCAAAGCGGTCACTACTCTACTTGTTGCGAGGACGCTCACTCAGTTTGTCTAACAGTTCACGGTTTTGTGCCTGCAATGATTTGAGCTGCCCTCTTAATTCCGCCGCCTCTGTAGCTGCCGCTTCGCGCCCAGCGCGGTCCTTTTCTGCCTCCACTCTCAAGCGCGCCTGCTCCTCTTCCAATCTCTCCACCTGCTTTGATAGCTGCTCGGCTGTTGCCTTGAGCCCGGCGCCTTCTGCTTTCGCCTCGCTGCATTCCGCTTGTACTTCCGCTAGCTGCGCCTTTACCTGATCGGCTTGCTGTGCGGCTTCGTCGGCGTCAGCCTCTAATTTTCCTATTACCTCTAAGGCGCCGTGAAATTGATGCAAAGCCTCTTTCACTTCTTCGGCGGCTTTTTCTTTCACTGCCAAAACCTGCCGCCCTGCTTCTTGCGTTGCCGATCTCCAAGCTGCCGCAAAAATACCCCGCACGCTTTCCGGCATTTCTTCATTACCGACAATTACCACCGCCGGTTTTGCTTGTTTCCAGGCTTCTAGGTGTTTGTAGATGGTCCGTAAGCTGCCGCCGCCCAATGCGTCAAGCAGGGTCAGTGCCGTTACTTCCTTACCTTCTGCCTGGAGCCGGTTCGCGGTCTCGAAAAGTTCGTCTACTTCAACTGCTTGCCTGCGCATCTCCCATCACCCCGCTTTAGCCATCCACTGCCAGGAATTATAGCATTTTCTATTTTTATTATTATGATTACCATTATTATTATCATTATTACCAATGTCGATCCGCTAAAACCGTTCCCTGCTGGCATTTAACGCCTTACGACCACAATGGCTGTTTTAAGCTTAATTTGATAGTGTGGCGGGCTATATAGTACAATGGGCTATATGAAGGCAACCGAATATGCAAACCAGAAAATCAAGTTACCGGACGGTTCGCTTGTATCTGTTGTTATCTGGTTACTGCCTGAGCCTTCCGACGAGCGCCCTCACGGCTTCAAGTACAGGCTCAACTACTGCACTGCCGGTGGTGAAACACTTGTTAGATACGACAATGAAAAAGGCAAAGGCGACCACAAACATTTTGCAAATGGCACCGAAGCACCTTACAAGTTTCAAGATGTAGACAAGCTATTGGACGATTTCTGGCACGATGTGGACGAAATTTTGGAGAAGAACGAAAATGAATAACCGCAAAATTTTGATTTCTATTTGTAGCCTCGATGAGTTCAAGAAGTCCGTTCGCACGAGCTTTAGACGTGCTGAGGCTGGCGACGCTGCTCTAGATCCTATCCACCGCGTTTATTTCACAAGTGAGGAAGACCTGTTCAGTACTCTTTCTCCTAAGCGGATGGAGCTTTTGAAATTTCTCAAGAAAAGCGGCCCCTTAAGTTGTAGAAAGCTCGCGATCTCACTAAATAGAGCCTATGCCAACGTTCACGAAGATGTAAAACAACTGACGCTTCTAGAGTTGATCCAGAAAGATGACGAACAAAAGCTGATGGTCCCTTGGGATGAAGTGGACATAGCTGTGCCTTTGACAGCCTAATAACATGTTTCGGTTAGATTGGCGTACAGAAGCTCCATAAAAAAATCCGGTTTGCGGTAAATGGAAGGGGCCCGCGCGAAGCGTGGGAAGGTCCCCGTTTAAGGAGCAAACCGTACACGAGGCTTCACCCACCAGCACATGCAGCAAAGCGGAATGTGCACCTGTGTTTGACCCCGTAGCTAAACTTGGAGTGAGTGGCGGCGCAAGGATTCAAGGGACTTGTTTCCGTTGAGTTGTTCGCCGTCGCTCCGGAAAGTTTTTGACGTAGGGAGTCAAACACCATAAAAAATTCGCGAAGCGTTCCAGTTAGCTCGTTCTATAACCAGGCGGACCCCGAGGAAAACAAAAATACAAAGGCTCTGAAATGCACAGAGCAAAAACAAAACTACTAACGGGAATTGAAACCGTCTGATCAAAACTGAAAGAGATCAAAGTCTGTTGAACAGGAGACTCAGAAGAAACAACTGGCTGAACAAGCTCCACTACAGCAGGCACAGCGGCAGCCACCCCGAAGCTAAGATCGCCTCCCCCGTTTGACAACCTGAAAATCCCCCAGATGTCAGCATGTCTTCTGATCGTCTTGCGATCACAGCCTGAAGCCCTTTCCAGTCCTCGCACTGTTATGCGGCGACCTTCTTCTATCAGTTGAACCAGAGCCAGGCGAATTTGTTCGCGGGCCTTTTCTTCTCTTCCGACATTTCCCTTTTGAAAATCTTCGGGATACCAGACTCGACCGGTCTGCCTGGTTAGACCTTCTAAGCGCTCAATAGCGCGGTCAGTGATCGGGTAGCTTTGCCGGCGGCGCTCTGTCTCTTCCTGTGCCTCCCAGTTACATGCGCCCTGGATATCAGCGCTGATGCTCTTCCAGTCACCTTTTAAAACTGTTTTTGAAAAGCCATTGTGTTTTTCTCTCAGCCAATCTTCAATAACCGCCGCTCTTTTGGCTGATCTTCCTATGCCTGGGAGTGCCTTTAGTCCGGCTTCTTCATCTCCGTACCAGAGATAGTGCCCGAGGCACAAAATAGCGTGGTGCCTTTGGCTTGGTGCTGTCAGTCCTTCTTGCCAGTACTTGCGCCCAAAGTTATAGACCTCGGGAATCATTCCAGCTACAGTAAAGAAGTCGGCAAAGCCTTCTTCGCCGTCGTCATCGGCTTTCGGCTTGTTTGACTGCAGCGTTCTTGATTCTGATTCAAGCTGCTCCAAGCGTCTCGCTATGCGGTTTTTAACAATTTGCCAGTCATGTGCATGCGCGTCCAGGGCGTCTGTAAATAAAGCTATTGCTTCATCTGCGCTGATCGCTTCTCTTTTCAGTTTGATAGCGCCCTGGTCATCCAGCCAGGCAAAGCCCCGCTGGAGTGGCAATCTGAGTCCGTTATTGGAAGGGAATAGCTCTAGTTGCCCTTGCTTTACTTGCAGCCCTTCGGCTGTAAGCCACTGTTTGAGCGTCTGGTGTACTTCCTCGCTATCCACCCAGGTGGTGAATGATGCGTACAAGTGCCAACCGGTGCTCTCACTAGACTGATAAATTTGTGTCGAATCAAGTCTCACCGAAGCTAGCAAATGCCTGAGCCTGGCTAGCCCTAACTCGTTGTGATGCTGGCTCGTTTCATCAACATCAAAGACACTGAACCGTGTTTGTTTGCCCCAGCGAGTGCCCCATGTGGTGGCATCTTTCAAGCTGATGGCCTTCATGATCGCCTCGTCGGTCAAAGCCGCGTGACGGCTCATCGTCACCCATTCTTTGCAGCGAGCAGGTTTCAATATGCTTTGATGGCGGTTTGGATATAGCGCCAAAAATCTTTGACGCAATTCGATATTAAATTTGCCACCAGGGGTGGCGTCTAAAATTGCAGTAGCTCCGGTCACTGTCTGTCTTTTCCATCAAAAAAGATGTGCTTGACTGTGCCAGATCTATCCCGTATTCTTTTTGCATCGAGGGTACGGCGCCACACCAACCCCAATGACAATCAGAACCGAAAGATCCGGTTATAGGTCTTAAGAAGCATCGCCTCAAGCGGTGTTTTTTTTTGTTTGGTTTGCCTTTGGTGCCTATTTGGTGGCACATGATGAAAATTCATTGTCAGAATACGGCTAAGAGAACCACAGGGCAACTGATCCGATATGCTATACACCACATATAGT
>Ga0172379_10007946_pt1 | contig 13577 bp, 11 predicted proteins | sample GrowelOW334metaG_FD_119756 | JGI IMG/M metagenome (GOLD analysis project Ga0172379, IMG submission 119756) | Groundwater microbial communities from an aquifer near a municipal landfill in Southern Ontario, Canada - Groundwater well OW334 metaG | ecosystem: Environmental > Aquatic > Deep... | reverse complement strand
AATTAACCCGGCGGGAAAAAACAGGCGTTGCTTGGGCGGCCAGAGGTTTGGCTTATTCTGGGATGTTTTCCGGGGATAATTATTTAAAACTTAAACGAACAGTCAGTAATTTAAAAAAACCACAAGCTATTTTAGAAGGTATCGCCGCCAGTCCGGGGAAAGCTAAGGGTCGGATTAGGATTATCCATAATCCGGCCTGGGAAAAGTTTAAAACTGACGATATCCTCTTAACTTCTATGACGCGGCCGGAATTTGTGCCCTTAATAAAAAGGGCTAAAGCCGTCTTATGTGATGAGGGCGGCCTGCTTTCCCACGCCGCTATCGTAAGCCGGGAATTTAAGATTCCTTGTATCGTCGGTTTACATCAAGCCATGGCCAGCCTAAAAGATGGTGATGAAGTCGAAGTAGATGCTAATCAGGGAATAGTTATACTTTTAAAGAATAAAAAATAAAATTATGTCATCTTTATCGTTAAATTTAATTAAATCTAGCCAATGGTACCGTCAACAGACCGAAGCGACACCCTATTTTATTTATTTACCTTGCCGGGGCTGTTTGGAATATTTTAAGAGTCAAGATAAAATTTTTTGGTATTGTGACCTAGAGGAAGCGAGGGCTTATTTAGAACAGAATTATATCAGGACTCTAGCGGAGCAGTATTTAAATAAAGAAAAATTACGACCGAATTTTTCTAAGAATCTCCACGCCGGATGGTTAAAAGATGTTCAAGAGAAAAATCGGTGTTTATTCCGGAAAGTAGATAGGGTTGATATCAAGGAATTAAAGAACCAGGAACTCCTAAAAATTAATCGTTCGCTCGGTCAGCAATCCTACGCGATGTGGTTAAAATTTTTTATGGATATTTTTGATATTGATGCGGAAAGTTTGATTGAACAAGAATTGATCAAGGAGAAAATAATCCTCTCGGCTGATGAAAAAAATATCATGACCATGCCACTTAAACCGATTGTCCATCAAGAGCAAGAATTAGAGTTATTAAAAATCGTTAAATTAGTAAAAAGTGATTCCAATTATATTTACCTGTTGAAGCAAATTCTCTCCGCCGACAAGATCCACCGTTTGAAATTGTATCCTAAATTATTAAATAGTATCGAGGCTTATGTTAAGAAATATCACTGGATCAGGAATAGCTGGGCCGATGTTTATATTATCAGTGCCTATGAGGTGGTCGATCAGATCCAGCAGATAATTATCGGCTCTAGAGACGTTGAAGCCGAAATCCGTAAGTTAAATAATTATCAGAGAGATTTAATCAGACAAAAAAAATTAATCGCGAAAAAACATCATCTATCAAAATGGCTAGTTAGAATGTTCACGATGTTTTCCTTGATTGCCCTGTGGCGCGATGAGCGCAAGGTACAAATGCAGCAGCTACATTATTATTTACAGTTAATCGGGACGGAAATCGCTAAACGCAGTAAGATCAGCTGGGAGCAAATAAAAGTTTGCGACCCCTTAAGTATTAGCCGGATCCCTGTAAAACCGAAAGATTTAATTAAATATACAAAATTGTTGAAAAATAATAAATTAATGTCTTGGCAGGGAAAAACGGTCCGACATTTTAGCTCCCAGATAAGCAAAAAATTTGTTAAGGTTCTAGAAGCTACTTTTTCTACTGAAATGACGGAAATTAGAGGCTTGATTGCTTGCCCCGGTAAAGTTATAGGAGAAGTAGTAGTAATTAATAAAAAAAGTGAATTTTCTAAGATGAAACCAGGTAAAATTTTAGTAACGACTATGACCCGACCGGATTTTATGCCCTTGATGAGACAGGCAGCGGCGGTGGTCACCGACGAAGGCGGAATAACTTCCCATGCGGCGATAATTTCCCGGGAACTGAAGATTCCTTGTATCATCGGGACCAAAGTTGGGACTAAAGTCTTACATGATGGTTATCAGGTTGAAGTTAACGCTAATCATGGAGTAGTTTTAGTGTTGGAAAATAAGAATTTATAATTTATTTTTAAAGATGTCCAAAAATAAAAAAATAAAATTAATCATCATCGATCTCTACGGCGCCATGACCCTTGGCAGCTATAAAGAAACTTGTCAGTGGCTAGGTCAGAAATATGGATTTAACTATAAAAAATGTTATGACTTAGTCTATCATAAATATTTTTGCCGGGCCGTCGCCCGCCAGATCTCGGAAAATCAGTCTTTTGCTTTAGCGGCTAAGGAGTTAGGAATTAAAGAATCAGGCCGCGAATTACGCGCCAAACATCTTTACTTCCAAACTTTGAATCAATCAGTGTTCAAATGGGCCCTAGCTAAGAAGGGGGAGGGTTATAAGATTCTCTTATTATCCAAGAATACGCCCAGCCAATTTAAGCATGTTACTAACAAATATAATTTAAAAAAATATTTTACGGTCATCAATACTTATTATCTAAATATTGACAAAAGGTCGAAAAATATGTTAAAATATATTTTAAGGAAATATAAGTTAAAACCAGCCGAAATATTAATGACTGACGATCAAGATTTTAATCTTACTTATCCGGCTAAGATCGGAGTACACACAATTTTATATAAAAATTTCCCTAATTTTAAAAGAAAAGCAGAATTAATACTTAATAATTAAGGACCTGGTTCTAAGGCCTGGTCACTAAATTTATGGGATTATTCAATTTTGAACAAAAACAAAGACCGGCAGAAAAAGAAGATTTTGGTTCTCGTATCAATGCGGTCTTAGAGTTTAAGCGTCATCAAGATCCGGGCAAAGACCCGGCGACCGGTATGAGCGCTGATTTTTTAACTGAGAAAGGCCAGGCTGCCGCTATTCAGGACGGGAAAGAAATAGAAGAACGTTCGGTCAAAGGATATGCTTCACCCAAAAAACGGGCGCAAGAAACAGTAGATTTAATGTTGGACAATGTTTATGCTAGTCTTGATTATTCCATCGATGTAGTTAATAAAACTACCGCGTCATTAAAAGGAACCGGAGCGGAAAAATTAACCAACAATCAACGGGAAGGTAATATATTCAATATTCGGACTCGCAAAGAATTAGACGCAACGGCCAACTTTGCCAAGATTATGCCGCTCGCCAGTGCCTGGGCGGAAGAACAGCTTAAAGGCGGGGCTAAATTAGATAAATATTCTTTGATTGTCCAATGGTATTTAGATAACCCGGAAAAATGTAAGGAGAATGGCGTTCTAGGCGGGCATGAGACCGCCGCGGAAATCGCCGAACGGGTCGCAGTGGAACTCGGAATGACGGAAAGATTTTATAACGGCAGTAACGTTCGCTTAATAAATGTGACACACGGTCCGAAGATTGAGCCGTTTTTACAAGAGGTAGTCGGCTTTAAAAATCTGGAAGAAATCGGTGGAGCCCTACAACCGGGCGAGAGCATTAAGTTCGCAGTCAATATCGACGATATGAAGAAAAAAACGGTTAAATTATTATTCCGCGATAAAGAATACCCGGTGGATGAGAATAAAATCAAGGATTTAGCCCAAGAATATCAGGATAAGATACGTAAGGATTTGGCGGCTAAAGACAATGTATTTAATGGGTAATTAAGCCAAGATTAAAAAATTAAAAAAGAGATACAAGTTTCGTATCTCTTTTTTGGTTGGGCTTTTAGTAGCATCAACCGAGAAAATTAAACAATCAGATTTTTAACTTTAATACCCGTAGCGTCCTGGGTGAACATAATCCCTTCTAATTCCTTTAAAGCTAATGTCGGTTCAATGGTACACTGCGGTCCGACATATAAAGCCAGTAATTCGATCATCGGAGTATGTCCGATAATGATTACTTGATCACCATTCGGTACGGCATCGAAGATTGCGGTTAGAGCCGCGTATTCGGCTTCTTGAATTTCCTTCAGCCAGTCGGGCGTTAGGGAAGACATGGCGTTGTACCAGCCGGATTTTTTTACTTCAGTCATTAGATCAGCGTTGCCAGTCATTTTAGCGAATAGTTCGGCATTACCGAACCGGTTTTCGCCAGCCAATATTTGTGCTGGAACAAAACCCTTTTTTTCCATATAAGCTTGGAAGGCGAGGATAGTTTGAGCGGTTCTTTCCAGGCCGCTGCCTAAGCCGATGACGATTTCCTGGCCGGGTTGAAGTAATTCATTTAAACCAGGGATACCGTTGTTTTCAATTTCAGTTAGTTGCGCTGGGTCGATTAATTCTCCCGCTTTTTTTCCGTGTCGGACTAGGGCTACTTTTTTCATCATTTACTCCATGTTTTTTGGGGTTGATTGTTATTATTTATTATTTGGTAAGAACTGCTTGTTATTTTTTACTATTTGTCTATATTAGCATAGTATAACATTTATGTCAATACTATGCTTTACAAACAAATTATTTATGATAATATTGTTTTATAAGCAATTTTTATTGTCTACTAAACAAAAATATGAAAAACCTTTTTAAATCACAAACTTCCTACGAAGTTTTAGAGCTTTTAACCGCTAATTTAGAGCGATTTTGGTATTTAAATGAAATCAAAGAACAACTAAAGAAAGACACGGCTAATGTCAGTCGGGAGTTAACTAAGCTTATTAAGGAGGGGATAGTGCTCCAGGAAATTAAAGACCGGAAGAAAGTCTATCGTTTTAACCAAAACTATGGAGCTAGCCAGGAGCTTATTGATCTGTTAAGAAAAAATAATCAGGCGGAAATAAAACAGCGTTTTGATCGGGAGTGGTTGCTAGCCGAGGAAATCATCAATGCTAATCCTTGGTTTATGGCAATCCCCTTTTATTGTTTTACTAATCAGTTCGCCAGTCCGGGCGGCCAGGCTTATCAACATCAGGCCTGTGTTTATCAAGACTACCATCTCTGGTTTTATTTTGATAAACAAGACGCTTATGAGGTCGGCGAGCACTTAGTCGATAAGTTTGAGACAGATATTGATTTTATGGAAGAAGTAAACGAGAAGATCAGATCCTTCGCCGATCAATTAGTAAAGACAGTCGCTAAAGTCCCGGAAACTAATTTAGAAAAATTAAGCGCCGATAAACTATGGCAATATTATCAAGATCATGAAGATACCCATTTAGAATATTATCAGTGGGGCTGGATTCCGGTCGCGGCTGATATGTTCGGTGATAATTTGACCAATCGTGGTAAGAAAATATTGACCGGCTTAAAAGTGCCAGCCGCTAAGATTGAGGAATATCTATCCCTGTTAACTCAGCCGGAGAAATCCTCACTACTAAAAGAGGAAGCGGACGGTCTGATGAAAATTGGTCTTAAAGTCCAGGCCAATCCTAAGCAATTAGAAATTTTAAAAGAATTATTTCGAAAATTTAAAGAAGAAGATGTAAAATTTTTTGGTCTATATACGCATAGCGAGGAATATGAAACTAAATTCAGCGAGGTGGTCGGTGATCTTAAAAAACAAATCGATCCAGCGATTCTTAATGATCTCCAAGCTCATTACGCCAAGTATTTTTATACTAAATTTATTTATACCGAGGAGCAGGGGGTTTATAATTTTGAGCATTATTTAAAAGAATTAGTGCGCCTAGTTAATAGCGACAGCAATCTAGCGGAAACTATGGTTAACTCTGAGCAAGCAATTTCGGCGACTTTAAAACAGAAGCAGGAATTAACGGAAAAATTAGAGTTATCCCCGAAACTCCGGAGATTTTTTAACGCCTGGGGAGATTTTATGGTCACTAAGATTTACCGCCGTTACGCGCAATTATTCGCTCTCTATAAGACAACTTATTTTTTAGAAGAAATAGCGAAGCGGATCGGGGTAACTATCAAAGAAATACGCTTTATGACTTCCGGGGAAATTAAAAAAGCTTTGTTTAATCAGGAAATAGATAAAGAAGAAATTAAGGCACGGGTTAAATACAGTCTTTATTATACGGCTAAAGAAACAGAAATTTATTACAGTGGCGCCAGAGCCCAAGAAATTGTGCTAAAATATATCCAGAAAGAGCAGCAGCATGACATCGTGGAATTAAAGGGTCAGTGCGGTTGTCGCGGCCAAGCGCGCGGAAGAGTCCGGATCATTAATGTTATTAAAGATATGGCGAAGATGGAAACGGGCGATATTTTGGTTTCTATTTCCACTCAGCCAGATCTTTTACCAGCCATGAAAAAAGCCGCCGCCTTTATCACTGATCAGGGAGGAGTAACTTCCCATGCCGCGATCGTGGCGCGGGAGATGCATACCCCTTGCGTCATAGCGACGAAAATCGCCACCCAAGTTTTACATGATGGCGATGAAGTTGAGGTAGACGCGGATAACGGGATAGTTAGGATACTAAAAAAATAATATTTATTATGGCTAGCCGCGATTATAAACTTTTTAAAGAATATTTGGCTCGTGATTGGTATGTCCAGGGTTTTAGCGCCGTGCCGCTATTTTTATCAACAGCGGCGATGAGCGGGACTTTCATGAAAAAGTATCTCGGCTTCGGTTATCGACACTTCTTATTCAATTACCACCGCGGTTATGGGGAAATGGCCTATGATCCGCAGGATTTTAAGCATATCTGGCGGGCGGTTAAGGGTGAATTAGCGGTCAATAAAAATTATTTACGGAAGATTAAAGCGTTATTCTATAAGAATTTATTACGTTACCAACCCTTTTTAAAAAAAGTGCAGGCTGGCAACCTGGGCCGCTTGAGTGATCGGGAACTTATTGATTTATTTAAGAAACTTATCCGAGCTCAGGTAGATTATGTCGGTGTGGCGCACATTATCGACGCGATCGGCGTGGAACTAGAAAAAGAATTCGCCAGTACTTTAAAGAAAGAGTTACCGCCGATGGATCCGACCAGATTCAACAAAATTTTTGTCCGCTTGATCACGCCCTCTAAAATTTCCTTTGTTAATCGGGAAGAAAATGAACTATTAGCGATCAAAAGGGGAGCCAAGAATAAAGCGGCTTTAGCGCGTCATGCTCAAAAATACTTCTGGTTGCAGAATAGCTATGCCGGCCCCAAACCGTTGACCGCTGATGATTTCCGGGAAAAATTAATTAATTTAAAAAAAGAGAAGCCGAGCCAGATAAAAAAAACCAAGCTACCCATTAAATATCATTTCAGTCAGGCTTTGAGGCAGACGATCAGTATTATTGATTACTGCGCCGTTTGGCAGGACGAAAGGAAGGCTCTGCTTTTTAAAAATATTTCTTACGCCGGGGCAGTCTTAAAAGAAATTGCCGGTCGTTTAGATCAACCAGTGGAAATTTTTTATTATATTAGTTTGAGTGAGACGGAAAAGATCAAGTCTTTGGCGGATTTACGACGGATGGTTAAGATCCTGACCGAGCGTCGAGCCGGATGTCTTATTATTATCCGCGGGGCGGTTGATAAAGTTATCAGCGGACCAGATTATCGCCGTTTAATGAAGACTAGCCGTAGCCTACTTAAAGACCAGCAACACGATAGTCGGGAAATCCATGGTACGGTGGCTAATACCGGAATGGCGCGAGGGAGAGTCCAGATAATTAGGAATATGGAGTCTTTAAAAAATTTTAAAACCGGCGATATTTTGGTTGCCTCTATGACCAGGCCGGAGTATATGATGGCGATAAAAAAAGCGGCGGCCATCATTACCGACGAAGGCGGCTTGACCTGTCACGCGGCGATTATCGCGCGGGAACTTAATATTCCGGCGATCATCGGAACGAAAATAGCGACGCGGGTTTTTAAAGATGGTGATATGGTTGAGGTTCGCGCCAATCATGGGATCATTAGAATATTAAAATGATTAAAAATCAAAGGAGACTTATAATTGCTGATAAAATTTCCGGTTTAGAAGCGGTAATTTTTGTGGTATCCGTTTGCGTCCATGGCATAGAACGATGTAACGCCCGAGTTAAATTTAAATTTCCTTTCTGGGCTTTTTCACTGTCTGCGGGTAGTAATTATGGGACAGAATGGATAAATAATCATGGTTATGGAAAAGTGACTCGCCGTGTTCTGAGATCAATTCGTCGCCCCGCCGGACTGGATTATTTTAGGCGTCTGAAAGCACAGATGATTAAAGAGGAAAGAATTTTAGAGAACAAAGCCCAAACCCTGAGGAAAAAGTTAGGATGTTTTTCCGACGTTGAACTAGTTAGACAATATGAATCATTTGTTAAGGGTTATAGTAGCTCTTGGGGACTGGGGGCGGTAACTTTTTTGTATGAGGGGATAATATCAGAGAAAGTGATGCGTTCTTTATCTTCCCGTTACCCCCAAATAATGGATCATCTTCCCGAACTGTTAAAAAGTTCTTATCGCAGTTTTATGTTTCTAAGCGAACGAGCTCTGATAAGAATAAAAAGAGAAAAAAACCCGATCCGTCGCCAAAGATTACTACAAAAGTATACGAACAAGTTTTTTTATTTGCGGGCCAGTTATGGCCAGGCCCCTCTGGTTAATCAAAAATTTATTTCCCAACAACTCCGACTTTCGTCTAATCAAGCCCGAAGTAAAAAAACGTTTCCCACTAAGATTGATTTGACCAGCGAAGAGAAGCGGACCTTAGAATTATTAAAAATTTCAGAAGCTATTCGTGATAAGCGTAAACAAGTTAACCAGATCGGCAGCTATTTAATGTTTCGTTTTTTGGAAGAAGTAGCTAGTCGTCGAGGGATCGCTACGGAATTAGCGACGCGAACATTTTGGTTTGAATATCGCGACTTGATCTTTAAAACAGCGGAAATTTTACCAATTTTAAAAAAACGAAAACAGGCGGATATGATTTTTGTTACCTCGCAGAGTTTTTATTTGGACTACTCAGCCTTAAGAGAGCGAACCACGCCAATCGCCGTCGCCCGAGAAATAAAAGGGACACCAGCGGCCGGCGGTATTTATCGGGGCCGAGTCCGAAAAATTTTTGTTAGTCAGGATTTTATTAAATTTAAATCAGGTGAAATCTTAGTAACCGCCATGACTCGACCGGAATTTCTATTAATTATGAAAAAAGCCGGAGCGATTATTACCGATGAGGGCAGTTTAACTAGCCACGCGGCAATTATCGCTCGAGAATTAAAGAAGCCCTGTATCGTCGGCACCAGAAACGCGACTCGTTTACTTAAAGATGGAGACCTTGTGGAAATAAACGCCGATCAGGGAATTGTAAAAATTATTAAATAAAAACCCCCTAAGCGGGGGAATTTATTACCTTACAGATTGCTTTTATATTTTGGCCAGCTTTGACAACTAAATATATTATAACATATGTATTTTTTCAGTCAAATTTGATTAACCGCTGTGGACCCGCGGGGAATCGGACCCCGAAGGTTAAGTTGTCAAAGCTAACCACGCGACCTGCCGGGCCCACAGCAAGATTTAATATAACAAAATGGACATTAAGAAAAGATAAAGAGGTTTTAGTCTGAGTAGCTCTCCCTTAAATTTTAATTATAATTATGTTAATATAAAGAAAATAACGATATGTTTATCAAATTTTTTAAAGACATCAGTAAAAAAGATGTCGCCGAAGCCGGCGGGAAGGGAGCGTCGCTGGGCGAAATGACCAGCGCCGGCATACCGGTACCGCCTGGTTTTGTGGTCTTAGCGTCAGCTTTTAATAGATTTTTAGAGGAAACGGATCTGACTCAGGAAGTTCAAGCGATACTAAATAAGATTAATTATAAAGACATCAACGCGGTTGATGGTGCTTCCGTTAAAATTCGCGACTTAATCCTTAAAGCCGCGATGCCTAAAGATTTGCAGCAAGGTATCGTAATTGATTTTAAAAAATTAAAAGCGCCTTTTGTGGCCGTCCGTTCCAGCGCTACGGCTGAAGACTCCTCGTCAGCTTCTTGGGCCGGGGAACTAGAGACTTATCTAAACACGACAGAAAAAACCCTGCTTCTAAATGTTAAAAAATGTTGGTCGTCTTTATTTACGCCGCGTGCCATCTTTTATCGCCATGAAAAAAAGTTATTAAAGACCAAAGTCAGCGTCGCGGTCGTCGTTCAAGTTATGGTCGACTCGGAAATTTCCGGTATTGCCTTTACGGTCCATCCAGTGACGCAAGATAAGAATCAGATGATCATTGAGGCCGGTTACGGTTTGGGCGAAGCGATTGTTTCAGGCTCTATTACGCCGGATTCCTATGTCCTCGATAAACGTGATTATTCGCTACTAGATGTTAATATCGCCAAGCAAGAAAGACAGATTAAAAAGGGCGCCAGCGGCGGAGTAAAGTGGGTACCGGTTGTAAAATCGGCGCAAGAAACGCAGAAATTAAACGGTCGGCAGATCGTGGAACTAGCCAAAATTTGTTCCGGTATTGAAAAGCATTATCAGTTTCCTTGTGACATTGAATGGGCGCAAAAGCAGGGGAAATTTTACATTACCCAGAGTCGGCCGATTACGACGCTTTAAGCCGGAGAGTCTCTTTCCTCTTTTAAGTAAAATATGCTAAAATAGAAACAAGATACTGATCTCTGTTTCTATTTTATTTTGTGGTTTTCTTTACTAATGTTTGACTATCTACAACAATTTAACAGTCTGCCGAAAGACCTGCGCGATCGGGTTTCTTCACCGTCGGTAATGACGGCGGTAACAGAGTTAGAAACTAAATATAAGGTTGATCTAGCGATGACGGTCATGAAGGTCATGATTAAGAGTTTAAATCTAAAAAATTTAACCTCCTATTTTATCAGTGAGGCTGGTTTGCCGTCTTTAACGGCGGAAAATTTGACTCGCGAACTAAAGGAAAAGGTTTTTGTCTCGGTTAGTGATTATTTGGGCTTGGCATCGGAAATCAGAGCCTTTGATTTGGATAAAGATATCGAGGTTTTAATTAAAGAAGCGGGGATAGCGCTAGCTAGTGGAAATTTAGTTCTCCGATTTAAGAATATTATTTCTACCTATTTACGGGGGGTGCGCGGCAAGATTGATACGAAAAATAGTCTATCTAAAGACGTCAAGATTGGGGGCCTGAATCTAAGTTCGGCGGAAATAGACCGTGTTTTGAAGATCTGCGATAGTGGTAAATTCAAAAGTACGGGAGTACTTAATGTCTCTCCGGTTTCCAATCAACCGACTAAACCGATTTCTCGGCCTACGGAAGAATATGATTTAAAAAAAGCTCTAGCTAGCGGGCAGACTAAACCTCTAGCCACCTCTAAATCCGATAATAAGTTGGATACTAAGCATGAATTATCGGCGCCAGTTATTCCCAAAGAATTGGTCCCTCCAATTGGAGACGCTAAATCAGTAGAATCAATAAAACCAAGCGGGACAGTAAAACCAGCGGAAACTATAAAATTAGAAGAAACTAAGCGTTCCGCGGCACCAATAGTGCGCCCGACCCCGACTATCACTCGTCCGGTCGCCAGTCGTTTAACGGCTATCACGCATCCGGCGGCACCGATCCGTCCAACTACTACTGCCATCCCAACTATCCAACCTACTCCTCGCCCGGCCGCCAGCCGTCCGGCTCCGACTCCGGCCGCCAGCCGTCCGCAAATGCATGATATCAAATCAATCCCTAAGGTCATGGGTCCGATTGAAGAATTGCAATTTTTAGATCTAGTTAATTTCCGGCGTCTGGGTAAAACTCCGGCCGAAACAACGGCCAAAATATTTACCAAAATCAAATTGTTGGAAAAAGAGGGTTATGATAAAATGGTGGCAGGCGTGCGCGCTTGGCGTCAGAGTCCGGTCAGTCGTCTTTATTTACGTCTCGGCCAAGAAGCGATCGCTAAAGGGATATTATTAAAAGACGCCGTTAATGCGCGTCAAACCGCGAATCAGGAATATCTAAGCCTAGAAGAGATTGAGGCGATCGTGAATTTAAATAGTAAATTATTGTTTTAATATGCAACAGTTTACGGTTCCGCAATTTATTGATGTTGAGAATCAGATTATTGGTCCGATCACCACGCGTCAATTTATGATCCTCTTAGCCGGAGCGATCATTATCGCTATCAGCTATAAGCTCGTGGATTTTAGTTTATTCGTGACCATCGCCGTCATCGTCTTGATTATCTGCGCCACGCTCGCTTTTGTTAAGATTAACGGTCGCCCCTTCCATCTTTTTGTTTTAAATATTATCCAGACTTGGCGTCGACCCGGTATCCGTATTTGGAATAATCAAGCGAGAGTCAATGAGCAACCAGAAAAAGTGACGATTATCAGCTCCAGCTATAAAGCTGTCGCGCCGCGACCGTATAAGAAGTCGCGTCTAGCGGAATTAGCCCTGATCGTCGATACTAAGGGAAGATATAAAGGTGATTAATTTTAAATATGGCCAAGAATTTAGCTAAAAATAAAATCGCTACTTTTACTCAGCAATATCTGAATATTGCGGAGATTAAAGATAATACCGTCATCATGAAAGACGGGACTTTGCGCGCGGTCTTGCTCGTTTCTAGTATTAATTTCGCGCTCAAAAGCGAAGACGAGCAAAACGCGGTCATTGATTCTTATATCCGCTTTCTGAATAATATCAGTTTCATGGTTCAGATTGTCATCCAGTCGCGGGAATTGAATATTGATAATTATTTACAGTATCTTAAAGATCGGGAAAAAGAGCAGACTAATAAATTGCTAAAAGTTCAGACCGCTGATTATATTGAATACATCAAAGAACTGACTTCGCTAGGCAAGATCATGAATAAGCGTTTTTATGTGATCGTGCCCTATGATCCGCTCACGGATAAGCATAAAGGATTTTTTTCTTTAATCTCGGAGGCGCTTCGTCCGGCGACGATCATTAAATTAAAAGAGAAGACTTTTAAAAATTATCAAGAAATGCTGGACCGTCGGATTGAAAGCGTCTCGGGCGGATTAGAGTCTATGGGTGTTGCCGTCGCGCGTCTAGATACCCAAAGCTTGATTGAATTATATTATAAAACCTATAACCCCGAAACTTCGCCGAATCAGGAACTGGTCGAACTGGATAAAATTAGAGTAGAAAAATAATTATGATTGATTTTAATAAGGAAGAACAAGTAAATAAACTGACGCTCAACACGCCGATTACCCTAAGCGGAAAAAATGCCGAGCCGCTTATTGAAACTAATCCGCGCTTGACCCGGGAGGTCATCGAGGAAGAAAAAGCTTTTCGCCGCGGTGTCTTATCCGTTCGGGACTTGATCGCTCCGGCCAGCCTTAAGGTCGAAGCTAATTATTTACGCCTCGGTAATAAATTTTTACGGACCGTTTTCGTCATCAGTTATCCGCGCTATATTTCCGTCGGTTGGTTCGCGCCGATCATCAATTTAAATGTTACTTTTGATGTTTCCATGTTTTTTTATCCGGTCAAGAGTTTTATTATTCTGAAACAATTGAAGAATAAGGTTGGCGCCCTGGAAGCGCAAATCGTCGCGGACGCGGAAAAAGGCGCGGCGCGCGATCCACTCCGGGAAACCGCTCTGCGCGATATTGAATATTTACGCGACGCTTTGACTCAGGGGACAGAAAAATTTTTCCAATTCTCGCTTTATGTGACTTTATACGCCGATAATCTAGAGACGCTGGACCGGCAATCCGATCAGATTGAAGATATTTTTGGTTCGCGTTTGGTTTATTCCCGACGCGTTTATTATCAGGCCGAACAAGGATTTAATTCTACCTTGCCTCTGGGTGACGACGAATTATATATTACTTTTAACATGAATTCTT
>Ga0172379_10007945_pt1 | contig 13585 bp, 8 predicted proteins | sample GrowelOW334metaG_FD_119756 | JGI IMG/M metagenome (GOLD analysis project Ga0172379, IMG submission 119756) | Groundwater microbial communities from an aquifer near a municipal landfill in Southern Ontario, Canada - Groundwater well OW334 metaG | ecosystem: Environmental > Aquatic > Deep... | reverse complement strand
ATCATCTAGCAGACGGAGCCAAAGCTCGTAGTCCTCACAATATTGCATATTCGTTTTGAGTCCACCAACCTCACGAACTTTTTCTGTTCTTACCGCTGTGGCGCTGTTGAAGAGATAGTTTGCCTTTTGCAGGTCTGCCATCGTAAATTCCGTTGGTAGAACCTTTTGCCCATTTGTAACATCTTTGATAGCCCTTGTACCATCAAGTAAAAATTCGTAACCACCATAGACCACATCTGCACCTGTCTTCTCGAACATAGCAACTGTGTCAGCAAGTCTAGTGGGCATACAGATGTCATCGCTATCTAGAAATGCCAAGTATTTACCACGCGCCTCCAAGATAGCTTTGTTGCGACCGCGTACTGAGTTGCCACTGTTGTCTGGATATTCAAAGATACGAACTTTGGGATGGTCTTTGTACTTCCGAACGACTTCTAGCGTTTCTTTGGGAGAGCCGTCTGTTATTAGTAGTAACTCAAACCCCTGAAATGTTTGCTTCAAAACCGACTCTATGGCTTCGACCAGCTCTTCTGTCCTGTCATAGATAGGAATAGCCAGGGACACAATCACCTTTTTACCGTTTTGTTCGATTTTTCTTTTTGTAGAAATCAACGAAAGGTTGAAACTGGCTTCACGTTGATAGTTGTATACCTTTCTCATCATTTCCCACAATGGTGCTGGTACGATCTTTTTCAATATGCTTTTAGAAATTATAAACCTACTTATTCTTTTTAAAATATTTATATTTCGGTGCAAAAAATGTTTTGGGTAACGAATGGCTCGAATATATTCTAGCAATCTCCAAACCTTTGAAGACTTAATTTGCATCAGATCTTCTCTAAGCTGAGAAATTTCGTTTTGGTACAACTTTTCTTGCTCTTTTGCTGTATTCTCTACAAATATTTTCTCTTCTTGCAATTTTTTTATTGCAGAATGGAGCGTCTCAGCAGTAGATTTTGACCATTCACTGTTAGATTTCAGCTCTTCTGCTCCGACATTTTTCTCCATAAGATCCAACGCTAATTCATCTCTCGAAGAAGAGTCTAACAGAGATAGGTTCTTTCTAAAAAGGATCCTTCTGGTTTCTAGAACTTTGTCATGTGATTCGCGACTTGCTTGACCCGAAATTCTATTTGTCATCTCACCTTTTTTGTAATACCAATATCTTTCTGCAGTGACCTCGTTAATAAACTTCGGCTCTGCGATACTGGCCAGCCTGGTTATCATATTCCAATCAATAAATCTGGTTAGCTTCTCGTCATAATAACCAGTCTTTTCTATAAGCTTCTTCTTATGACCAACGCTTATTTGGCCAACATAGGAATAGTATAATAGCTCATGGAAGCTAGTCTGTTTACCAAAGACACTACGTTTTATTTCTACTAAGCCGGTTGCTGTCTCTTCCACACTGACATCATTAACAGCAGTGTAAACAAAATCATTTTTTTCTAAACCAGCTGCTAAAACTCGCAGATGATTGGGGAACAAAATGTCATCATCATCCATATACGCAATGCATATACCCTTTGCATTTTGCAAACCCATATTCAGAGCATGTGCTTTGCCCTTATGAGGCGCTTTGATAAATTTTATTCTCGGATCGTTAAAGTCCTCTACAATATCAGAGACATCATCTCCACCATCTTGAATCACTATCAACTCCCAGTCTTGGTAGTCTTGCTCAATGACCGTTTTGACTGCTCGGCCTAGGTATTTTCTCCCGTTATATGTCGGTAAAATAACGCTGAATACAGGCATTTTACTTCTAAATATTTTCCCGTTGGCCTTAAGCATATTATTTATTTCTTCTTGGGAATATAAGGACTTAAATGTTGTGCGATGATTATGAAAAACAAAAACTCCTGGGGCTAGAGCAAGTTTGTAACCGTTTTTTAAAGCTCTGAACGAATACTCATTATCATCACCGAAGCCCATGCCGAAGTCCTCTGAAAGCATTCCAATATTCTTTATCACCTCGGGTTTTATCAGAACACAAAAAAACGAAAGAAGATCCCGTGTTTTTAGCGGAATGTTATCCAAGAGGACTGCCTTTCGATATTTCCCGAAAAGTCTTTTCGCGTATTCCTGATTATCTCCTTTGTGTATCGGTAGTTTGAGCTCGGGCATCAATTCCATAATATTTTCTGGAGTTTGCCAGACAGCTGAATTCGTTATTGGGCCGACTAGTCCTATTGATTCACTGCTTTCCGCTACTCCCACTAATCCCTCTAACCAGCCTGCGTATACCTCTGTATCATTGTTTTGTAGAACTATATACTGTGCCTTGTTTTTCAAGGAAATTTCGATACCCTTGTTAGTAGCTTTTACAAAACCTAGATTCTCGTCAAATAACAACGGGATATTTGGAACTCCGTTTTTCTCTAAAAACTTCTGGACTTTTTCACGACTCCTCTTGGAGGAGCCGTTATCAACCCAAACAATTACAAAATCATTTGTGTTCTTGCAAATACTCTCGAAGCATCTGATGGTGAAATCTTCTTGGTTAAACGTAGGAATTACAATGAAAGTACTCTTTTCCAACTTATCACTTCCCTCCTTGTTTGAATAATCTCTCAAAATCTATTTCTTGTATCATACCATTCTGCTTCATTATTTCCGCTGATTCTTCAGTGACTAACAACTTATTATAATCCGACTCCAACGTATTGTGCGAATAACTCTCGTACCAGCGCCTCCAATGCCAAGCCGTTCTGTCCCCCAAATCACTGTTAGAATTTATTGCCTTCCCGCTTCTTTCGACTTTTTCAAAGAATTGTTTCTTATTCCGTAATGGGAAGTGGTAAATACGAATATTCTTTGAGAAACTGGATGCCACCTCCGAACAATTCGTAACACCATGATTCCCTTCTACTACATGAAATGTACCGTTATTTGTTTTGAAGATAACTTTGGGCGGGTTTTTCAATAGATAATAATTTACATTCTTTGAATCTTCCCTGGAATCTTTGGGGATTATCGGTTCGATTACTGCGTATCTTGTATCTTTCGGAAATGATTCCTTGCCCCCTTTGTCCAAGAGCAATACATGAGCAACTTCTACCAACATTAGTTCTGTAGGGGAGTTCAAAATTTCTGTTTTAAGACTACCTTTTAGGGGATACCAAAATTCGTCAGCATCGTTATGAAAAATTATGTCTGCTTCATATTCATCGAAGGCAATTTCTGCCATCCTATTAACCCAAGTAGATTGGGAATGATCTTGTTTTTTTTCATCTATAAGATGTAAGACGCCCTTCTTTTGGAATTCCATTAAAACATCCCTGGTTCCGTCCTTTGATCCATTGTCAGTTGCAATTATAAAGTCAACGCCGTGATTTAAATGAAATTCGATGTTCTGTCTTATAATATCGGCTTCATCTCTAACCAAAAGTGTCATTATCAGTTTGACACTCTTTTCAGAATCTCGAGTAGCGCGTCTAATAGAAAGTTCACGAATCGCCCTATAGCTAGAGCTCACTATTTTTCTTCGCTGACTGCCGACAGGTAAAAAGTTATTAAGATAATTTGATATTTTGTTTGCTACTCTCCACCTCCTAGAATTAATTATTCTCGACATTTCAGATTGTAGTTTTTTCGCATCGTCTCTTGCCTGGGCAACGGCTTCTTCACTTTGCGTAACTATGTTTAATAACTCATTAATTTTGCTTGTCTCCTTGAAGTAATTAACGGTGAATTTTAGACCTAATTTATTGAATATACGGAAGAATTCGAATCTATCCAGATTATACTTTACGGGTGTTGTGAGTGGTGTATTGTGCTTAATAATTTGGTCCACATTAACTTCTTTAACATCAACCTTTTTAACAATCTTATTATAGGTGACAACTCCTTTATCAGAATTAAGGATTACTGCCGATACCCCCTTATCGTCGTCAAAGTCACAAAGTTCTTTTTCTACTCCCCAAAAATCCCCGAGAATTATATCGGCCGTGTTTTTCCCGTATAAACGAAAGTCACAATCATAACATGACTGTCTCAAATAGTAGTTCTCCAGAAAACCTTTCATGTACAAATCATCGCGCATATTAACTATCATCTTTGAATGTTCGAGTACATATTCTATCTTGTAGTTTTTCCAGCCGCTGTCTTTATTCCTAAAATTTATCCCAACAATTTTGTCCCCATTCTCCGTTTCGATCTCTTCCAGATGTTTTTTGAAGACTTTTTCGCTAGGGACTCCGTGGCAAACAACAGAAACACAAAGTAAACCATCAAAATCTCTACCCAGAAAACTTCTCAATCCTTCTAGTTGGCAAGGCGTACCACTAAATAACACTTTTCTGCCATTTATTAACTCTTTTTTTGCTTCTTTAAAGCAGCTACCAAGGTTACTTTGGACATATTTTGAACCCCTTATCATTATCAGATCTGCCAAATTATCAACCTTAATATGACTGACCCCTTTTTCCGAATAAGCGGCTCCAAAGATACAACCACCTTGATTAATTACCTCTTCGGCCAAAATACTGAAAATACCACCCGAGGAACTTTCTATTCTTGTTTGCCCATTTAGTCCCTTGCAAGCCCGAGCAGAAAGTTTATTGTATTTGTATGAATAATTTTTATTGCTCGGGCAAATCTCCCTACACAAATTACAATTTATGCAACTTTTCCTCTCTATATATGGGAAATAAAACCCCTCGGCATCGGGCTTCATCTCAATAGCTGATTTTGGACACGAATTCGTGCAGGCGCTACAACCAGTACACTTCTCCCTTTTCGTCACGTTCTCTTCATCGTTTACTAGTAAGGTTTCGTTTATTCGTTTAAATAATTGTTTTGATTCCGTGAGATATCGTGGCATTTCTTTTATCAAAATGTCTTTTATTTTAATTTCATTCTTTAATAAATGCTCAAATTTTTTTAACAATTTATCTTCATTCAGCACATCCTGAACCGGTAATACATAATTTTCATGTTCGCCAAAAATGTCCTTGGCGATCCCCTTTGATTTAATACTGTATCCTAACACCAGAGTCGGTACTAGCGAAGAATAGCCGGCGATGCTGGCGTGAGTTCTTGAGGCTATTAAGAACCTACATTTCGAAATAATATATTTAAGTTCATTACAACTGTATATTCTCTCGTCGACTAGTATGACTCTATCATTGTCAGCATATTTACTTTTTATTTTTCTTAGTATTTCTAAGTCGTTACCACCGCTCAAATAAACGTGAGGTATCAAAGCAACCTTATACTCATAATTCCCTAGAATATAATCTACCAATTTCTCGGCCGAAGAGAGAGTGTCACTATCTTTACTTTGATAGTTCAGAATTAAGGGACTAAGATTTAAGCCGACAATATCCTCGGCACCCTCAAACCCCCTGGGAAGAACTATTTCGTGGGCCTCTAATGAAAAGGCTATGTCGGGTCCTAGTAGCAGCTTCTTACTATCAAGATATTTTGCCAATAGCTTGTAGGTGTATGATTCCCTTACCAATACAATGTCAAACTTCCTGATATCCTTAATAAATTCTGGGGTAACGACGTTTTCCTCAATTGATGCACCGAAAAGTACTAGTTTTTTGTTATTCTTAGCTACTTCATTATCGATTGTATATAAAAATCCTAGGTTATTTGGGTAACAGTAATTATCACCTCCAATAGAAACACAGATATCTTGCCGAGGAATTTCTGCCAACACCTCCTTTTGTAAGAATAGTTCTATATTTCCGTCGTTTTCAAGATGTTTTTTCTCTGCGTCAAGCAAATCATGTTTCGAACGATGAGCAATAAACTTAGCTATAAAATCATGATGATATTTTCTGTCATTTTCTTTATCAAACGTTGCTACGGTTATCTCATTATCGCCTTCCAGCTGTTTGATCTCGTTGCTAATAGTAGTAACTATGGCTTCACAACCTTTATTCAAAAAAGACCCATGGCCAAATAATAATATTCTTTGAGGAGTTTTCACCTCTATTCCCCTAGATCCCACTCATGTTCAATATTGCATATACCCCTATATTCGCTCTCCCTGCCTTTTGTGAATATTTTCACGTCCAAGTATTTTTGTTTAATATCATAATATGTATTTTCTGTGTCCCCAAAGCAGGCTACATTCAAATAATAGTTACCCTTTAGGATTGGTAAATTATCGATTCTTAAAATTACAGATTTTTTATTCTTATCAATCATAAATTTATCCATATGTGTATCGATGCTAAAAACTCTTTCGTCCTTTTCCGAATTATATAACCCCACCCCTATATTAAATCCCTGTATTTCCCTATATATTTTGTAGTTAATCATAATATCTATAGCACTACCAGTTTCAAAGACTAGTTTCTCTTTTCCCTCAATGTCAAAAAGCTTGACACCAGAGATTTCGGCAGTCTTTTTCACTTTCTTGTTCTCAATGTCAGCCGTTATGTCTCGGGTATTTCCCCCTTTGTTTTGCTTTTTTCTTATATCTTCTTCTTTTCCCAATCTAATTTCATCATCCTTGATATTTTCAGAGACATACCGATCCGCTACTTCAATTGCCTTGCCAATTTTGATTATTTTTCCGTCACGTAGAAGTATCGCTCTATCGCAATAATTCGTGACTGCTCCTGAATCGTGGGTCACCAATAGGACCGTTTTGCCCTCTTTCTTATATTTCAAGAATTCATTCATACATTTGGCCCGAAAATTTGAGTCACCAACAGCCAGAACTTCGTCCATCAGTAATATTTCTGCATGAGCGTTTATAGAAAGAGCAAATGCGAGGCGCACCTGCATTCCAGACGAAAAATTCTTGAACTTCATGTCAACGAACTCTTCCAGCTCCGCAAACCGAATAATATCATCAAATTTGGCTTCCACTTCCTTGTGAGAAAGACCAAGTATAGCGCCCCCGAGATATACATTTTCTCTAGCCGTCAGCTCTGGATTGAATCCGACCCCTAGTTCCAAGAAAGGAGACAATTTTCCGTTTATGGTTATTTTTCCATTAGTAGGTGCGTAGATACCCGCCAACATCTTGAGAAGTGTAGATTTGCCTGAACCATTTCGGCCAATTATTCCGAGGAATTCACCTTTCTTTACCTCAAATGAAATATCATTCGCGGCTTCAAACTTTGTGTAATTCTTCTTTCTAAGTGAATTTAGAGCTGCCGACTTTAGAGAGGTGTGCCTTTCATGTGGAATTTTAAAAGTTTTCGAGACATTCTCTACCTTTATTACAACTTCTTCTTTTTTTGCTGTGCCTATTTGACTCATTTACACTTCCTCTGCAAACTTAGCGGCCATTCTTTGAAACAAAAAGTAACCAGAAACAAATATTACCGCTATTAGTAAATGAGGCCATAGATTAAATGCCCAATAATCTCCGGTTGAGGGGACCGATATGCCTATGAGTACCCTCCTCGCGTCTTGGATTATCTGTGTCAACGGCGATAAAACCACAAATTTTGCAAATTTATTGGGGACCAGAGCGAGAGGATAAACGATTGGTGTCGCATAAAAGAGGATTTGATTCAGAACGCCCCAGATATGACCAATATCTCTAAATTTAACAAATAAGGCCGACAGATAGAACGAGACTCCCATAATAAACACATAGAGCTCAAGTACTAACAAGAAGAACAGAAGAGAACTTGGGCCAAAGGTTACCCCCGTAAAGAGGGCGAGCACCACCAGCGCCAACATGTTCAGAATAAAGGTTATAAGCGAAGTGAGCGTAGATGATATCACGAGCACAATTCTAGGGAAATATACTTTCCGAATCAGATCCCCCCTAGAGACTATGGATCCCATGGCAATAGCTGTTGCTTCATTCCAGAAGCTAAAAATCATGACACCCAAAAGCAAGTATATCGGATAGTGCGGTATGTCGCCACCGACCTTGAATACCTTTGTAAAGACCAGATAAAGCACCAGGAAATACGAGAATGGGCTGACCAAAGACCAGAGATAGCCCAAAACTGAATTCTGATATTTCAGTTTGAAATCTGTGAGCGCGAGCTCTTTTATCAGTCCGAAGTAGTTTTTGCTCTTTAATAACTGTTTCATGCCTTCAGATTTTAGCACAAAACCGTCATATATAAAAGGTTTTGGCTGAAGATAAATAGAGGCTAAATATTCTTTTCGTGCCACTCCCAAGCAGTTCTCACGATGTCTTCTATACCGTGTTTCGGTTTCCATCCGAGCTCTTCATATGCCTTCTTGCTCGAAGCTATAGATGTGACGATGTCACCCGACCTTCTTGGCCCATCTATTACGTCAAATTCTTTGCCGGTAACCCGCTTGGTTGTTGCCACTATCTCACGTATTGAGTAGCCCTGCTCACTCCCGAGATTGTAAATACCCGTTTTGCCCTCTGTCATCAATTTCAGGAGTCCCGCTACGTGGGCTCTAGCCAGGTCATCAACATGGATGATATCGCGTATACATGTACCGTCCTTGGTCTCGTAATCCGTGCCGTATATTTCAAATTGTTTAATCCTTCCAGACGCAGCCTTGATCACGACAGAGATTACATCAGAGGAATTTGGGTAAAGATTTCCCAGCCTACCATCTACATCTGCCCCTCCGGCATTGAAATAGCGGAAAATCAAAGGCTTAAAGCCATAAGCACGGCTGTAATCCAAGAGAGCGTTCTCTAGGACAAGCTTTGTCTCTCCATATGGGTTTGTTGGTTTTGTTTCAAAACCTTCTGTGATTGGGGACGTCTGCACGTCACCATACACAGCAGCCGTAGAGGAGAAGATTATATTATCAACACCGAACTTCCTTAAACTTTCAAATAATTTGAGACTACCCACCACATTGTTCAGATAGTATTTCTCTGGGTCCAGAACCGACTCTGGAGCCTCCTTTGAGGCAGCAAAGTGAATAACTGCGTCAGGACTGAAAGACTTGAGCACTGATTCGACCTTCTCACGATCATCGATGTCTGCCTGGAGAAAGTTATCATTTAGTAGCAAGCGTTTGCTCCCAGTAGATAGATTATCTATCACAAATACTTCGTGACCGCCCCCTATAAGCTGTTTTACTGTATGTGAACCTATATAGCCAGCACCGCCAGTAACTAAAACTTTATATTTCTGCATAGCCCGTATTATATGCGATTTTGCCACTAGCGACAATCAAATTGACCCAAAAGAGCATAAATGATAGAATATCACCTAGTTTATGAATATATTTTTGCCTATATTAGCCTCTTGTATCCTGGTCAGTGCGCAGGCGCTTTGGAAAACAGCCTTTTCAAGCGTGGTTTTTACTTTCTCTCCCCAGTTTCTGTTCTCAAAAGATTTCCTCAAAATCATCTTTTCAGGATATTTTCTTTCAGGTGCCTCACTATATGTAATCGCAACTGTCTTTTATCTATATCTCTTTAACCGCTACAGCTTCTACTCTATCCAATCTATCATGTTAGTATCGTCAATTACTCTAGCATTTTTGATATCATCTATCCTCTTTCATGAACCGGTAACCGCATTTAAGATAGGGGGTCTCGTACTCCTGATTTGTGGCGTTTTGTTAATCTATGCAAAGGGCTAGATAGATGATAGACGATACAGCGATAATTATACCTGCCTATAACGAGGGGCCAGTGATTGCTGGCGTGATCAAGGCCGTGAAAAAAGAATTTAAGAACGTAGTTTGTGTCAACGATGGCAGTAAAGACCAGACCGCTGTGTTCGCTACAGAAGCTGGAGCCGACACGCTTAGCCATCTCACAAATATAGGTCAAGGCGGGGCCTTAGAAACTGGCATCAAATACGCACTAATGAACCCGGACATCAAGTATTTTGTTACCTTCGATGCTGACGGCCAGCACCGACTAGAAGATGTTAAAATGATGCTAGCAGAAATAAAAAAAGGCGAGCACGACATCATAATCGGCTCACGTTTTATCACAAATACAACTAAGATACCTCCTCTAAAACGTCAGGTGCTCAAACTAGCAGTACTTTTTACCAAGGCGACTGTAGGCCTCAAACTTACCGACACACATAATGGACTGCGCGTCTTTAATAGGAAGTTCGCAAATGAAGTAAATCTAAAGAATTTTGGAATGGCCCACGCAAGTGAGTTTCTAGAAATCATAAAGAAAAACAAGTTTATGTACAAAGAGGTGCCGATTACTGTGGAATATACCGAGTATTCAAAGAGCAAAGGGCAACCAATCATAAATGCTGTAAATATAGTATTTGATTTGATGTTTAGAGGATAAAGATGCTGATAAAACTAATACTGATAATAGCTTTGGTAGCCCTGGGGGCTTATATCGTACGAAGGATGGGTTCCGTACACGTAATGGCCTGGAAGAGAATTGCCTTTATATTATTTATATTATTCGGCATTGTATCGGTTATTTACCCAACGATTGTGGATACACTAGCAAAAGACATTGGCATAGGACGAGGTGCGGACCTGCTATTATATGCTATGGTGGTGACATTTCTTTTTGTCACGATAAATTTCTATATAAAGTTCCGAAAACTAGAACTTAGGCAAAACAAAATTATCAGTAAGATGGCCATCGTGGAGAAGGAGAAAAATAAATGAATTTGGGTGAGTTAAAAAATGCCTTCGACCCTCTCTATATATTACTTGTTAATTTCTCTTGGCTATTATATCTAATTCCCGGTTATTTTATTTTAGACACAATCAGATCTAAAGATAAAAGTCAGAAATCGGATAATGCTTTTACCACTTTTGCCTACAGCTTTTTCTATTCGGCACTGTTATTATTACCATTCAACATTCTTCAATTTATTTTTACTATTCCTTCGTGGGTGGTCGTAGGATACTTTTTTGCTATAACAATATTTGCTATATATAAACTAAGAGGCAAGATAAAACAACTTAATCCAGTTGACTATATAAAGTCGAAATTGCCAATTACTAAAAATAAACTTTTTTGGTTCACTCTTTTTGTTGTGTTCGCGGCATTTGTTATGGGCCAAATTATCAAGGGGTTTTCTCTGTTTGAGTTTGACGCCTGGATGCATATTTCAAAAATTAACTACATGAGGTTAAATGGACTATCAAATTTTGACCCCTATCTGTTAGAGTCTGGCAAAAATGTAATTCAATCAAACTTTTTCTCAAATCTCGTACACACAATTATGATTGTCCCCTCAACGTTGTTGGGGTGGGTCGGCATAAAGGCTTACTATGTTTGGGTTTACTCAATATCAATATTTCAGTTATTTGGATATGCTTGCGTTTACCTTTTTGCAAAAAAAGTCACAAATAATAAAGACTTTAGCTATTTTCTAACTACTGTGTATTTTATTACAACCTTTGCAACGCAAAATGGTTGGCTATCTCAGTACCCTACTCGCGTCGCCTTTGCTTTTATGTTAATTTTATTTGTTTTATTAATTAATTATTTATGGAATTCAAAAAAATTCTTTTCCACGGAATTAGTAATATTAATATTAGGGACAATCGGGATATCATTCCTACATCAAGTAATGGCATCTTTATTTATCCTTTTCGCCGGTGGGCTAGCATTAGTTGCCACCATATTTAAAGAGATTAATTACAAGAAATTTCTACTAATATGCGGGGCGCTACTTTTGGCCCTACCAACAGCTATATACACCTTGGTCAATTCCAAATTTATGCCCAACAGTGTCTTTAGTTTGGCAGATAGTAGTGACTGGATAATAAAATTATCAAGTAAGTTTACTATGACAAAATACCCAGATGCCGCGCTGACTGCCATTACGGCAATATCAATAATTGCTATTGTATCACTCCCTCTTATTGTCAAAGAGAGAACCTCACGACTATTTTTACTATACTCAGTTGCCTTCACAAACCTTCTTTTGTATTCCCCTCTTTTTGGTATTGTTAACAAATTTATTCCTACTTGGGGAATTGTTAGGATTGATTATTATGTAATTATTATTAATCTATTATTACTACTTGTGCCAGTATGGGTGCTTTTTGAAAGAATAAGAGATAAATATAATTTAGACTACACAACCATTATATCGACTCTTGCGGTCGTTTCGCTGTTGATATATCTACCGTATCAAAAAGATTTAAAGCTATTTTATGACGTTTCTTCGTGGAACCAGGGATCCTATCTAAATGTAAAAGATCTTTTGACATTTGAAAGCTACATAAAACCACACTCTACAATTCTCGCAAATAAGTCGGTAAGCTTCTCTATACCGGGCATGTACAATGCTTATTCTGCCGTTCTTGATAATGAAAGAACAACCGACTCAATAGATACAACCGAACGATGGGCCGATTTAGGAAACTTTTTTGTTACAACCAAGAACAAACAGGATCGCATCAATTATCTAAAGAAGTACAACGTTGATTATATTATTACTGGTGAAAAGGAAAAAAATAGTTTCACAGAGTCTACTGCAAACGAGTTGGGCTATGTTAAATTAAAAGAATCCTTCGCCTATAAATTATATGAGAAAAAATAGTACTGCCGTAATTCTTGTAAATTACAAGGATTACGCAAATAAATACCTCACCGAATGCTACACAAGCCTGTCTCAGCAAACAAATCAACTCTTTGATATTTTTATAGCTGATAATTCGACTTCTAACGAAAGTGTCAGAACAATTAAAAAGTTGGCTCCGAGGGCAATGATAGTCTGCAATAAAGAAAATCTCGGTTGGGCTGGAGGTAATAACTCTATCATCAAAACACACCTAGCCGAGTATGACTACTTTGTTATTCTGAACATGGACACCGTGCTCGAGAAAGATTGGCTAGCAGAATTGATTTCGGCTGTAGAGAGAAGCAAATACCAGATTGTCCAATCAAAGGTACTGATTCACGATAATGGGAACATTAATTCTCTCGGCAACAGAATCAACTATCTCGGTTATGGATACTGCAACGCTTTTGGCTTGCCCGGTGATACCAAATACGATACAGAAAAGTGGCCTATAGACTACGCTAGCGGAGCATCTATGATTGTGAAACGAGAAGTATTTGAGAAAATTGGTTTTTTCCGCGAAGAATTTTTTATGTACCACGACGATCTAGAATTCTCCTGGCGCGCTAGACTCGCTGGATACAAGGTGGGCCTGGCCGAGGAGTCTATCTGCCATCATAAATATAGTTTTGGAAGTACCATGAATCATATCTACTACATGGAGAGAAATCGACTGATAACCCTGTTTTCGCTAGAGAAAGCTCGCACTATTTTGCTAATGCTACCTATGTTAATTCCGTTCGAAATCGCCATGATATTATATATGGCTTTCACTGGAAATTTATCAAAAAAGATTAGATCTCTTTATTACCTTTTCACACCTACAGGTATCGGGCTTATCCACAAAATCCGAAAAGAAGTCAAAGGATATAGAGCGCTCCGAGACCGAGAGGTTGTAAAGAGTTTTGCCGGAAAAGTTATCTTCGCAGAGATTAAAAACCCAGTGCTAAATCTAATTGCAAATCCTGTACTGAATCTGTATTGGATATTGATAAGACCGTTTGTAGGCTAAGCCTTTCTATATCGTAAAATATCTATGGTTTGGGTTTGCTCCATCCCATATATCATAAAAACTGTTACCTATATTGATAGTCGTCCATGCAAGGTAGTTTCCTACTGGAAGTACTTTAGGGAAAGTGAGAGTTCGTACT
>Ga0172379_10007944_pt1 | contig 13585 bp, 9 predicted proteins | sample GrowelOW334metaG_FD_119756 | JGI IMG/M metagenome (GOLD analysis project Ga0172379, IMG submission 119756) | Groundwater microbial communities from an aquifer near a municipal landfill in Southern Ontario, Canada - Groundwater well OW334 metaG | ecosystem: Environmental > Aquatic > Deep... | reverse complement strand
GTCGGCGATGAGGAAGATCTCGTCGAGCCGGTGGCTTATATAGAGCATGGACACGCCGTGTCCCTGAAGTTTCTTGATTGTGTCGAAAAGGGTATCCACTTCCTTGCTGGTGAGCGCCGCGGTAGGCTCGTCCAGGATGAGGATGCTCGAATCGAAGGAAAGGGCCTTGGCGATTTCCACCATCTGCTTGGTGGCGACGCCCAGTTCGGAAACGCGGATATCGAGGTCGATGTCCATGCCGAGCCTGCCGAATATTTCGGCCGCCTTGGTCCGCATGGCCTTATAGTCCAGGATCGAACCGAACTTGGAGCTGCCAAACAGGGACTTCCCTATTTCATGGCCCATGAAAATGTTTTCCAGGACCGTCAGATCCGGGAACAGGCTGGTTTCCTGGAAGATGATCGCGATGCCCTTGGCGTAGGCGTCGTTGGGATTGTGGATGTGCACTTCCTTGCCGTTCAGGACCATCTTGCCGGCATCGGGCTGGTATACGCCCGTGATGATCTTCATGAGGGTCGATTTGCCGGCGCCGTTCTCGCCGCAGACCGCGTGGACTTCTCCGTGCCGCAGATCGATCGTCATATTGGCGAGGGCGCGGACGCCGGGGAAGCTTTTGTCGATGCCTTCAAGGCTGAGAACCAATTTTCCGGTTCGTGAATCTTCGACGTTCATCGTTGGTCTGCTCCAATTGGTTGGGTTCTTTTTGGTGGCTTTACCCATAAAGTGCCCGCCGGAAAACTCCGGCGGGCAGGTTCAGCACATTCTACAGCACTTTGACGTAAGCCGCAAACGAGCTGCGGTCTACTTCAGGAAAGCCGCCATTCCGCTGCTTTCCTGGGGATAGCCACGGAACGAATCGATGTTCTTGAGGTTCCAGACGAGGGGTTCGGCCAGGATGATCACGTTGTTGGCCATGATCTTGTGTCCTTCCGCGGGGTAGTTAACCATGGTCGTACCGTCCATGAAGCTGGGGGCCACGTTCTTGCCGCTGAGGGGGGACTTGTAGGCGGCGCCGGAGGGAGCCTTGCCGGTGAGCACGTCGTAGGCGACGTACGCGGACAGGTAGCCCAGGTCGAAGGGCTGCCACAGTACTACTGCGGACATCTTGCCTTCAACCATGTTCTTCCTGGAGGACTCGGGGACGGAAACTCCGACGATCTTGATGGAGTCGCTGATACCGAGCTGGTCGCGGGCGGAGGAAACCGCGGGGACCGTGTTGGAGGACAGCGCCACTATGCCCTTGATCTCCTTGTTGGCGGAGAGGAGGGTCTTGATCTTCTCGTCTGCGGTACCTTGGTCGTTACCGGCATAGACGATCTGGTTGTCGGCCGCGAGCAGGTTGATGTGCTTGTAGTCGCCGGTCTTCTTGGCGTTGTACTCGCCGATGATCGCCTTCAACCAGGCGTTCTGGTTGGGGGAATCGTTGGTGGTGGAAACGAGGGCTACGGTCGCCTGCTTGGCGGCGGTGTAGGAAGCCAGGTCGCCAGCCAGACCCTTCAGCAGGGCGATGGCGATCTGGTCGCTTTCGGCCTGGTTCACGAAGAAGTCACGGGCGGAGGTGTTGACGTCCGCGTCCCAGGTGATGACCTTGATGCCCTTGGCCATGGCCGCTTTGAGGGTGTCGGCATAGGTCTCGGGATCGAGGGCGGACACGAGGATCGCATCATAGCGCTTGTCGATGAAGCCCTGGATGTAGTTCTTCTGGTTGGCAGCGGAGCATTGCGCCATCGTGTCGCCTACCCAGTCGATCTGGATCTTGCCGCCCATTTCCTTCTCGGCCTGGCGGAATCCGCGTTCGCAGGCGATGAAGTAGTCTTCCGCGATGAACTTCGGAATGACGCCGATCTTGTACACTTTTGCCGCTCCGGCCGCATCTTTCTGTCCTGCCGCAAATACCGGCGCCAGGGACGCTACCGCAAGCGCGCACGCGATGGCAATTACCATCTTTTTCATATTGTCCTCCTCTCTATGTCTACGGGCCACAAGGCCCGCGGGATACCAGAATCAGCCCGTTTTTACTTCAAAAACCCTTGACGGTCTCGCAGAGGAACAGCACCGTTTCCGGCGAGACGTCGGCCTGGATGATATGGGCTGGGGCCATGAGATAGCCGCCATTGGCACCCATGATCCGTGCCCTGCGTTCCAGCTCTGCCCTGATCGCGGCCTTGTCGCCCTTGGGCAGCAATTCCTGCTGGTCCACGCCGCCAAAGAAATTGATCTTGCCGCCGTACTTGCGCACCAGCTCCTCGGGGTCCGACCCCGGCACGTTGGGCTGCACCGGGTTGTAGACGTCCACGCCCAACTCGATGAAATCGTCTATCAGCGGAGCGACGGCTCCGTCGGAATGGAAGATCACCACCAGGGCGGGGTTCGCCTTTTTGAGGCGGGAAATCATGCGGGCGTAGCGGGGCTTGAATTTGTCCGCCACATGTCCGGCGATATGAGCATGGAAAGCTGGGTACCCAGATCCTCGCCCAGCCAGATCGCGTCCACCCCGCGGGAAACCAGGGACAGGGCGAGCCCCGTCGTCCATTCCTCGACCCGGTCGTTCAGGGCATCGATCCAGCTCTCGTCCATGGCCAGGGCCATCAGGTATTTTTCCATCCCCGTCAGGTGCCAGGCCAGCTCGAAGAGGGACAGTTCCACGTCGCCGATGACGAAGAAATCCTTGCCGAATCTTTCGATGTCGCGCTGGGCGGCCTCAAAACGGCCGGCGGCGTAGGGGTCGGGGAAATCGTAGGCTGCCACATCTTCCGGAGAACTGGCTTCCTCGAGGGGACATTTCACCACCTCGACATACAGTGAGGTGGGACGCATCCACATGCCGAACTCATTCTTGGTGACATCCTCCGATACGCGTTCGGCCCTGAAATCCCGGGCTACCGTCCCGCCCACCACAACACAGTCCGATCCCAGGCGGGTACGGATGGTGTTGGCGGAGATGCGATAGGTCAGGTCCTCGTAGTAGGATAGGGCGTAATCGGGCTCCATCCCCAAGGTCTTGCCAAAATGGTCGGTGAGTTTCCTGCACAGATCAAACTGCAGGGGAACCCTATCGGGCTTGCCGGGCAATTTACCAAAAGCCCGCAGTACTCGTTCGCGTGATTTCATCGGCATCCCATCAATCCATGTGGAAAACTTCGGTAAGGTTGATTGCGATGGGCGACGAATCCGGATTGGTCTCCATGATGTCGCCCATATACTTCCACCACTTCTTCACGATGGCAGTGGAAGCCAGCGCGCCGGCAGAGTTGTGGTCCTTCAGCTTCTGGAAGGCGAACAGGGTGAGGGTTTCCTCGTCCAGGTAGATGGAATAGTCGCTGACGCCGGCGTCTTCCAGTTCGCGGACCAATTCCGGCCAAATGGCGTCGTGACGGGCCTTGTATTCCTTTTCGAAGCCTTTTTTCAGTTTCATCTTGAACGCGGCACGGGTCATGATCCTCTCCTTTCCGCCCCGTCCGGCAGGACGAGGGAGACGTCGACGTATACATAGGGTGGCACCGCCGCCCCTGAAAGCACCGCGCAAGCGGCGGGAATCGCGTGGGAACCGTACAATTCTGCGGGCAACAGGATGGAGGCGTCGACTATGCCGGAAGCCATCTGGTCGCGCACCGAAGCCGCAAAACCGTTGGAAATGCTGACGAAGCGGTCGGGAGACCAGACGCCTGCCATTATTAGAGCCTCCACAGCGCCTTCCATGGCCTCGGTGTTGATGGTCGATAGCACATAGCGTCCGTCTTTCTTGAGCGAGGGAGCCAGCGCCGACATGACTGCCCGGGCGGTATCGTATTGGTTCCCACCCTCGATCCGTATGATTTTCTCCTCCACCCCGTCGCCCCAGGCGGCTTCAAGGGAAGCGGCAAAGGCCTCGGTCCTGAAGAGCACAAGCTCGCCCGCGGCGGACATCTCCACCAACAGGACCCCGTCAACCTGATCCCAACCCCCGAGTTTTGACTGGATCAGTTCCTTGGCGTATTCCCCCGCCAGGGAACCAATCCGCCGATTGTTTGCCCCGACGAAGGGGGCGGACGGGATGGATCCATCCATGGAAACCACGGGGATGGAGGCCTTGCGGAACAGCTCGGCTATCTGGTTGTTCGAGCGGAGGTCGGTATTGAACATGACGACAACGTCGGCTCCCCAAGCGATGATCTCATTCGTATTTGCCAGGGCATGATCGGGGTTGTAATCGTTATCGAGCACCAGGATATCCTTGCTGCCAAAGCCCGCCAATACCGCATTTCGCAGTAACCCCTCCTCGACCCGGACGCAGAAGTGCTCGGCACGTTTACCGTTGGCGAAGGCGATGCGCTTGCCCCTGCCCGGCGAACCCTCGTAGGTGAGCCCCTCATCGGCGTTGGCCCGGTACACGGCGAAAAGATTGTAGGCTGGATAGTGGGACTTTGGAGTTGAAGCCCTAATCAAGGCGATGCCGCGCGTCTTTTCCAGCAACTCCGACATGGCAGCAGGGGCATCCGCATCGGTGATGACCGCAGTAACCGCGTCCAAGGTGGCGAAGGTGGAGAGGGATTTGGTGCCCCATCGGCCTGAACGCAAGAAAATGTAGGAGGCGCCGGCACGGGATATGACCGCACGTTTGACGCTGGCATCCTCGGACCGGTGATCGGTGAAGCCCTCATTCGCGGTGGCGCCCCATGCGGCCATAAAAGCCTTGGTAAGGTGTAACGAGGGAAAGGGCCAATCGCCCACGGTGGCAAAGCTGGTGGAATCGTCGGCGGATACGCGGCCGCCCAAAAGATAGACGACGATGCCGGGGCGGCGGGCCAGCATGGAGGCATATTCCAGGCTGGTGGTGATGACCGTAAGCTCCGAACTGTACTTGAGCAGGTCCGCGAGTACCCCGGATTCTTCGCTCGAATCCAGGAACACCACGTCGCCGCGGACGATCAAACCAAAAGCCAGGCGGGCAAAGGCGTGGGATTCCACATCCGGGCTCCGGTGGGTCCCATCGTTTTCCACGGGGGAGGTGACGTTGTCGGCGGAGGCAAGTGGAACGAGAGCAGCCCCACCATACTTCCGCATCACCAAGCCCTGTCGTTCCAGCTCACTCAGGTCGGCACGGACCGTAACTTGGGAAACGCCAAACAGGACGCCAAGTTCGCTGACGGAAACGCGCCCGCGTTTCTTTAGAAGGAAGAGAATTTTCTGGAGCCGGTGATCCTGACCCCTGTATTGTTCGTCCACCTTCATTTTCCCCGCTAGCCTTTCTTTTTGCTTACGAAACGAAAGCACGTATTTCGATTAAAGCATGATTATAGGCGTTTGTAAAGGAAAAATACAAAAAATCGGAAATGAATCCTATTCAGAGACAGGAATCCTCGGTGCCATTATTGCCTAACCAGCTTGGTCGTCGCCGTACTTTTCCGTCCACAGCCTGGGCCAGGGCGGCAAGGGCATCCGCATACAGGGGGTCCACGAGGGGCGCATCCAGTAGGCGGGCCAGAATGGCCCCGTCGTCAGGTTTGGGAAAACTCAGACGCATATCCGGCGCGGGATGCCGGACTAGTACGGCTTCACGCTCGGTTGGGAAGACAAGTTCCATGGATGACCCATCTTCGAAGCTGAAATCCACGCCGACGGTGGTACCGGAAGTATCGATTTCAAAGTTAACCGAAAACCCGGATAGTCTGATCCAGGAACCTGATCCAATAACGCCTTTCGAACCGGGAACCCCATCCGCGGAGCCAGAGGCTTTTGGGGCGCGGAGGCCCAGGCGGGTGGCCAACCAGGCGGCGGTGAGGGACGCGCTCCAGGGTTTGAGTCCCCGGATACGGACAGACTTCAGCAGGGAGAGCCTTTCGACATAGTCGTCACCCTCGAACAGTCGGGAGACCGCCATGCGGACAGGCAGAAGCCGTTCCCAGGTCAGGTCGACGAGGGGCAGCGTCTCGATGCGCTTGTGAAGCAGCAGGGGGTCGGCCCGGGGTATTCCGAACCCTTCCGGGTCAACGAGCATGAGGTCGGCGAAATTGAGGAAATCCCTGGCGCCTTCGGGGGTGGGGAAATTCTCCGCCGCGGCCAGGACGAGGGCGGGCAATTCCCGGATTACCAGATCACTCCAGATGCGCGTGTCCCAGGCGCGGGCGTTGCCGGTTTCGATATACAGGTCCTCGAAGCAGACGCCCCTGCGCTGACGGTCAAGCGAACAACGCGCGGAGGACCAGGAACGATCCTCGCCGCCTGTTACATGGGCCCGCGCGTGGATGACCCGTGCGGGGCGTCTACCCATCAGGCTGTCCACCAGGGCATCGATGCGGCTGGCGCCGTCCGCGTCGGAGATGGCGACAATGGTTGCGGCCATAGCCCGGGCATTCCCGGGGGACAGTTCGCGGAGCCTTTCCAAAAGATCTTTTTCCAATACCGAGGTGCGGGAAAGGCTCATAGACGCCTCCAGGTTCGGCCGAAGGTGCGGGGCAGTCCGGCAGCCTCATCGGGGCCGGAAGTACCGGACTTGTATTCGCGCAGGGGCGAGATTCCCGCGTCCCAAGCCTGCCGTATCGGGTCGGCGAAAGCCCAGGAAGCCTCGACCTCGTCGCGCCTGGTATAGAGGGTACCGTCCCCGACTATGGCGTCCAGGAGCAGACGTTCATAGGCATCGGGGGAAGGCGAGCCGAAACCTGTTCCATACAGGAAATCCATGGATACCGCCCGGGACCGGTCGTTCAGGCCGGGAAGTTTCGTATTGAGGTAGAGGGTCAGACCCTCGTCGGGCTGGATCCGGAAAACCAGGCTGTTGCTGTCGTTGGTGCCATGGGGGAAGAAGTCCAGCGGTGGCTTCTTGAAGTGGACGGCGATCTCGGATAGCCGCCGGGATAGGCGCTTGCCTGTGCGCAGGATGAAGGGCACGCCGGACCAACGCCAGGAATCCAGTCTGAGGCAGAGGGCAGCGAAGGTTTCAATCTTTGAGTCCGGTGCCACGCCGGCTTCCTGCAGGTAGGAGGGAACCCTCTCACCGTCCACAAAGCCTTCGGTATAGCGACCGCGGACGGTGTAGGCATCGATGGCGGCCTCGTCCATGGGGCGCAGGGAGCGGAAAACCTTCACCTTTTCGGTGCGGATCGCGTCGGCCCGCAGGGAACTGGGGGGCTCCATGGCAGTCAGCGCCAAAAGTTGCATCAGGTGGTTCTGCACCATGTCCTTGAACGCCCCGGAACCCTCGTAATAGCCCGCCCTCGAACCCACTCCCACGCTTTCCGCAACGGTTATCTCGACATAGTCGACATAGCGGTTGTTCCACACCGGCTCGAAGATTCCGTTGCCGAAACGGAGCACCGCGATATTCTGGACCGTTTCCTTGCCCAGGTAGTGGTCGATACGGTAGACCGACTCCTCGTCGAAGCGCTCGGCGATGGCATCGTTCAGCACCTTTGCGCTCCTGCCGTCCCTGCCAAAGGGCTTTTCCACGACTATGCGCGACACCGCACCAGGACGCTTCGCCAGACCGGCCTCCCCTATTCGCGCCGTAATGACCTCGTAGCGGTCGGGGGGCGTCGAAAGGTAATGGATCAGGTCCGCGGCCGGGTCCACCAGTTCCGCCAGCCTGCGGTAACCCGCGCTGTCGTCAAAGTCCGAGGCAATATAGGAACAGGCCTGCAGGAACACGTCCCGTTCGTCGGCAGGGGCGGCCGCCTCGTCCAGCGCGGCGTTCACCACGTCCCGGAAGGAATGATCGGTCCAGGGCCTGCGTGCGAAACCGATAATGCGGAATTCATCGAACGAACCTTCCCGGAAAAGGGAAAAAAGGGAGGGAATCAGTTTTTTCCGGGTAAGGTCCCCGGTTACCCCGTACACGACGAGGGCGAAGGGCCGGGGACGGCGCCTTGAAGGCAGGCCAAGCGCAAAGGGGTTCGCACGCATGGCTACAACTATACTGAACATCCGGCGGCGGGGCAATCGCGGGGGTCAAATCCGGATGTACGGACCCGGAATGAGGTCTTTCGCTCCTGCGTTTGCTTTTTACACTTTTATCTGTTATATTACATTTTATGTATTGTGTGCTGATCACGACAATACCATGAAGAAGAAGAATAAGGCGGAGTCCATGGCTGAACTGGATGCCCTACTTAAAGAACTTGAAGAAATCCACGACGGTTACCGGATTGACGGAAAACAATTCGTGAATTTCACCCGGGGGAAAAACTTGCCACTGGTCGAAGCCCTGAAAGCCTACGCTTCATGGCTGGGAGAAGACCACGACGGTAAACGCTATAGCGCTGCAACCTACAACCGGAAGGTATCCGCAGCGAAGAGCAGGATACGTTACGCCTTCAAGAAGGGTTCCTTTGCCGACCAGCTGCGTACCAAATACCAATTGGAAGAGATTCTTGGCGAAGTGAGACTGAAGCACCTGAAATCGATGTCGGTGCCTGCTGAAAAGGTCCTGAGCATCGAGGAAGTACGTAGATTGGCGAGAGAAACAAGGGACAGGACAATCGGCATGATGGTCAGGTTCTTGGCTGGAACAGGGGTTCGCATTTCCGAAATGCTTGCCATCAGATTGACCGACCAGCGGGCGGGGTCTGAAAAAGTCATCGACGTGCGGATTGTGGGGAAAAAAAGAAAGGAAAGAACCATTCATGTGAACGCGGATTGTCTGGAAAGAATCCACGCACATTTCAAGGGGGGCACATTCCTGTTCGAACACGACGGGAGGCCGTTCAACCGCACATCTGTCACCAACCGGATCAAGCATGAGTCCCTGAAAATACTCGGACGTGAGGTATCGGCCCAACAACTCCGCTATGGCTGGGCCCGGGAACAGATTAGGCGGGGTAAAAGCGTCCGGGCCGTGGCTGCCGCGCTGGGTTACACCGATCCAGGCTATACATCGAAATTCCTCACGGAGGATTCCCTGGTGCCCCAGGAAGCCTTTCTCGATATGGAAGAACCGGATCGGGCAGTCCGGGGTTGATAAGGACGCCCGTCAATTAGTGACCGGACGACTTTCGCCGATCTTCCCACAGCCGCAATATCGCGGGCCGGAGAATCGACTTTGACATATTTCCAAGCCCCGCAGTCTGGACGGGAAGTTACTGCTTTGGAGGATACCATGGCTACAAGTGATGGAAAGAATATTATCGTGAATCGGGTAATTTCGTTTGCAGCAGGGGCCTTGCTGATGTTCGTCGTGATGAATTTCTCTGTCGTGAACACCGCCAAAAAGAAAAACGTGGAATTGACCGCAGCGCTTGATGCTTCAAGGTTCGAGGCGGGAAGGCTCCTCGGTGACGCAGCGGCGCAACTGAATGCCCGGGACTATGATAAATCCAGGGAATCCTTGGCCATCCTCTTTGAAAGATACCCCGGTTCGGTGGAGAGCGTGGACGGAAAAGCCCTATTGGCCAAAGTAGAGTCTTCCAACCTGGAGGCGGATACCAAATGGGCAAATGTCCTTTCCTCGGTCAAGCAGAAATGGATGGACGAAAGGATTGCAGTGCTTCGCTCCGAGTCGGAGACAGCCAGGGCTCTTATGGAAAAGGACATGAACGAAAAGATCACCAAGGAATGGGACAGTTCACTGGATCAGAAAAGAAAGGAATGGGAAGCGGCGAGCACGCTATAATGAATGACAGCCCGAAGCTCCACGGTTTCGGGCTGGCCACGATCAATGATTCGACACGATCAACTCAGCACTAGCGCGCATCCAACTCTCCGTATTACACTCCAAGGCATGACCAGAGGAATATTGATAATAGGAAACGAGTCGCCCGCAGTCCATGCGATGCTGACCGAAGCCCGCTCGCGCGTCCAGATAGTGGCAGCCGCCATAGTTCCAGACCGTTTCGCGGGATCAGGGCTTGCTGCAAGCTCGGCGGCATCCGCGTCGGTAGCCTCAACTCAAGCCAAACAGACAATCGGGACAAAACCAGGGGAAAGCCCCAAATACACCGAGGCGCTCATGCCATGGAACCCTTCCAGCCCCGTATCCGCCCGTTCGCTGGTGGTGGGGGCGGAAAATCGCCTGGGCAGGATCGACGAGGCCATACTGGTCTGCACCCCACCACCCATACGGCGCAGGGCGGATGAGCTGGTACCGGCGGAGATCGATTTTCTTGTGGATGACCTGATTAAAGGCTGGTTCCTGGTGGCCAGGGAGTTGGCTATCGTGTTCCGCACCCGAAAGGCAGGAACCCTGGCTTTCGTCCTCGCGGAAAACATCGCCACCAGCCAGAAGGACGAGACCCCCGACCTGTTCGGCGTATCGGTCGCCGCCAGCTTCCGAGCCTTCTCGCAATCCACGCTGGCCGCCTCCTTCCGCGAACCCTACCGGGTGCAGGCCTTCTCCAACACCGAAGCCGGGGACGACGCGGGTTATGCGTCCTTTGTATTCAAGGTGTTGGACGAGGGCTCGAAAAAAGACAGCGGCAAGTGGCATAAATACGGCCGCAGCGGCATTTTCGGCCTGATGTAAAGTCGCTTAACTGAAACACCTCACCCCGGCCTCAAAAATATTCTGTTCCTTATCACCCGGAATATTCTTCAACACAAACTCCCCCACCCGTTCCGAATGGGCCATCTTGCCCAGCACCCGACCGTCAGGGCTTGAGAGACCCTCGATGGCCCAGGCCGAACCATTGGGGTTGTAGACCTCCGCCATGGTGGGGAGGTCATAGGCGTCCGCGTAGCGGAAGGCGACGCGCCCGGTCCCGAAAAGTTCGGCGGCCAGTGTATCCGAAATGGCGATGCGGCCCTCGCCATGGCTCACCGGGACTGAGTGGATGGAACCGACAGGGTCGAGGGCCAGCCAGGGCGACAGGTTGGATGTGACCCTGGTACGGACAATGCGAGACACGTGGCGACCGATGGAGTTGAAGGTGAGGGTGGGAAGGCTCGCATCGGCATCGCGATATTCGCCAAACGGTACGAGGCCCAGCTTGATGAGGGCCTGGAAGCCGTTACAGATGCCCAGGACAAGTCCGTCGCGGGTATCCAACAAACTACTTACTGCCTTTTCCACAGCGGGGGACCGGAAGGCGTTGGCTATGAACTTGCCGGAACCGTCTGGTTCATCCCCGGCGCTGAAACCTCCGGACAACGCGACAATCTGGGCTCCGGCTATGGCCTTCGCCAGCTCCGCCGTCGAAGCTCCGACGTCATCGTGGGTCCGGTTGCGGAAAACCAGCACATGCGTGCGGGCACCTGCGCGGCGGAAGGCCCGTTCCATGTCCCACTCACAGTTGGTTCCGGGAAAGGCGGGCAGGATAACCAGAGGCTTCGCCGCCTCGCTCCTGCCGATCCGGAAAGGTTTGACCGGACCAGCGGTCCAGTCAGCGTTTTCGACCCTGCTTCCCGAACGGATGCTGGCGCCTGCTTCAGCGGCCACACCCTGGCTGGTTTCGAGGTCTGCAACCGTCATCCCCGTGGCAGTCTGAGGATATATGCGGGAGAGGGGGGCTTCGTAAACCCGGCGCAATGCGGCGAGCGGGGTTTCGGTGGAGGTATTACCGGGCATCGCTTGGGTGGCATCCTCCGTGGCGCCTGTCGCACCCCCGTCGCGTACCCTGAACACGGCTTCCGGAATGACCCGGCCGATGATTGCCCAGGCGGCCTTGGAAAGCAGTTCTGATGGCTTGACACTACAGGAGGCGAAGGCAGCGCCGTCCACTTCCACCAGGAACGAACCGGGGGTAACTCGCAGGCCGGTGGTTCCAGCCAAGGCAGCGAGTTCCACCTCGACGCCAACCAGGTTGCCGAAGGCCATCAGGGCGATGCTGGCTGCGACACCTCCGGCAACGACCGAGTAGGCAGAGCGGACCAGACCTAGACGCTCAAGACTCTCCAGGGCGTTGACGTTGGCGCGGAAGGTGGTCCATTCGTCGGCGGGGGCGTGCCTGCCGTCCTTACCTTTGGTAAGAAAGCCGGACGGAGAGCCGAACAGGAGAATGAGGTTTCCTGCCGTGCCGGTAAGGACGCCGGAGCGCACCTTGGCGGCGGGGGCGACACCGGCGGCGAAGGCTACCAGAGTTGGCGGCACCTTCAGTTCACGGCCGCCCGAGGGATCGCGGTAGGTGCCGGACATGGAATCCTTGCCGCCGATGGCGGGGACACTCAAGGCGAGTTGCGCTTCCAGGGCACCCAGAAGCGCGGCGGCAGGTTTGCCCCAGGCCTCGGGACAGTCCATGCGCTCGAAATATTCCTGCAGGGATAGTCGTGCGGAAAAGGGATTGCCGCCCAGGCAGGCGAACTTGGCCAGGGCTTCCAGTATGGCGGCCTTTGCACCCCGGTAGGGGCTGAGCGAGGCGAGTTCGGGGTCGTAGCCAAAGGTCATCAGGCTGGCGGTGCGGGAATCCTTGTCCAGCGAGGGCAACAAGGCTGCCATGCCGCATTCGGGGGTGCCCTGCACCTTTCCGCCCCAGGGAAAGAGCACGCTGGCCGCGCCGATGGAACCGTCAAAGCGCTCCTGCAGGCCGCGCCGGCTCGCAGTCCTGAGCGATGCCAACTCGGATTCCAATTGCCGCAATACTTCAGCCGGGCTGGCGGCGGCATCGTGTGCAACACGCGGGACAGAGCCCGCGACGATGCGGGCGTTGGCGGAGCGGCTGGCTCCGTTGGAATCCAGAAAGGCACGGTCAAGGTCGACAATGGTCGTACCGCGCCATTTCATGCGAAGCCTCGGACCGGTGTCTTCCGTGCCGACGGTGACCCGGGCAACGACGACGGCGTGGAGGTTTTCGGCGGCGGCGAAAGCGATGAAGGTATCGGCGTCTTCCGGGGCGACGACCACGGCCATGCGCTCCTGGGATTCGGAAATGGCCAGCTCGATGCCGTCCAGGCCCTCATACTTTTTGGGTATGGCGTTCAGGTCGATGTCGAGGCCGGGAGCCAGCTCGCCCACGGCCACGGAAACTCCGCCAGCGCCAAAATCGTTGCAGCGTTTGATAAGGGCTGTCACCTCGGGCTTGCGAAAAAGGCGCTGGATCTTGCGCTCCTCCACCGCGTTGCCCTTCTGGACCTCGGCCCCGGCGGTGCGTACCGATTCGTCGGTGTGGGCCTTGGACGAGCCCGTGGCGCCACCTATGCCGTCGCGGCCGGTCTTGCCGCCCACGAGCAGCACGATATCCCCCTCACAGGGTTCCTCCCGGCGCACCCAGGCTTCCGGCACCGCTCCTATCACCGCTCCAAGCTCCATGCGCTTGGCGACGAAACCGGGGTAGTAGAACTCAGATACCTGTCCGGTGGCCAGGCCTATCTGGTTACCGTAGGATGAATAACCGGCGGAGGCTTCCCGGGCGATTTTTACCTGCGGAAGTTTTCCCGGCAGGGTGTGGGAGAGGGGAACGCGGGGGTCGCCGCCACCGGTTACGCGCATGGCCTGGTGGACGTAGGCCCGGCCGGAAAGGGGGTCGCGGATGGCCCCGCCCAGGCAGGTGGCGGCCCCTCCGAAGGGTTCTATCTCGGTGGGGTGGTTGTGGGTCTCGTTCTTGAACAGCACGAGCCACTCTTCCATTTCGCCGTCGACATCGACGTCGGCCTTGATCGTGCAGGCATTGATCTCGTCGGAAAAATCGACGTCCGCCAGCCGCCCCTCGGCGCGCATCTCCCTCATGGCCAGCAGGGCGAGGTC
>Ga0172379_10007943_pt1 | contig 13585 bp, 15 predicted proteins | sample GrowelOW334metaG_FD_119756 | JGI IMG/M metagenome (GOLD analysis project Ga0172379, IMG submission 119756) | Groundwater microbial communities from an aquifer near a municipal landfill in Southern Ontario, Canada - Groundwater well OW334 metaG | ecosystem: Environmental > Aquatic > Deep... | reverse complement strand
TAACGCAGCAGGTCTGCGCATATGCCTAGTTTCAAATTGTCCGAACCTAGTTTAAATAAAGGCCGAGAGCGCTGAGAATTATATCCCCCCTCGTTAAAAAATCATTAGAAATAATTTCTAATGATTTTTTAGTTTTCTCGGCTTTTCAGCGATATGTTCTTATGATAGGATAATATATGAAAGGTCGGTTATTATAAAATATTGCGTTTATAAAAATATGCAAAAAAAGAAAGCAACATCAAAGAAAAAGAAACCAGCTTCGGTTTCAAAAAAGATCAAGTCAAACAAAGCAAAGCCAAAAGCAATAGGAAAAATTACGCACTATTTTTCTAATATTGAAGTTGCTGTTATCAAGCTCTCTTCTCCTTTAAAAAATGGAGAGGATATAAGAATTGTCGGCGGTGAAAATACTGATTTTACCCAGCCGGCAGATTCTATAGAGTTTGATCATAAGAAAGTAAAGACTGCCAAGAAGGGACAATCGGTTGGATTAAAAGTTGATGAAAAAGTCAGGGAGGGGTACTTAGTGTACAAAGCATAATTTTTATTTAATGTTTTTAATGTAAATTCATTAAGCAGTTTTTAATTTTATATTTATTTTAAAATATTATGGAGGATATCAGCCCAATAGAAAAAAAGGATATTGAAAACAAAATTATTGATTGGATTGATGTTGGCGCCAGCAACAGGCTCATTATTTTCAGGCCGCAGAAAACAAGGTCCGGCGCAGATTTGATTATCAAAAAAAAGGGAGAGTACGGCACTGAAGAGGCTCCTAAAAGATCCGGGCTTTTGGGCAAAGAAATTTTCAAGAAGACCGAACATATAAGCAATAAAGAAATCTCTTTGAAGATAAGCAGTTCAACCACTCCTATTGCCGGTGAAAATTTTGTAAGGGATATACCGCTGGATGGTTTGAAGGCTGAAAAAAACTTTTATTTGGTGTTTGTTTATTTTGACGAAGTAAAGCAGGATATAAGCTCTTATTTTTGGGTTGTTCCTTCCATTTTTTTCAGAGATACAGTAGAGCCGATAAAATTGCCTGACGGGACGTCTGTTATGAGATTTGAGGCTCCTACAGAACTTAAGGCTCAAAATAAATTTTCAAAGTTCTTGGTTAATAAAAATAAACTGGGAAAAATGCTGCTGAAAATGATTGAAGGCAAGGGAGAGTTTAAATTTGAGGGGTTTGGCGCAGAAGAGGCCGAGGTGATTAATTTGGATAATCTTAAAAAATTTATAGGAGAAGCTCGCAGGGGAACCTATGCAGGAGACGCAAATCCTGTTGATAATCCAAGACTGAACGGGTCAGTGCAATTAGAATATCAAAAAGCAGATTATTTTTATCAGGACATCTATTTTAACGGCAAAACAAATTTTATTGGTTTAGAAATAATTTTCCAAGCCAGCCGGCCCGTCTGGATAATGCATTATATTGGCAATGCTATTGATAAGGAGGCCTCTGAATTTTTGAAAACAGCGCTTTTAGAGCGTTCTGATGAATGCCGTTTCGGCCAAGTATGCGGATTTTCAAAAAGGGAGTATAAATATGAAGACAAGGGGCAAGGCAGTTTGGAAGAATTTTCCGGGCAGGAAAAAATATCAAAGAAAGGAGAGGTTGTTTATACTTTAAATTATAGAGGGTCCCTGCTTTAATAAAAAATGAAAATAATAGGAGACTTTCATATACACTCTAAGTATTCGCGAGCTACTTCGCCTTCAATGGACTTGGAATCTTTAGATAGATGGGCGAAAATAAAAGGGATTACAGTTTTAGGCACGGGAGACTTTACCCACCCCTTGTGGCTGGCGAACTTAAAAGAAAAATTAGAGCCGGCTGAACCCGGTCTTTTAAAACTCAAAAAATCTGCTTCTCTTGTCCGTTTTATTTTGACCAGCGAGATAAGCTGCATTTATTCAAAGGGCGGTAAAGTCAGAAAAGTTCACATTATTGTTTTTGCGCCATCCTTCAAAGCGGTAGAAAAAATAAATGAAAGATTGAACAAAATAGGAAATTTAAGAGCAGACGGCAGGCCTATTTTAGGGTTAGATGCCAAAGAGCTGGCAAAAATTGTTTTAGATGCAGACGAAAATTGCATGGTAATACCGGCCCATGCGTGGACGCCGTGGTTTGCCATATTCGGATCAAAATCCGGCTTTGATTCCATAGAAGAATGCTTTGAAGATTATTCAAAATATATTTATGCCATTGAAACCGGATTGAGTTCTGATCCTGTTATGAATTGGAGATTGAAACAGCTGGATAAAATTACTTTGATTTCAAACAGCGACGCCCATTCGCCCCAGAAGATAGGCAGAGAGGCGAATGTTTTTGATACAGAGCTAAGTTATTTTGCGATTTCCCAAGCCATAAAAGAGAAAGATCCCAAAAAATTTTTATACACCATTGAATTTTTTCCGGAAGAGGGAAAATATCATTTTGACGGGCATAAAACCTGCGATGTGAGCCTTGCTCCAAAAGAATCAAAAAAATACAATGATGTGTGCCCTGTTTGCGCAAGGCCTTTGACCATAGGCGTGCTGAACAGAGTGGAAAGGTTAGCCGATAGGGCTGAAGGAATAAAACCGGACAATGCCATACCCTTTCGCAATTTAATTCCATTAGTGGAAATAGTTGCTGAATCTGTTGGGAAGTCTGTTATATCAAAAGAAGTTTTAAAATATTATGATGATTTGATTAAAAATTTAGGAAACGAGTTTGATATATTGATGCAGGTAGACAGAGAAAAAATAGAAAAAGCCAGTTTGCCGGAAATTGCAGAGGGCATTATTAGAGCCAGGGAAGGCAAAGTAAACATAAAACCAGGGTACGATGGCGTTTATGGGAAAATAGAAATTTTTGGAAAAAATGACAGATCAAAAAAAATTTTTCAAAAAGCCCTTTTCTCCTAGAACGATACAATAATCAGAGGTTTTGACAAGGGTTGACTTTTCTTGTGGATAAAATAGAATTAAATAACTTAAAATTCATATGGAAACCAAAACCTTTTATATAACAAAGGAAAAGTTAAACGAGCTTAAAAAAGAGCACGACGAATTGGTTTTAATTGAACAAAAGAAAACACTAGGAGAAGAAGCTCCGAAAGTGTTTGAATCAGAAGATTTAAATCCAGAATTTGTAAGTTTTCAGGAGGACATGGGTTTTTTGAGATCAAGAATAACAGAACTAAAAAACATTTTGGAGCATTACGAATTGATTAAAAATCCGGTCAAAGAACAGCAATCAGTTATAGGTATTGGAGCAAAAGTTAAAATAGATATAGATGGAGAAAAAGATGAATTTGTTTTAGTTGGAACATTGGAAGCAAACCCGGCTTTAGGAAAGATAAGCAACGAATCTCCTGTGGGCAGAGCTCTTTTGGGCCATAAGGTGGGAGATGAGATTGTTATTTCTTCCCCGGTTAAAACAAAATATAAAATAAAAGGGATAAAATACGAAATCGGTTGATTAAAAATAAAAACTTTGAGTTGCTAAAATTATTTCAAAAACGGCCCAGAAGCCGTTTTTTGTTTGAAAAGGGTTTGCTATGATGATAAAATAACAAAATAATACATTTAGCTTCAAAACCGCATATGTCAAAAATAATAAATAGGGTTATAAAAATTTTAATAACCAGCGATTTTTTTCTTAATTTGGGATGGGGCTTGTTATCGCCGATTTTTGCAATCTTTATTCTCCAAAACATTACAGTAGATCCGCTCAAGGCAACAGAGATTGCCGGTTTTTCAGCATTATTTTATTGGGTTACAAAGTCTATTGTGCAAATCCCGATAGGAAATTATTTAGATAAAAACGACGGAGAAAAAGATGATTTTTGGTTTATGGTAATAGGAACAATTATTGTCGGTTTTATCCCCATTGGATATCTTTTTTCAACAGAACCCTGGCACATTTACGTTTTTCAGGTCGTTCATGCTATTGGGATGGCTATGGCGCTTCCTTCATGGCTGGCCATTTTTACAAGGCATATTGATAAGGGGAAGGAGGGTTATGAATGGTCTTTAGAATCCACATCTATTGGAGCCGGCGCAGGAATTGCAGGTGGGATAGGAGGAATTATGGCCAGCGTCTTAGGTTTTAAGCTTTTATTCATTTCAGTTAGCGCGCTTACATTTATATCTGCAATACTGCTTCTGTTTGTTAAAGACAGTCTTATGATAAGAGATAAAAATATTTTTATCGCGCCTATAAAAACAGTTATTGAGCCTTAGTATGAAGAACAAAGAAATTGCCAAAATATTTTATAATATGGCTTCATTGATGGAAACCGGCGAGAGGGATTTTAGAATAATTGCTTATAAAAGGGCGGCTTTAGCTTTGGACTCTTTGGACGAAGATGTTGGAGAAATTTATCTTGATAAAGGAATAGCGGGCTTGGAAGAAATTCCAACCATTGGAAAAAATTTGGCTTTGAAAATTGAAGAGTATATAAAAACAGGAAAAATAAAGGAATATGAAAAATTTAAAAAAGCTTTGCCGGTTGATTTTACAGAGATGACCAAGATTGAGGGTATGGGAGCCAGAAAGGCAAAAATACTTTATCAAAAATTGGGAATCAAAACAGTCAAGGAATTGGAAAAAGCGGCCAAGGCCCACAAAATAGCTCCCCTATTTGGCTTTGGGGAAAAAACAGAAAAAAATATTCTGCAGGGCATAGAATTTTTAAAAGTAAGCAAAGGAAGATTTTTGCTAGGACAAATTTTACCGACAGCAAAAAATATTTTAGGAAAAATTAAAAATTTGCCGGAAGTTAAACAAGCAAGCTTGGCCGGTTCAATAAGGAGGGGGAAAGAAACCATAGGAGATGTTGATATTCTGGCTGTATCGGAAAAACCAAAAAAAGTTATGGATTTTTTTGTTTCTCTGCCCGGCGTTGAAAAAATTTGGGCGCAGGGCGAAACAAAATCATCGGTGCGTTTGGCTCAAGGATTTGATGTGGATTTGAGAATTGTAGATGAAGAAAGTTTTGGGTCAGCTTTGCAATACTTTACAGGTTCAAAAGAACATAATATTGTGACGAGACGCATTGCCATCGAAAAAGGTTTTAAGCTTTCTGAATATGGGTTGTTTAAAGGGGAAAAAGCGATAGCCGGCAGAACCGAAGAGGATGTTTATAAAGCGCTCGGCCTTGACTGGATGCCCCCTGAAATGAGGGAAAACACAGGCGAAGTTGAGGCAAGTTTAAAAGGAGACCTGTCCAAGATAATTGAATTGAAAGATATTAAAGGAGACCTGCATTGCCACTCAAATTGGAATGGAGGAGAAAATTCAATAGAAGAAATGGCAAAAATGGCCATGGATTCAGGGTATGAATATATCGGCATTTCAGATCATACGCAGTTTTTGAGGATTGAAAACGGCTTGAATGAAAAACAGCTTTTGAAACAACACGAAGCCATCAAAGAAATAAACGAAAAATTTAAGAAGCAAAATATAAAGTTCCAGGTTTTGCACGGATGCGAGGCTAACATTCTGCTTGACGGCTCAATTGATATTAAAGATGAAGTTTTGGAAAAGCTGGATTATGTTATTGCCGGGGTCCATTCTGCTTTAAAGCAAGAGAAGCCCAAGATGATGCAGAGATTGACAAAGGCAATGAAAAATCCCAATGTTGATATTATCTCCCATCCCACAGGCCGGCTGATTGGCAAAAGAGACGAATATCAGGTTGATTTTGATAAAATTTTAGAACTTGCCAAAGAAACAGGAACAGTTTTGGAAATTAATTCTTCTCCGGACAGATTGGATTTAAGAGACATATATATAAGAAGGGCAAAAAGCCAGGGAGTAAAAATGATTATAAACACAGATGCCCATCAAAAAGAACAAATGCATCAAATGGAGTATGGCGTTATGCAAGCCCGCAGAGGCTGGGCGGAAAAGAAAGACGTTATAAACACCTTACCGGTCGAAGAACTATTAAAATGTTTTAAATAAATGCCAAGGGAAAAATCAGCAGGGGTGATAATTTTCAATAAGCAAGGAGGTAAAAAACATTACCTGCTTTTGCATTATGCTCCCTCAGAGCCCGGCAGAAAAGGGCATTGGGGTTTTACAAAAGGCCATGTTGAAACCGGAGAAACAGAAGAGCAGGCGGCAATAAGAGAAACTGCCGAAGAAACAGGAATTAAAGATTTAAAAATAAACAGAAAGTTTAAAGAATTGGAAAAATATTTCTTCAGGAGAAACTATGGCTTGAAAGGCGAGGCAAGAAAAAAAGCGCCTTGGGTTTTTAAAACAGTTGTTTTTTTTCTGGCAGAAACCAGAAGCAAAGAAGTGACAATCTCTGATGAACACGTTGGCTTTATATGGCTCCCCTACGAGGAGGCTCTGAAAAAATTATCTTATAAAAATGCAAGAGAAATTTTACGCAAAGCCAATGAAGTCGTAGTTTAGGCTATTTTACTAATTAAAAAAGATGTGGTAGTAAGAAGCATGGCGTTTGTTCTTTGAAAACTCTAACCCTGCAAACGGAGGTTTTTTATGTCCGGCCTGTTTGGAATTAGTGTTAGCCCTCAATTTAAGGGAAGATTCAACTTTGCAGAAACGCTTCTCTATGGGGCTTTTTACCATCAACACCTTGGAGAGGGCTACGGCGGGCTTGCCGTATTAAATGAAGGTATTGTTATTTCTGATTCAAAGCCAAAACATTTGCGGCAAAATTTTGAAGACAGGGTAAAGTTGGGAGAGTTTGACGGAACCGAAGGCATCGGATATTGCGGAAACTATAGAGAGCCATTTGATTGCGTTTCTCGGCTTGGAGATATTGCTCTAGCCTTTTCCGGAAATATCATAAATAGAGAAGAGATTATGGCAAGATACGCAGCAAAGGGGCGTGTTTTTGACAGGCACAGGAGCGGAGAAGCTCAAACTATGGCTAATATTATTTTCAGAGAGGAAAGCATAGTTTCGGGCATTAGAAATGCAGCTGATCAAATAAAAGGATCGTTTGCATTTATGATGCTTACAAAAGAAGGAATCATTGCGACTGTATCGCAGGATAATCACTGGCCAATGGTTATAGGAGAACAAGACGGCGCCGTGGCAATCGCCTCGGAGTCCAGCTGTTTCTTTAACCTTGGATTCAAACCGAAAAGAGATTTGAAAGCCGGGGAGATAGTCCGTCTTAGAAATGGAACAGTAGAATCATTAAGCAGTCCTGTATCTCAAATCCAACAGATATGTAAATTTTTGTGGGTATATATAGCCTTTCCGTCAGCCAATATATTGGGAGTTCCTGCATCTTTGGTCAGAGAACGGCTGGGAGGTTCATTGGCCCGCATTGATATTGGCGAAGGGTTTGTGCCAGATATTGTTTCTTATGTGCCCGATTCCGGCCGTTGCCATGGAATTGGCTATCACAATGAATACTGCAGGGCGATGAACGAAGGAAGAATTGATAGAGTCCCGCTTATTAAAGAAGTTTTGTTCAAATACCCATATGCTGGGAGAAGTTACACTCCAAAATCCCAAGGAGAAAGGGACAGAGAAGCTTACCTAAAGATAATTCCAGGTTCTGACAGATTTGATGGAAAAACATTGGCTCTCTGCGAAGACTCGGTAGTCAGGGGGACCCAGCTTCTAAATAGCCTGGTGCCTAAGCTCAAAAGCTTGGGGTTTAGAGAGATTCATGTCAGGGCTTCCAATCCTGAATTGCTATCTCATTGTCCATGGGGCAAAACAACTCAGCCGGGAGAAACTTTGGCAGACAAAATTCCCGATTGGTCAGAGAGAGCAAAGTTTCTTGGGGTTGATAGCCTGCGCTACAATAGGATAAAAGATCTTTATAATGCAATCCATGAAGTGGACCCAGAAACACTTTGCGTGGATTGCGCGCAAAAACGCAACTAATTAATGCAAACAAAAACCGCCTCCCAGAAGGGAAGCGGTCTTTTTTTACATTTTACTTGGCTGATTTGACTTCTTCTATAATCTTTACGAATATTTCAGGATATTTTTTTGTCAGCTCTGACAGCATCTTTCTGTCAATTTCAATCTTTTTATCTTTCAATGCTTTTATAAGCTTGCTGTAAGTTATTCCTAATGGCCTTGCTGCCGCATTAATTTGCAAGTTCCATAAGCCTCTAAAAGTCCTCTTTTTAACCTTTCTGTCTCTGTATGCATAAGTCCAGGCATGCCTTAGAGCGTCTTTTGCAGCTTTAAACTTTGATTTTCTGCCCCACTTAAAACCCTTGGCGTGTTTCAGCAAATGTTTTTTGTGTTTGTGGGTTTGTGAGCCTCTTTTTACTCTTACCATATAATTAAATCTGTAAAAATCTCTTTATTGTTTTAGTTTCGGATTTTGAAACCTGAATCCATTTACGACCTTTTCTTTTTCTTCCACCTGATTTTTTGGCCTGATAGTGGTTTTGGCCGGTTAATCTTCTTAAAATTTTACCCGTGCCCGTTATTTTAAATCTCTTTGTTAATGATTTTTTAGTTTTCATATTTTTTATTTATGCTTTTGATATTATCATTGTAAAGCCTTTTGGCTCTCTTTTTAACTCCCTCTCAATTTTAATCGGTATTAAAGAATTCATAGTTTTAAGAAAGAGCTGGATTTTATCTTTGGCAAAGTTTCCCATTGCCTTTTCTCTTCCTCTTAATACCAAGCCGATTTTAACTTTGTCCCCTTCTTTTAAAAACTTTTCCGCCTGTTTGGCTCTTATCTCTATATCGTGCGGAGAAATATTATATGTCAGCCTTATTTCTTTTAATTCTCCTCCTCTGGGTTTTTGTATTTTCTTTTCTTTCTTTTGCTGGCTGTAAAGATATTTTCCGTAATTGGCAATTCTGCAAACCGGCGGTTCTACCTTTTCTGTAACCTGGATTAAATCCAAGCCTTTTGATTTGGCCAAGTCAATTGCATCAAATATATTCATCACTCCAAGCTGTTCGCCTGTTTCTGAAATTACCCTTACTTCTTTTGATCTTATAAAATTGTTTATTAAAATTTTATCCAATGTTTTTATTAATTTAATGGTGGAAGTGGCGAGATTGAACTCGCGTCCAAATGCCTCGCTAAAATAATTCTACAAATTTAGTTTGCTTCATTTTGTTCAGATATTACCTATGAAACAAACAAGAAAGTAAAATCTTAATCCCCGGTTTGTTTCAACGGTTTTTCGGGGAGAAAAAACTGTCTATCCTAATAATATAACACCCTCGCTCCATTTATTAGGAGTCAATGGTAAGGATGCAGCATTAAGCTAAAGCTAACGCTGGTTGCCTATTAAATAAATTGGCAATTATGTTTTTTCTAAAAGTTTTACCAGGTTTTAGAATACTGGATTTGCTTATTTTAGAAAAGAACACCTGTCAAAGCTTACACTCCCATTCTGTGGATTTCTCTCTCCACGTCTCTCTTTTTAATCTTCTCTTTCTTGTCGTATTTTTTCGTTCCTTTGCCCAACCCGAATTCAAGTTTTATCCTACCACTTTTCTCATAAATTTTCAAGGGTATTAAGGAAAAACCCCTTTCGCTTGACCTTCCCATAAGCTCTTGTATCTCTTTTTTGTTCAAAAGAAGTTTTCTTAATCTTTCGGGATTATAATCTGCCGGAGCATTTTTCGGCTGGTAGGCCGGTATTTTAGCTCCTAGCAAATAAGGCTCTTCGCCTTTTATAATGACATAAGCTCCGGATAAAGCGCAGTGCCCTGATTTTATAGATTTAACTTCTGTTCCAAGCAAAACCAGCCCTGCCTCAAATTTTTCAAGGATATCATAATCATAGTATGCTTTTTTGTTTTCAGAGTATATCTGCATGTCTTTGTTTATACTATCATAATAGCACAAAATTCAGACATTGACAAGATGTTTTAGGTGTGATAATATAGCGATAGTTCATAAGGTAACAACCGTCCCTCACCGGAGTAGCTATATGTCGCAATCCCAATTTTTACGAGAAATCTGTAGGTGGACTCTACCCAAATCAAAAGCGTATTACGAAAGGATGGTCCGCAAGGAGGGAGATATACTCCATATTTATTTTATCGAAGACGACAATCAGTGTCCTGTTTGTTGGTTCGTTAATGTTGGAGTGAGAACGGTCAAACAATTTGTTGATCTCGTTTCATCCCTACGTAAGCTTTTTGCTGTTAGGATGGTCAAGATTCATTACCATCCGCGAGGCGTGGAATGCAAATTAGTGGTTACGGAGGAAAACGAGGGGCTTTGGTGGCTCGAGCTTAACGCCCCCTGCGAAACTCTACTCTGTTTTGATGGCGTTGATTGGCAAGCAGAGCCGTTGGAGTAATAGACCTTTACGGACATCGCATCCCCGGTCAGACAATTCGTCTGATCGGGGGCTTTTTTATTGTAAGTTGAACACTTCAGACAGGTTTGAAGTGTTTTAAAAACCTATTAACACAAAATTCAGACATTGACAGGAGTCTTGAAAAGTGATATAATTAAATTATGAGCCCTTAAACAAAAGCTCTGCAGGAGGTTACCGTGAATACTATTTCAGGCATTCTGTTCTTTGTGGCTTTTCTGCCCTATGTTGTGACGATTGTAAACGGGCAAACCGTTCCGTCGCCGCTTTCTTGGGCAATTTGGGCCAGCGTGGATTCGTTAGCCTTAGTGGCTATGATTAAGAAAAAGGTGGCCGTTGGCCAGCTCGTTGGAGCAGTTAGCGGCGCATGGATTGTAACCGCGCTGGCAATCATTTACGGAAAGCCGGAAATGCGACTCATGGAATGGGTTGCAATTGCCGGAGCTTTGGTGGGGATTGCACTTTGGAAAATTTACGGCGATTCTATTTTTGGAATTGTCTGCTCCCAAATTGCCGTGTTTATCGGCGCTTTACCAACGTTTGCCGGCGCCTATGCGAACCCTGGCCAGGAGGATGCGCTGTCATGGTGCATATGGACGGCCTCGTGCTTCTGCGCGCTGCTGGCTATCAAAAAGTGGACGCTGGCAGATGCCTTGCAGCCGCTAACCTTTACAACTATTGAGATTGTTATGGTCTTACTGGTTGTGGTAAAGCCGTTACTGCTGTAAGTGAGCCGGTTTAAATATAGTATGCCTCGTGCGAAGGAATCGCACGAGGTTTTTTGTTGACATGGCTGGTGAAATATGTAAAATATATTTGGTTCATTTATTTGTATCAAATTGGGAAAGGAGCCAGAAATGTCACTGCTTGCTAAAATAAACAGGTCGCCAGCCTTAACGGAAGATTGGCGTTGGCTTAAAGGATGGACTTGCAGAGAGCAAGACCAAAGATCAATTGCTTTAACAGAGATAGATATTGAAAAAGTTTGCCTAAGAAGTGTATTTTGCAAAGGAGAATTATTCATAGACGGTCAAACTTATCTTGGCCGTATCCGGTTGTCATCGCGAGTATCTCTGGATATTGCATTCTTCAAAATGTTTTGGCAAAACAAACAAATGATTCCAGAAATATGGAAAAGAAACGGCATTATTATCACCTTTGCCGGCACAGTTCTTTATAATTCGCTAGGCGTTCCTTCTATTTTAACAATGTGGTGGTGCGATATAGAAGACAAATGGTTTTGCGACTTGTGCTGGCTCGGCCGTGAGTTTACGGCCAAGCATTTGTCAGTCGTTTTAACCCCCGATTAGTTTACATTTATCAGCCGTTTTAAAAAGAACGGCTTTTTTGTTGTTTTAACTATTCGTTCAGACAGGTCTGATCGAATTAATAAGCCCGGTTTTAATCTTGTTTTACGCACTAAAATGAGCTAAACTAAGAATAATATGCAAACCACAAAAAAACCCTCCTTCGCCAAAGGCTACGGCGAGGCAAGGGAGACAATTATAGTTTCATTGGGCGGGAGCTTGGTGGCTCCAAATGAGATTGATATAGGGTTTTTAAAGAATTTCAAGCATTCTTTGCAAAAATACTTTCAAAAGAACAGATTTTTTCTTTATGTGGGGGGAGGCAAAATTTGCAGAGTCTATCAAAAGGCGCTGTTGGAGTTTGGCGCAGACAACAACGAGCGCGACTGGATGGGAATCAATGTTTCAAGATTAAATGCCCAGGTTGTAAAACAACTGTTTGATAAGTCTTCATTTGAAAAAGTTGTAACAGATCCAAGCAAGAAAGTAAGTACAAGGAAAGATGTCTTGGTGGCAGCAGGTTGGAAACCCGGCTGGTCTACCGATTATTGTTCTGTTGTTTTGGCAAAAAATTCCGGGGTTAAAACAATTGTCAATTTAACAAATGTTGATTATGTTTTTGATAAAGACCCGTCAAAATTTCCCGACGCAAAACCTGTAAAAGAAATAAGCTGGAAAGATTTTAGAAAAATAGTGGGAAGCAAATGGACGCCGGGTTTATCAATGCCGTTTGACCCAAGGGCTTCAAAGATGGCGGAGATTTTAAAAATAAAAGTTGTTTCAATAAACGGAAAAAAATTAGACAGGCTTGAAGATTTTTTGAATAATAAGCCGTTTATAGGAACAATAATACAATAATATGACAGCCAAAGAGGAAATTAAAAATATAATTGAAAAAGCAAATAAAAAAATCTTCAAAGAGATTTTATCTTTTTCAGTTGATATTCCTTCTGAAAAGAAACACGGAGATTATTCAACAAATGCTGCTTTAATTTTTGCCAAGAAAATAAAAAAGAATCCGGTTGAAATGGCCAACTTGGTGAAAAAAGAAATAGAAAATCAAAAAAATAATATTATCGGAAAAGTGGAAATTGCTGGTCCGGGCTTTGTTAATTTTTTTCTTTCAGAAGATTATTTGGAAAAACAATTAAAGAGCATTTTAAAAGAAAAAAATAAATTTGGTTCGCTGGCCGGGGGTTCAAAAACAGAAGGCGCAAAAAAAATAAATATTGAGTTTGTTTCCGCAAATCCAACGGGGCCTTTAACATTGGGAAACGGCAGAGGAGGATTTGGCGGAGATGTTTTGGCAAATGTTTTGGAAAAGGCGGGATATAAAGTTTCAAGAGAATACTATATAAACGATACGGGAAATCAAATAAATAAATTAGGGCATTCTGTTTTAAAAGACGAGGAAGCTGTTTATAAAGGAGAATATATTGATGCGTTGGCAAAACAGATAAAGGGCAAAAACCCCGAGGATATCGGAAAAAAATCCGCTGAAGTGATTTTGGAAAAAATGATAAAACCTTCTGTAAAGAAGATGGGAATTAAGTTTGATACATGGTTTTCAGAAACCAGTTTGTATAAAAATAAAGAAGTTGATAAGGCAATCAAAGAGCTTTCAGACAGAGGGTTCACTTATGAGAGCGAAAAGGCTTTGTGGTTTAAATCAAAAGATTTGGGGGACGACAAAGACAGGGTTTTGATAAGAGCCGATGGAATTAAAACATACTTTGCCTCTGATATCGCCTATTTAAGAAACAAATTTGATAGGGGCTTTGAAAAGCTGATTATCTTTTTGGGAGCTGACCATTACGGCTATGTGGCAAGATTAAAGGCGGCTTCGCATGCCTTGGGTTTTGGAAAAGATGATATTGATGCTATTGTTTTGCAATTGGTGAAACTTTTTGAAAACGGCAAAGAGGTAAGAATGTCAAAAAGAACCGGCATCTATGTGACAATAGACGAGCTGATTGACGAGG
>Ga0172379_10007942_pt1 | contig 13586 bp, 16 predicted proteins | sample GrowelOW334metaG_FD_119756 | JGI IMG/M metagenome (GOLD analysis project Ga0172379, IMG submission 119756) | Groundwater microbial communities from an aquifer near a municipal landfill in Southern Ontario, Canada - Groundwater well OW334 metaG | ecosystem: Environmental > Aquatic > Deep... | reverse complement strand
TTTTTGATTTTACACCCAGAAGATCTATCATTTCCTGATAGGAGGGCATCCTTTTCTGCTGCCGGAAAAAGCTGACAATGATTCTCTGAACTGATTGAACTGATCTTTTCTCTTTCATGATTCACACATATAGAACAATTGTTCTATTGTCAAGAAGTTTTTTCTATTGACCCATGACCAGTGCATGATAAGCTATAAGAAATTCGTATTCATCAGGAGGAACAAATAATGAAGAACGTAGAAATGAAGGTGGAAGGCAACATCCTGACCATTAAGGTTGATCTAACCAAAGAATTTGGCCCATCATCGTCGGGGAAGACCATTATCATTGCATCTACAGAAGGAAATATTGCCATCCCGGAAAAGGAAGAGGTTAAGATCGGCTTGAATGTCTATAAGAAAAAGTAACTCAGCATATTTATCGCGACGCAAGTATTGACTGTGTATGTATCCGGAATATCCGGATTAATTAGAAATAATCAATGAAAGGCAGGATAAAATGCAACAGCGTACCATTGATAAAATTGAAGAAAGGTTGCGAAAGACCGAATCACTTAACGAAAAAAACAAATCCGAACTACTCAACCTCTTATTGACATTGAAGGTTGAAATTGCCGATCTTTCTAAAACGCATAATGAACATGCGGAGAGTATCACCGGATTTGTGCAAGTATCAACCCACGAGGCCACACGCCAGGAAAAGAACCCTGAACTACTCAAGCTGTCTATTGAAGGTTTGGGATCATCCGTTCGAGGCTTCGAAGCATCTCATCCAGAACTGGTTAACGTCGTCAATGCGATATGTTCTATGTTTTCTAATCTTGGGATATGATATCTTGATGCAACAAGAAAAATTAAAATTCAACACACAGCGTTCCTATTATGTCTGTGAAAATTGGTCTGCTCGACTTAAACGAGAGCAGTTGAGACCAATTTAAATGTCGATCCATAAAATTACAGTCAATAAACTCAGCTCTGAAGCCTTACGAGGCGTTATTGAAGAATTTATTTCCAGAGATGGAACTGATTATGGCGAAAAGGAGGTTTCCACAGAAACAAATTACAGCTATGTAAAATCCAAGCTTCAAAAAGGATTGGCAGTTCTTGTTTTTGATGACGAGGCCGAAACCACCAATATATTATTGGCAGATGACCCTATTTTAAAGAAACTTGAGATATTAACTTGACGACTGAAAGATAACAACATGGGAACAGTAATCGACCTTACACTGGATCAGATCGCGACCATTATCAAGAATGGTATTGATACAGAAGGCACAATAAGGATTCTTAAGATTCTTGACGGCCCGGCATACTCTAAAGAATTCTTGGAAGAACTAGCCCTGTACAGTGAACTACTTCCTATGGGGCGTGAAAAGCCTTTTACCCAAGAGCAACGTTATCTACATTTTCTCTGGGATGTATTCGATAAGATTCCCATATGTCTCAACGCCAATTTTGGTATTATCTTCAGGAGGTTAATAGCCGAGCGACTATTCAAAAAGTGCGGTGTTGGCTTCATTTCTGAAGAAAATTTCAGGTTCAATTTTGGTCAATACATTGAGGTTGGTGATTTCGTTTTCTTCAATCGGGGCGTCTTTATTGATTCAAAAGGAGGCGTCACCATAGGCAACAATGTCGGTATCACTGAAGATGTGAGAATATTCACGCATAGCCATTCTGAATCTTCGCATATAATCAGGGAATACAAGCCTGTAATAATCAAAGATTACGCCAAGATTTACACTGGCGCCGTTATCCTTCCAGGTGTGACCATCGGGGAACAGGCTATAGTTGCCTCTCACTCCCTGGTTACAAAAGACGTTCCCGCCAATACACTCGTTGCTGGAATGCCGGCTCAAATAGTCAGGAAAAGGAAAACTGAAGGTAAATCCGGCGATGAACTGGATCACATCTGGTTGTTTTAGACTGTGACGCAGTTGCTGCTGTGGCGCTGGATCTGGGTTAATGAGAGGGATTGAATGCCATGACTTCAGCCAATAACCTTTTTTCTGATATCCCTCCGGAATTCAAGGAGGAGCTATTTGAGACAATCATCAAAAGAGAAACTTTCGGGATAGAAAGAATCGTATCTCGGGGCCATAGCTCACCCGAAAGCTTCTGGTATGATCAGGATTTCCATGAATGGGTTATTCTTCTCAAAGGAAGTGCCGTTCTTCGTTTCGAAGATCAATCTGAAAACATCACCATGAACCCTGGCGATTATATCCATATTGAAAAACACCAAAGACATAGAGTTGTATGGACAGATCCTGAGCAGGACACCATCTGGCTTGCTGTCCATTATTCATAATCTCCTGACAGATCATCCCGAACATTTCCCTTGCTTCATTAGAACGTTCGTTCTATGATGTCCTTGATCATTTTCTGAGGACACATCATGGACGATATTATATTCAGCCTCCATTCATGGCCACAGGCCATTCTGCATATTGACGGTGATGCCTTCTTCACGTCCTGTGAGGAAGTTCTCCATCCGGAACTGAAGGGCAAACCAATCATCACAGGAGCAGAACGTGGAATAGTAGCCTGCGCTTCCTACGCTGCAAAGAAAATCGGCATCAAGCGCGGTGTAAACTTGAGGGATGCTAAAATCATCTGTCCTGGACTTGTTGTGCTTCCTTCAGATTACGAGACTTACAGCCTTTTTTCCCGCCGTATGTTTATGATCATGCGTAGATTCACTCCCCAGGTTGAAGAATATTCCATTGATGAAGCCTTTGCCGATATCACGGGATTAAGACGTCCCTTAAGATCCTCCTATGAGAACATCGCCCGGAAAATAAAGAATGAAATACAAAGAGAAATTGGCTTAACTGTCTCTGTCGGTTTAAGTCTGACAAAAGTCCTGGCAAAGGTTGGATCAAAATATCAGAAGCCCGATGGATTAACCGTCATTCCCGGCCGCTCTATTGCAAACTTTCTTAAAGACCTAACTGTAGATAAGGTTTGGGGTATCGGTCCTGCTACAACGGCTCAGCTCAATAAGATGGGGATAAGATCCGCCCTTGAATTTGCCCGTATGCCGGAGCAATCTATCAAGAAGCGTTTCACAAAACCAATAATAGAAATCTGGCAGGAGCTGCGCGGCCAATCTGTCTGTCCGGTCATCTCGGAGGAAAAGAGCACCTATGCCTCCATCAGTAAGACGAAAACATTTGCTCCTTCGACGTCTGATGAGGATTACCTGTTTGCCCAACTTTTAAGAAATCTTGAATCGGCATGTATCAAGGCAAGACGTTACAATCTGGCGCCACGAAGGATTGCCCTGTTTCTGAAGACAAACAATTTCTTGTATGGCGGCTGTGAAGTTCGGCTGAATCGACCTTCTGCATATCCGATGGATTTGTCTGACCTGGTAAGGGAGGCATTTGATGATCTTTATCGGGAAGGCATATTGTACAGGGCAACGGGCGTAATCCTTATGGGGATGTGCTCTGATCTGCCTGTCCAGTATTCCCTTTTTGACTATGCAGTGAGAGTTGATAAGGTCCGCACTCTTTATGAAGCTATGGATGAAATCAGCCAGCGTTTCGGTAAACATGCCCTTCATCTGGGCGGATCTCATGTAATAGAGGTTTTGGGAAAGGGGAAAAGGGGCGAATCAACGGTCAGAGAAAGCATTCAATTCTTTGGAGAGACAAAACGTCAACATCTGGGGCTGCCCATATTGCATGTGAAAGTATAGGTTGCTGTGTCAGGGAAAGGACAATTCCATTTCTTCAGATGTATAGGGTTTTAAAATAGTCAATAAGCTTCTGTAATCTGTATTATAGGGGTCAATCCATGCCGACTCTTCGTTCTTTGGCACAATGACTGGCATTCGGTCGTGAATCGGCTTTATTAATTCGTTTGGTTCCGTGGTAATAATCGTACAGGAGTTAATCAATTGTCCTTCCGGGGACGTCCAATGCTCAAACAGACCGGCAAATCCGAATGGTTCTTTCGACTTCATACAGATCTGCATGGATATCTTCTTTTTGCCATCAGTCTTCCATTCATAGAATCCATCAGCGATGATCAGGCACCGACGTTTTTTGAATGCGTTTTTGAAGCTCGGTTTTTCTGTAATGGTTTCCGCACGGGCATTAAACATCCTTTTCCCGATGGATGGATCTTTGGCCCATGATGGAATAAGCCCCCATCGAAAAGCGACCAAACGATTCTTGGCTTCATGGATAACGGCTACGATCTGTTGTCCGGGGAATATACTATTGCCCGTTTCAAAGTCACAGGCGACTTCCTGAATATCAAATGATTCCGTGATAACGGATAAATCCGTTAGCAGGACAAAGCGACCACACATTATTTTTTACTCTCTATTCTGCTGTTCGATAAGTTTCAAGCTATTCAAATCACCATTTCTCCCAGTGAATTTTTTCCTTCTTGTACTTGTCTTTCGGTTTATCCTGTCCAGCAGGAACGCCTATGGCGATGACGTTTAGAGGAATAACTTCCTCAGGTATTTTGAGAACAGTTTTCACATGCTTTATCCTGTCCGGATAAGGATATGCCGCTGTCCATACACCGCCAAGATCAAGGGCTTCAATGGCCAGCAGGATGTTTTCACCTGCAAGCGCTGCGTCAATAATTGCTAAGTCCTTACTTTTCCCATTTGCCTTATCAGGTTCGGTGCAGACTATGATTGCTGCACCTGCCTTGGTCAGCATCTTTGCGTATGGAAGACCAGCAGCAAGATCATCCAGTATTTTTCTCTCTCTTATAACGATAAATGACCATGGCTGCATATTAACTGCTGTCGGGGCTGCCATTCCCGCCTTGAGAATCTTATCAAGGTCAGCCTTGCTCACTGGTGCACCCGTAAAATTCCTGACGCTTTTCCTTGCATGGATTACAGAAAACGCATCCTTCATCGTTACATCCTCCTTCGCGTAAACCAATCCTGACATTAGCAAGCACATCAAAAAGCTTATTACGATTCTTTTCATCATTCTCATCTCCGAGGTTTCAGATTTTTCGTCGTTTATTGATTCTTTACCGGCGTGATCTGGCTAAAAAACTATTTCCTATTCTCCCGCCACAGCAGTAAAGCCAGTACCAGCGGAATAATAAACCCGAAGATGCTTATCCAGACAGGAATTTGAAATCCTGCCGCAATTATCTCAACTTGAAAAATAAGCCTCAGTAATTGCGCTATAGATATGGCAATAAGAAGCAGCACGACAATCGTAGTTACAGGTTTCATGTTTTAATCCTCTCTTGGCGTTATACGGATCAAAATGACTCCATAGAGGCCTTCTCTTGAGAGAGCAGCCTTATTTTTGACCGCTCACCAAGAAAACCGAAAACTCTCTTGAGCCGCCTTCTTCAACATCCCTGATGACCTTAGCGGCTGTGATGTCTCTTATATGTTGGAATCCTGCCTTCTCAAAGATATCTTTCACATGGGATCTCTCAAATCCGGAATGAAACACTCCTTGGTTGTCTCCATGAAATGATCCATCGTCAGGGTCAAGGTCGGCGATGCACAAATAGCCGCTGGCATGTAAATTTTCAGAAAGCTGCTTTATCAGGATTTCCGGTTGTTGAATATGATGCAGGGTCATGCTGCTAACGATCAAATTGAACCTATCATGGAGACCTTCACCGGCTTCTATATCAAGATGTCGGGTTGAGACATTGGTTAATTTCTGCCTTCTGATCTTATCATTTAGAACATTCAGCATTCCTTCTGAAGAATCAATACCTGTGACGGTATTAACAAAGGGCTGAATTTTTAACGTGATCAAGCCGGTTCCACAACCATAATCAAGGACATCCATATTCTTAGTAAGAGTGATTTCCCTTCTTAATGCCGAAAAAACATCTTCGGCCAGTTTTGCTCTTCCCGGTTTTTCATCCCATAATGATGCATCATGATCAAAGTTACGCTTTTCCTGATTCACGATGTTACTCCTTTTCATATCTCACTGCCAGACTGCCCTGATTCTCACCTGTGGTAAGTTTCACCAGTTTATCTTCGATCTCAAGGGTCGTTTTGCAATATGTAAATTTGTGGCTGATTTTGTTATCCCGAAAATGAATCACATCAACGCCTCGTCTTTTCTCCAACTTGCCCTTGTATCCCTTTTCATTGGATGGCCACTCCAAGGACCACTGGAAGAGCACTTTCTGCTCTTTTTCATCAACAAAGATGTCTTCCGTTGAAAAGTAGAATCCGCCATGGCTGCTAAACCAGGGTCCCCAAGCCTTCTTCAGGAGAGCGTTACCCTGCAATCTTGCGCCTGTCCAGTTTTCAAAAACAATGTCTTCATGAAAAAGATCCATTACTCTGTCAAGGTCATGGGCATTCCAGGCATTATTCCATTCTGTCAAGGTGTTTCTGATTTGATCTCTTGTAAACATAGCCAGTCCTTTCAAGTGATCTTTTTTATGATTTTATAGGGTTGGCTTCATATCCCAGTAAAATGAGGTTCTCTTTTCTCGAAAAACGCCCTAAGACCTTCCTTATAATCATCTGTTTTCGCAGCTTTAATCATTCCTGATCGCTCAAGTTCAAGTTGCCGTTCCAGAAGGCCAAGCATGGCATTATTAAGATTTTCCTTGGCGATGGCAAATGACTTGGTTGGACCTTTCGCCAGTTTTTCTGCTACTTCCTGAGTCACCATCTGGAGATCAGTATCATCAACGACCTGATTAATAAGGCCGATTTCCATAGCCTGCTTGGCACTGAGAATGGGGTCCATAAGGACCAATTCCGTCGCTTTCCCTAAGCCGATAAGCATGGGAACCATCAGTGTCCATGCTCCATCAGGAACAAGACTGACGCTGGTATATGCTTGTCTGAAGATAGCAGACGATGCCGCAATCCGAATATCACATGCAGCGGCAAGACTGAAACCACCACCGCCCAGAGCGCCATTAATGGAGGCTATAACGGGTTTTGGCACGGAGCGGACACCGTGGATAATTGTATTGAAAACTCGCACAAGTTGCCGTACGACCTCTGATGGATTGCTGCTATCTAATTGATCCCTAAATAATCGAAGATCACCGCCGGAACAAAAAGCTTTACCCTCTCCTGTTAAGACAACAACCCTGATGTCTTCATCGTCATGACAGATCTCCAGGGCTTTGGCCAGCTCCGCTCCAAGAGGAAAGTCCAAAGCGTTAAAATATTTAGGACGATTCAGCCTTATTGTCGCAATTTGATTAGCTTTCTGAAAGATAATATTATCAAAATCCATAACCCCCTCCTTTTGATCCCTTCTGTTTATTTGAAAAGATATTCATAGAAATTACTTGATCTTGTCAAAGGAAATCTTTCGGAATAATCTTAGGGCAGGGATCTTGAAAATATCGGGTGAGGTCAAAAAAAACCTCCGTCAGATGACAACAGGAGCTATGATCTGTTTCTAAAAAAATAAGGGCGGAGTCTATTCAACTCCGCCCTTAACCTGAGAGAGGCAGGTTTTTGTAGCATCCGGTCTCTTTACCTCTCTCGACCACTTCTGCCTCTATGGCAGACTTCGTGTTTTCTTGGATTTCAGCCTTTCTTGTAATTATAAGGCGTAGCCATCGGGTCAACCCAACCCTTGAATGCTTTCTTTTCCTTTTTCATGATCCTTGCCTCCTCTCTCAAAATAAGAATCGTTATTGTGGTGGCATTAAAATACAACGTTGTCCACTAAGGTTGATTCGTAGCACTCGATTTCCTGTTTCCCCAGTACTTTCTCGCTCTTGTCTTGTAGTTTCTTTTCTCCAGATTTTGCTGTCTTGATCATGGTCTTTATCTCCTCTCTCCGTTGATACGATTTATAATCCTTTAAGGCCTACCATATGAAACCGGCTGGTCCTGTTTCTCTCTATTGTCTTCCCCAGGATGTCTCTTTGCGGATTGAACTCAATTTTTTGACTGATCGTTGTCATGGTCTTTAAGTCTCCTCTCTCTTCCTTTCGACCCTAAGATAATCCCGAAAGCAATTTTTAACAATCAGGGGAATGATGAATATGGGATGAGAAATGAACGGTTATATTGATCAGGGTATTTGCCGTTGGAGATCAGGCTTTGTCCTATGGGATATGGGAATGACGGCAGAGATTCGATTGCCCATAGGCATGCCGGCGCGAGCTGCAACCGGGATTACGGAAATGGGCGTTAAAATAATTTGTCCGCTCTCATGAATTTCAGTTTCCATCGTTTCATTCAAACAATTTTAAAGCTTCATTACAAAACTCTCTTCATCCAGCCTGATTTCCATGTATAAAGTCAAAAGAAAACAAATAAAAAAATAGACATAGGAGGACACAGATCATGAAAAAGACATTAGGGACGATTGTAGCGGCAATGGTGGTTGTTCTTTTTACTGGAACTTTCGCGATGGCAGAATACGCAGCGGCCGGTGTGGCAAACTTCCCCTACTTCCAGCTTGGTTGCTTGATTATCGGTGGGACGACCGTGATCAACTTGAAACACAAGTATGAGAAGATATACACGGGAGAAGTCGCCGGAGTTTTCGCTCTCTACACAGTGCTGATTGCTCTCTTCACTAATCCGGTTATCAACACCATTAAGAATCTGGTTGGCTAATATACATATCGAAAAGCTTGGGACATGGAATAAACGGATTCTGTAAAGTCTGTCCCTCAAAAAATCCATCTGGTGAAACCGGTTCATCAGGTTTTTTTTGTGGTAAATTCAGCGATTGAAAACTATACTAGAATATCGTTCTGAGCATTCACTGGTAGCTGATGGTAGCTATCGATTGCCGGAAGAAAGTCATCTGATTTCCATGACAAATGAAAAACATCACGATTAAAGGAGATTGTTTTATTGGTGTGGCTTCATGAACACAAAGAGGAGAAGGGCAGGAAAGGGAAGGGGCATCTTTTTTTAAAGTCAAACGTTGAATGGATGCCCGCTTCAATGTTTCATTCCGTAGATGGTATTGGGCTGCATCATCTGGGATAACCTATGGCTCATTATCCCATGTAATCAGAGAGAGAAAGGCTACTGCCTCAGACGGCTTTAAACGATCTTAAAGGCATGTAAATCAGGTGGAATACGCTCTTTATTGGCCTATTACGCTGAAATTAATCCCGATGAATGCACCGGTTGTGGAATCTGTGCCAATGAACGTTGTCAGGTAAATGCCATTACCGAAGAGGAAGATATCTACAGGATTGTTCAAGAAAGGTGCATCGGTTGCGGACTATGCATAAGCACCTGTCCGATGGAGGCGATCCGAATGGTTCACAAAGACCAAGCAGAGATTGCGCCGCCTCCTTTAACCGAGAATGCGTAGTTTGTTGAGCGGGGGAATTCACAAGGCATAGATTTCTCTAAATTCAAATAATAGCGTAGATATTATTAATAAAAAATAAATGATCTTTCAGTAATGTGATTGCTACGTCCATGAGCCCGTCGAAAATCATTTTTTATCTTGTCGTTTTAATCAACAGCTATGCTGCCGTCTACTATTCCGGTTTCCTGTTTTTTTACGTAAGAGACCGTTTCGGGTTCAGCGACTTGGAGAACCTGCTCCTCGCCGCGCTCAGCGGACTTGTCTACATTTTTGCTGCGTGGCAGGGCGGGGTATTTGCAGAGCGTTTCGGCTACGTGCGGGGGCTTTATGGAGGGCTCATCGGCGTTGCCATATCGCTGGCGGCGGGACTGCTCTGGGATTCCGTCGCGGGGCAGGTCATTGTGTTTGCCGTCTGGACAGTTTCCGTATGTTTTACCTGGCCGGCCTTGGAGGCCATCGTCAGCGAAGGCGGCGGTGCGCGCCTATCGGACATGGTGGGGATGTATAACGTCACTTGGGCGGTGGGCGCTGCGGTGGCCTACTTTACGGCCGGACTGCTTCTGGAGCGCCTCGGGATGGCAAGTCTTTTCTGGCTTCCCCTGTGTCTGGTGGCGTTCCAGGTAGTGCTGGTTTTCCTTGCTGGGCGTTTGCGGCGAAAGGGGGAAACCGTTGCGCCGGTTGTAACCGAAGCGAAACAGACAGATGGGCCGACCGATTCCCGGCGGCTCCTGCACATGGCCTGGCTGGCAAATCCACTCTCCTATGTCGCCATAAATACCGCAATGCCCCTGATTCCGTCCATTTCAGAGAGCCTTCGTTTGTCCACGGGGGCCGCCGGAATCATCTGCTCGGCCTGGATGTTTGCGAGACTCGCCGCCTTCGGCATCCTCTGGCACTGGACGGGATGGCACTACCATATCACGTGGCTCATCGGGGCATTCGCCGTTATGACGGCCTGTTTTGCCGCGTTTGTCCATCCCCGGTCCGTGCCCATGCTTTTGGCAGCACAGGTTGGTTTTGGCCTGTCGATCGGGCTCATCTACTATTCTTCGCTCTTCTATTCCATAAACGCCTCGGAGGAAAAAGGGGCCCACGGCGGACTGCATGAGGCGATTCTCGGCGCCGGGCTGTTTGTCGGGCCCGCCTGCGGCGCCTCCTACCTGTTTCTATTCCCTTCCCTTGCCGGCGGCACCTGGACAGTGACGGGATTACTCATCGCCGGGCTGGCGGGACTTGTCTGGATGGGTCGATCCGGAAGAAGGTAAATAAAATTAATTGATGAGAATTCCTTTGTCCGGGGAAGGAACATAAATTATCAATCGGTATTTCCATCGCCGCCATTCGCTGGCCACAGGGCGTCCCGCAGCCCCGAGGAGCGTTCGATTTGCCGGGAAACGGCCTTGAGGAAAACATCTTCCCGGCCCCAGATAGTTACATCCCGGCGAGCCCTGGTAAGGGCCGTGTAGATCAATTCCCTGGTCAGTAGCGGGGTGTCCCGGTCGGGAAGGAGGCACAGGACCCGGTCGAACTCCGAGCCCTGGCTTTTATGGACGGTCATGGCGAAGACCGTTTCGTATGACCACAGGCGGGAGGGCAGGATTTTCCGGAATGTACCCTCCGGGGTCGGGAAAAAGACCCGGGGTTCGTTCTGCCCCTCCGGATCGGGAAGGACGATGCCGATATCGCCGTTATAAAGCCGCGCCGTGTAATCGTTGCGGGTGATCAGGACCGGCCGTCCGGAATACCACGGCGTATCCTTGCGGATGATCTTGCTGCGGTGCAGGATCTTTTCTATCAGGTCGTTGACATGACCGACGCCGTAAGGACCTTCCCGCAGGACGCAGAGAATCCGCAAGAGGTTGAAACGCCCGAAAACCTCCTGGGGATCGGTGGTGGTCAGATAGTCGGCGAATGCTTCCGTCAGGGTATTTTCGAGGGATTTATAGAGGGCCTCGGGGGAGGGCAGGGGTTGCCAGTGGGCGTCTTTGGCTGACGCAGTTTTCAGGATGCTCAACGCCCCCGGGCCGTCGCCGTCATTTACGGCGCGACTGGCGGCGGCAATCCCGCTCTCAGTGTGGAAGCGGTAGTTCCTGAGCAGCTCTACATGGCAGTCGGCAGCCGGTGGGACGGAATGGCCCGTCCCTTGGACAGGAATGGATTCGCCCGTCATGTGCCGGCAGGTTTCGGCAAAAGCCGGCGAATAGGCCGGACGACATCCCGTATGGCAGATATCTCCGAAGACGGCCCCGGCCTCGACGGAGGCCAATTGGTCCTTGTCTCCTAACAGGATCAGCCGGGCGGAATCAGGAATGGCCTGGACGAGCCTGGACAGGAGGGACAGATCGATCATGGAGCCCTCATCTACGACGACTACGTCTATGGGCAGGAGATTATCCTCATGATACCGGGAATATGGGGCGTGGGGGACGCTGCCTAGGAGACGATGAATTGTGGAAGCCGCTACCGGAAGAGCAGCTTTGACTGCTTCCGGGCAGGGCAGGCCGGATTTTGCTTCCTGAATGGCCTCCTGCATCCGGGCCGCCGCCTTGCCCGTCGGGGCGGTCAGGGCGATCCGTAGCGGTTTACCTCCGCTCTGTTCGCTGAGGAAGGCCAGAATCTTGGCGACCGTAAAGGTCTTGCCCGTACCCGGTCCACCGGAAATCACGGAGAAGGATTTGGCAAAAGCGGTAAAGGCAGCCACTTTCTGCCAGTCTGTCGGTGTGTCGACTCCTTGTCGCCCGTCTGTCTCGCTGTCGGAAACAGGAGGGGGGAAAAGGCGGTCAAGACTTTCCCGCAGCAGGTTTTCATCAAATGTCGGCAGAACCGCCTCCATCCTTTGCTTCAGGATCGTCGCCAGTTTGTTTTCGTATTCCCAGTAGCGGTAGAGGTAGAGTCGGGAGCCCACGAGGATCAGGGGTTTCCATTCTCCGGGCTGGCCCGCGACGGGGCTTTCAGAGAGAGTTTGGCACCACCGATCCAGTTCGGGACAGCGGAGAACAGGATCATTGGTTCCGGGGAGGAGGAACTTTCCGGCCGGGATGGAAAGATCCAGGCAGATATGGCCCTCGCCGCGCCAGCGGCTGACCAGAGCCGCCGCCAGGGCAACGTCGGGAGTGTCATTACCGGCGAGCCCCTGGATGAACCGGGCAAAGTGGAAATCCAGCGCCGACAGATACTGCTGCCGGTAAAGTTGATCAAAGTGTTGATTCATTTCAAGATGCTACTCCGTTTTGATCAGACCCCGGGCCAGGATTGCTATTGTTTCCGGTGTCGGTCGATCCCGGTAGATACCGAAGTCCTCTCCCCGTGCCGGATCGACGCCCCGGAGAAAAAGATAAAAAACACCGCCGAAATGCCGCTCGTAATCGTAATCAGCGCCCAGCCGTGACTTCAAATATTGATCCAGGGCCAGGACGTAAAGATGGTATTGAAGGAGGTAGTAATCTTCCTCCATGACCAGCCTCAGGGCGTCTTGGCCATAATTATCGATGTTTGTTCCCAGGAGATTCGATTTCCAGTCGATGAGATAGAACCGCTCCGCGAATCTGAAGGCCAGATCCATGTAACCGTTCATGAAGCCTTGGGCGGGCATGAAGTTCAGCCGTCCCATCTGCCGGGGATAATGTTCCGGAATGCCTTTCCCGGAAAAGAGCCTGCTCAGTTTTTCCGGAGTGACCGGTTGCAGGGGAAAATAGAATCCCAACTCCCGCAGGCAGGAGGCGGGGGAGACGGCGGAAAGCCGCAATCCGGGGACGGACGGAGCAAGGGGCGCCGCAAGGACTTTGCGGATCATCGTACAGAGCGCGTCTTGCCAGTATGGCTCGTAACCGTGCTCGCTAAGCTTATTCCCGACAACTGCTTCGATGGCGCTGTTGTCGGTAAAATCGAGAGCTTCGAATATATCATGAATGAATATGCCTGCCCGCGTCCCGGCGGGAAAGGCAAAGATGCTTGTGAGAGCGGGTGTGTCAGTCAATCCCGGCGGAGACATGAAACCAGGGGAAGGCGCGGGAGGGGCTAAGATGCCAGCGGGGGTGGATTCGCCGGTCAGCGGGGCCTGATCCCGGTCGGCGTTGTCAAGCTCATCATCCTTGTGGGCGATGAAATAGGAAAAGCTGGCGATTCGGTCCGCCCGGGGAATCTGTCCGGTGAAGGTCCGGCCGGCGAGAGGGATTTCAGTTTCCGGCGGCCTCTGGTAGGGGATACCCGGCACGGCGGCAAAGGGGATTAGCTGGATGGTCCCCCCGGATCGCTCCACGAGGTCCGCCAGGTCCGCTCGGATTTGGTCTTCCGTTAGGC
>Ga0172379_10007941_pt1 | contig 13587 bp, 5 predicted proteins | sample GrowelOW334metaG_FD_119756 | JGI IMG/M metagenome (GOLD analysis project Ga0172379, IMG submission 119756) | Groundwater microbial communities from an aquifer near a municipal landfill in Southern Ontario, Canada - Groundwater well OW334 metaG | ecosystem: Environmental > Aquatic > Deep... | reverse complement strand
TTCACAAGGAGTGTTAGTGTTAGAAGCGCCGGAATCACAAATTTCTTCTCCGTTAATCGTTCCATCGCCGCAAGCAGGGCCTGTCACTGAGTGTGACGCGCATGCTGTGTCGCAATATGAGCATGTCGAGCCGTATGCGGCTTCACAAGGAGTGTTAGTGTTAGAAGCGCCGGAATCACAAATTTCTTCTCCGTTAATCGTTCCATCGCCGCAAGCAGGGCCTGTCACTGAGTGTGACGCGCATTTCATATCGCAGTATGAACATGTCTGTCCGTAAGCGGCTACGCAGGCTGTGTCAGTGTTAGAAACGCCGGTGTCGCACACTTCAGCGCCGTTAACCGTTCCGTCGCCGCAAACGCCTCCTACAATAGTCTGAGGATTGCATGATGCGTCGCAATAACTGCATGTGCCGCCGTAAGCGGCCACGCATGGAGTAGTCGAATTTTCGCCGCCGGCGTCGCATATCTCTGTTCCGTTGACTACTCCGTCGCCGCAGACCGGGCCTGTAACTGTGTGAGACACGCATGATGTGTCGCAATAATTGCATGATCCTTGATATGGAGCTACGCACGCCGTGTTCGTGTTTGCGTTTCCGGAGTCGCATATCTCGGTTCCATTTAATGTTCCATCGCCGCAACTCGGACCGGTTACAATGTGCGGAACGCATGACTTATCGCAGTATGAGCACGTTCCGCCGTAGGATGCCTCGCAAGCCGTGTCGGTATTTGCCTCGCCGGAGTCGCATTTGTCGGTTCCGTTAATGATGCCGTCTCCGCAGACTGGAGCGGAATGCTCGACAACCACAAACGTTCTTTGATTGAACTGGTCCTGCGCCGTGAACTGCAGGGGTTTAACGCAATCCGGAAGTTTATAATTTTGAATCTGGAAGAATCCTTCGCTTGTGATCTCCGCATTAGAAAGACCGAGAACATTTACATCATTAAGAGTTAAGCTCGCACCGGGATCGACCGTGCCGACAATGTTAATGTCCGGACAGTCTTTGAAACCATTGGACGGTGACATGATTGTGAGTTTCGGCGGCCCAACAACTTTAACAGTCGATCCGCATGAAGAGGAACCCTTTCCATTAACGTTCGAACAACTAACGTTAATTCCGAGGTCTCCCTCCGCGCTGACTCCGATTTGCATGTTGAATTTCCCATCTGCGCCGGCTTTCGTTTCTGTTCCGTTTACATTGCACGTTGCATTCGGTATCGCTCTGCCTGTTACGGAAACGTTGCTTAGAGAAAGCGGAACTCTCTGTCCGTCGGCTGGTGAACTTATTTCGCAGATAGCAGTCTGTCCTTCGGGTCCCGATGGTCCTTCTTCTCTTTTAGCAACTCCCTTTGAGTCCGATTCCTTCTTTGATTCGCAAACGCCGCTTGCGCAACTGCCGGAGCAGCAATTTCTATTGGTTGAGCATCTCGCGCCATCCGTGTAGCAAGCGGATGTATCGAATGACGAACCTTCTGCGGAACACTGGCCGGCATCACACTTTCCCGATATGCAGTCGGCATCTTCCGTGCATTTATCCATCTCTTGCTTTGTAACTTTTTTCGACGGTGTCGGCGGTTTTCCGGGGTCTACCGTTGTCATTTCATTCTCTTTTACACAAACTTCCTGCCCGTTGGAGGTGACACAAATCAAGCCGCTTCTTCCCAGCACTTCCGTCGTGTTATCCGACGAGTTCGCGATATCTCCCGTCGTTCCGCGCACGCCGGCTACAGCGGTCGGCGTTGTGACCTTGAACTCTGAGTCGGGATTCGCAAGTTTTTCGGCTCTGAACTTCACCTTGCCTGAAAACATGTCGAGATCGGACGTTACTTTCTTCGTTCTCGGGTCGATATCTATGTTTTTTATTGTAAAATTTGTAAACGGCGTCAGTTTTACGAAGTTGGCGGAACTCCACTTTACAACTGCGCTCGATTTAGAGCCTGTCTTAATCGCTGTCCCGGCCGGCAGCGCCATCCCTTCCTTCGCTGCCTTCCATGATGCTCCGGGGGTCATGACCTGGACATCTCCGGAAACTTCAGATAATGTCGCCGTTACAGGTATCGCATGTATTTTAGCCTCAAAAACAAACGCAAAACCGGCGAGCAAAATTACAGCAGCGATGATAATTCGGATTTTCTTAGACATTTTCTGCTCCTAAATAATTTTTAATCAAACGGAAGTTGTTAATCGTAAAATCATTTTTTGATATACATTCCACTATTATAGTATATCGCAAATTGAGCGCAAAAACACAAAAAAGTTTTTATATTTATTTTGTTGTTTTCGTTAAAATTTCGGCCTTCTTGTTAAGCAAAAACATGCAAAATCAATAATATTGCGCTATCAGTGACAAAATATGCTTTCTTTAATGAAGATATGCAAAAAACGCGCAGATCAAAAATCTTTTTCTGTCAGTTCGTTAACCTTGATGTCCGACCAGATTTTCCGGCCGAGAAGCTTGCCTTCCTCATCAAACGTCTCTCGTTGCGTTATCAGCAGCGTTTCCTTGTCGAAATAGAACATAACTGATTTTGTCGGATCGTTCTCGTACCCGTTAACCTCATCCTCATATTTCTTCTGAGCCTCTTTAGGAATCCCGAATTTCTTGAAATTCACCGCGTAAGGTTTATGCTTCTTCTTTTCCATGTCGAATACAAACTCAACCTTATAAGCATCGCGGTCGTTTACTTTTGCGATACCCTTGAACACGGGCTTGGCGTCCTTGCTCATAGCTTCAATCATTGCATAATTCAGGCTCATGACCGCATAAAGCATATCGCCGGATTCGGAGTTAATCGGACGTTTGATCGCCATCGGGCTTATTTTAGGTTTAAACCAGAAAACTTCGGGGTCATTGTCGGGCCGGTATGTCATCAAACTTCCATAGATGATTTTCGGCACGTATTCAGACATGATAACATTCATTTGCAGCAGATAGGGTTTTTTGAATTTGTACAAAACCTTGTAACGTTTAAAAACCGGTTCGCTTTTTCCCTTGTCATTGTCGGCATCTTTCTTGATATCGCCTGCCAAGTCCTTGACCGCGCCGAATTTCTGAGAGGCTTCGCCCGCGACAACCGATGTCCTTTTCGCGGTTTCCGCCGCGTTCAGGTCCCAGCCTTCGCCTTTAACTAAATAACTGTAACTATCGATTGAAAGCGCATAAGCTTCCGACTTCTTTATTATTTGTTTCGCGTCCTTCAGGTCCGCTCCGCGCGCGCCGGCCGCTAACATTCCAAGCGCTAACGCGACAGCAAGTGTCCGAATGAAATTTCGTTTAATCATTTTAATGGTTCCTCTCTAATAAAAGTATGACGTAAATATTAACTCATCGCGCGCCAACGGTCAAAGAGAAAAACGGTATTTTTCAAAATTCCGGCTGAAACCGGCGCCAAACATTTTATTACGCCTTAACATTTGCCCCTCCACCGTCGATTTGATATAATCATGCTCTGCTCTGTTTCAACGCGGCGCTGCCGGGCGCCGTGAGAAGGATTCAATTGATACGAATCCGGGATTAAAGATCAACCATTCTGAAAGGATCGCCGACATGAGAAAAATCATCATTTCAAAGAACGCTTCAGGAAAGTTTAATGCGGGCGCCATAGTCCTGCTCGCCGCCTGCTTAGCCATTTCCGCGCTTTTGCTTTGCGTAAAAGCACAGGCCGCCGACTCTGAAAACGCGCCGATATACAAAGATCAGAACGCGCCGATTGAAAAACGGGTCGACGCTCTTATCGGTCTGTTGACTCTCGAAGAAAAAATATCGATGATCCACGGCGATGTGGGAGCCGGCACTTCGATGGACACGAAAGCGATACCGCGTCTTGGCATTCCGCGCTTTCAGATGTCTGACGGCCCGAACGGAGTCCGCTGGGGCGCCAGCACCGCCTTCCCGCCCGGCATCACCATGGCTTCGACTTGGAATGAGGACCTCCTCTATCGGTACGGCGTCGCGCTTGGGCGCGAAACGCTCGCCAAGGGCCGCAACATGATCCTCGGCCCCTGCGTCAATATTCACCGCGTTCCGTTCGGCGGCCGCAATTTCGAAAGCTATTCAGAGGACCCGTTCCTCGCTGCCAGAATCGCCGTCGGCTACATCAAAGGCGTCCAAAGCCAGAACGTCGTGGCCACGGTCAAACACTTTGCGATGAACAATCAGGAAATTGATCGCGGAACTGTCAGCGTCGAGACTGACGAACGCACCATGCAGGAAATTTACCTGCCGCAGTTCAAAGCCGCTATTCAGGAAGCCGGCTCATATTCTGTTATGTGTTCATACAACAAAATCAACGGCATATACGCCTGCGAGAACCATCACCTTCTGACCGATATTCTTAAGAATGACTGGGGCTTCAAAGGTTTCGTCGTTTCCGACTGGGGAGCGGTGCACAGCACGATTCCGACCGCTATGTCAGGCATGGACATCGAGATGCCCAACGGCGCTTTCACCGGCAAAGACCTTCTTAAAGCAGTTCAGGACGGCAAAGTCCCGGTATCCGTTATCGACGATAAGGTGCGCCGCATCCTGCGCGTGATGATAACTACCGGCCTGTACGACCACAAGATCAACGTCGACGTCACATGGTTTGACTCCGCGGAATCACGGCTCGTCGCTCTCGACCTCGCCCGCGAAGGCATCGTTCTTCTCAAGAATAAAGGCGGCATACTTCCTCTCGATAAGAAGAAAATCAAAAAGATCGCCGTGATCGGTCCGAACGCGAAATTCTCGGTGGTCGGCGGCGGCGGCAGCTCCGAAATCACGCCTCTCCACACAGACACCCCGCTCGAAGGCATTCTCAAACAGGCTCCGATCGGAACAGAAGTCAACTTCGCTCTTGGCTGCGACCTTCTGATGCCTGTCGAATACGAAATCGTTCCCACGATCTATCTAACCCCCGCCGGCGATATGGCCGGCGACAGCGGCCTGTTCGCCGAATACTTCAACTCGGTGACTCCGGCAGGCAAGCCCGTCGCGTCTATTGTCGAAAAACAAATCGACTTCAACTGGGGCGGCTCGTCTCCAATAGAGGGAATCAATAAGGACAGCTTCTCAGCGCGCTGGACTGGCAAACTCGTTCCGCCAACCTCCGGAGAGTACAAATTCGTCGTCGTCAGCAACAGCGTCGCTCAACTCTTCATCAACGGGAAACTGAAAGTCAACTATTGGGCGAATGACTCCGGCAAAGGCAAGATTGCGACGGTTAATCTTAAAGCCGGCGAGGAATACAAAATCAGATTCGAATATCAGAACATGGGCAGAGGCGCTTCGGCGCAACTCGGTTGGCAGAGGCCGGGCGTGAGTCCGATGAACGACGCCGCGAAGCTCGCGAAAGAGAGCGATGTGGCCATCGTGTTCGCCGGCATCGACAAACGCCTCGAGGGCGAAGGCCACGACCGCGACAGCCTCGAAATCCCCGGCTTGCAGAACGAACTGATTAAAAAAATCGTCGCCGCAAATCCGAATACGATAGTAGTGCTCCAAAACGGAACGCCGCTAATCATGAAAGAATGGCTCGACAAAGTTCCGGCACTGGTCGAAGCTTGGTATCCCGGACAGGAAGGCGGCCGCGCGATCGCTGAAATCCTTTTCGGAGACGTCAACCCATCCGGCAGACTGTCTATCACAATGCCCAACTCCTGGGAGGAATCGCCTGCGTTCGGCAATTATCCCGGCAAGAATCTGAAGGTTAACTATAGCGATGGGATTTTCATCGGATACAGATATTACGACGCAAAAGGCATCGAACCGGTTTTCCCGTTCGGCTTCGGACTTTCATACACAGATTTCAAATACAGCGATCTGAAAATCAGCCCCGAGAAGATGGGCGCCGACGGCAAAAAGATCACCGTAAGCCTGAATGTTAAGAACACAGGCGCGCGCGCCGGAAAGGAAGTCGTTCAGCTCTATGTGAGCGACATCAAATCGAGCGCTCCGCGGCCGATCAGGGAACTCAAAGGCATCCGCAAAATCTATATCGAACCCGGCGAGAGCAAAAACGTCACTTTCGATCTCGACCAGTCGGCGCTGAGTTTCTTCGACCCGAAAAAGAACAAATGGGTCGCCGAACCGGGCGCGTTCGAAATAGAGGCCGGCAGCTCTTCCCGCGACATCAAAGTTAAAGGCGCGTTCACTCTTCAATAATCATCCGTAAGGCGCAGCATGCTGTGCCCTGTAAATGCATAACATAAAGGGCGGGTTTCAGACCCGCCCTTTTTATATTTAATTGTTTTTTGAATGTCAGCGCGCCGTAATTGCGCGCCTTCGGAGTGCGGCGCCATCGCCGCCTTGTATTGCGACGGAGTCGTTCGTTACTTCATTATGTAAAACATGCGCAAATTTCTTTCTTTCGCTTATGAAGATCAATCAATATTCCAACCCCTTCTTCACCCTGCCACAATCGCCACCGGCCGGCACCAGCCCGCCGTGCCGCCTTTTACATTTACCGGGAACACAGCAACCTTGAACCCGTGCGGAACCGGAATGGCATCGAGATTCGCCAGCTTTTCAATGTGGCAGTATTCCTTCTCACGCCCCGCGAAATGGCCGGGCCATAGCGAGTTCGGCTTCCCCTGCTTGTGGTCCTGAAGCATGTTGATGAACGGTCTGTCGAACCCGTACCCGTCCGTTCCAACGATCTTTATCCCTTGCTCTATCATCCAGAGCGTCGCCTCGCGCGTCACACCCGGATGAATCGTCAGATAGTCAGCCGATCCGAGTTTTCTGCTCGCGCCTGTATTCAGCAGCACAATATCGAACGGTTTCAGCGTGTAGTCGATCTTCGCAAGCGCCTGTTTAAGATCGTCGATAGTAATCTCGGCGGCCGGTTTTAGATGTGTGAGGTTTAGAACCACACCGTCGCCGAAACACCATTTAAGCGGAATCTGATCTATCGAGCGCGACGGTTTGCCTTCCGACGTTGGCCCGAAATGAAGCGGCGCGTCGAGATGCGTCCCGGCATGCGTGATGCCGCAAATCTCCTCCCACGCCAGTCCTATGCCGTCCGGGAACTCATCCGCGCTAACGCCGCCCGGCGCCCCGAGAATCTCAGCGCCCGCCCTGTGATCCAAATAATTGAACTTCGGCGGAAACGGTTCTGACGCCGACATATGCTCCAGCGGCGCCGACAAATCAATAAATCTCAAATTCTCCGGAAAGTTTTTCATATACGGCTCCTGCTTATGAAATTGACTATGAATTATCCCACCCGATTATTATTATAAAAACCAACTGAAAGTGAATTCTATCAGACGAAATTATAGTGCGCAAGCAGATTAGTACGCTGTTGCGCAGAAGTTACTCCATTTTGAAATGCGCTAATGAACGCGGTGGCTCGGCCCGCTTTATAAGCATATGTGTCATGTCGCCTGCTATGAAAGCGACATGGTATGTCGCAATCTTAATAGCGGATTTTGGGATTATTTTTCAATTCCTGGGAGTAGATCGTAATCAGGAAATCATTTGCATAAATATATTCCCAGGAAATATTGACAAGCAGAACAACCCTTCGCATTCGGCAATATTGCCGTATAAACAGCTATATATTACCGTTTTAACGGCAATGTTGCCGAATGCGTTAACCGTGACTAATATATGCTATAGCGCTCTATTACACTAAATTATGCTCTTATATCATGGTTTTTTCAATTATAAGCTTGACATGATCCGATTATATATTTATTATCATCTTGCCGTTTGATTTAACATATGAATGTCGTTTGGAAGCGCAATCTGTTGAGTAACGGCAATAATATAAATAATAAAAAAGCAATATAAATTTTTAAGAAAGCAGGTCGGAGAATGAAAGATTACGTTAAGAAGTTCATGGATCAGGTCATTGCAAAGAATCCGGGCGAAGTGGAATTCCATCAGGCTGTGTTCGAAGTCGTTGAATCGCTCAAGCCGGTGCTGGATAAGCATTCGCATTATGTCGAGAACCGGATTCTTGAAAGAATTACGGAACCGGAACGCGTTTTGATGTTCCGTGTGCCGTGGGTCGACGACAAAGGCCAAGTGCAGGTTAATCGCGGCTACAGAGTCGAGTTCAACAGCGCGATCGGGCCGTACAAAGGCGGTCTGCGCCTTCACCCGTCCGTTAACCTCAGCATCCTTAAGTTCCTGGGATTCGAGCAGGTCTTCAAGAACAGCCTGACAACGCTCCCGATGGGCGGCGGCAAGGGCGGCTCGGATTTCGACCCCAAGGGCAAGTCCAACAACGAAGTAATGCACTTCTGCCAGTCTTTCATGACTGAGTTGCAGAGACATATCGGTCCTGACACAGACGTCCCGGCCGGCGACATCGGCGTCGGAGGCCGGGAAATCGGTTTCATGTTCGGACAGTACAAACGCCTGCGCAACGAGTTCACCGGCGTTCTGACCGGAAAAGGCCTGGCATGGGGCGGAAGTCTGATTCGCCCGGAAGCGACCGGCTACGGACTGGTTTATTTCTGCCAGGAAATGATGAGAACGCGCGGCGAGAGCTTCGATGGCAAAACAGTCGCGATCAGCGGCTCCGGCAATGTCGCTCAGTACGCTGCGCAGAAAGCCAACGATCTCGGCGCGAAAGTTGTTTGTTTCTCCGACTCGAACGGCGTTATCTGCGATCCGAAGGGCATTTGCGGCGAGAAGCTTGAATTCGTTAAAGACCTCAAGAATGTAAAGCGCGGCAGAATTAAGGAATATGCTGATAAGTTCTCCTGCGATTACAATGCTTCAGGCAGCGCATGGGATCTGAAGTGCGACATCGCCCTTCCCTGCGCGACTCAGAACGAACTGGACGAAGAAGCGGCGAAGAAGCTCGTGAAGAACGGCTGTATCTGCGTCGGCGAAGGCGCGAACATGCCCTGCACTCCGGGCGCCGCAAAAGTTTTCCTCGACAGCAAAGTCCTCTTCGGGCCGGGCAAAGCCGCAAACGCCGGCGGCGTGGCCACAAGCGGTCTCGAAATGGCTCAGAACAGCATGCGCATGAGCTGGGACAGCAACGAAGTCGACGCGAAACTGCTCGGCATCATGGTTCGCATCCACGAAGCCTGCCTCGCGGCGAATGACGAATACGGAATGAAAGACAACTATATCGCCGGCGCGAACATCGCCGGTTTCCTCAAAGTCGCCGACGCTATGCTCGATCAGGGCGTAGTTTAATTTGCCGGAAGACGGCACAGCAATTCATCAAAAACGGCCGGGCGAAAGTCCGGCCGTTTTCGTTGTTGTAACACCCGCCCGTTTTTTATATGATTAGAGAAATTACTTTCAATATATCGGCCGCCTTTTCCGCGGCGATTCGACTGAATCGGAATGAGGTAATATCATGGCGCAGGTGGACTCTCAACTGAGCACCGGACTTCCCGGCCTCGACACTATGCTTAAAGGCCTGATTCCAGGCGACAACATCGTCTGGCAGTTGGACAATATGGACGATCTTTCGTTTCTCCTGAAACCCTACTGCGAAAGCGCGCGCGTCAGAGGCCGCAAGATCGTTTACTTCCGTTTCGCGAAACACGAACTGTTAGTTTCCGATGATTGCGGCGCCGAGGTATATGAATTAAGCCCCGACAAAGGGTTCGAGATGTTCATCGCCGACGTCCATAAAGTCATCAGAAAAGCCGGACGCGGCGCTTTCTTCATCTTCGACTGCCTCTCAGACCTCGCCATGCACTGGTACAGCGACCAGATGCTCGGCAATTTCTTTATGCTAACCTGCCCTTTCCTTTTCGATGTCGAGGCGATCGCTTATTTCCCGCTGCTTCGCGGCCAGCATTCCAACGACGCCGTCATGCCGATTCAGGACACCGCTCAGGTCGTCATCGACGTATTCCGCCACAAAGGCTCTCTCTATCTGCATCCGCTGAAGGTGCAACAGCGGCACTCGCCCACAATGTACATGCTACACAAGCTATACGAAGGCCGCTTCGTGCCGGTCACCGAAAGCGCCACTATCTCGGAAATTATGATGTCCGTTCCGCGCCCGAACCTCGAATCGCCTGAGAGCAGGCTCGGCTTCAGCAACCGCGTTTTCATGGAGGCCCGCGAGTATCTCGAACCCGACATCTGCGTTCAGCGCTCCGCCTCCGAGGCTCAGGAGTATTTCAAACTGACTCTCCGAATGATCATTTCGCGCGACGAGCGCGTTCTTCAACTCGCAGAGAAATATTTCACTCTCGCTGATGTGCTGAATATCAGAAAACGCATGGTCGGCACAGGCCTGATCGGCGGCAAATCCGTCGGCATGCTCATCGCCCGCGCTATTCTTCATAAATCAAACGCCCGCTGGGACGACCTTCTCGAACCTCACGATTCCTTCTATATCGGCTCCGATATTTTTTATACTTTCATCGTTCGCAACGGAAACTGGTATTTCATGGAACGCCAGAAGGAAAGCGATAAATTCCTCGAAGGCTCCGACGAGGCGCGACGCAGAATGCTCACCGGCGATTTTCCGCCCGAAATCCGACAGCAGTTTTCAGACATGCTCGACTACTACGGACAGTCGCCGGTCATCGTCCGGTCGAGTTCGCTGCTCGAGGACAACTACGGCAACGCGTTCTCCGGAAAATACGAAAGCGTTTTCTGCGCCAATCAGGGTTCGCGCGACAAGAGGCTCGAGGACTTTCTCTCCGCCGTGCGCACGATCTACGCGAGCACGATGAGCGAAAAGGCGCTCTCCTACCGCGCGCGGCGCGGATTGCTCGACCGCGACGAACAGATGGCGCTTCTCGTCCAACGCGTCTCTGGCGCCATGCATAAACGCCTATTCTATCCGCAGGTGGCCGGCGTCGGCTATTCCTACAATCCTTATGTTTGGAACACGCAGATCGACCCGGACTCGGGAATGCTGCGCCTCGTTTTCGGACTCGGCACTCGCGCAGTCGATCGCGCGGACGACGATTACACGCGCGTTGTCGCCCTCAACGCGCCCGAAATGCGCCCTGAATCCGATTTAGACAAGGTCCGCAAATTCGCACAACGCAAGGTCGACGTCATAGACCTCGATTCGAATCAGCTCAACTCAGCGTATTTTTCCGATATTACCATTGAAAAACCGCTTATTCCTATCGATATGTTCGCTTCGCGCGACCTGGAAGTCGAACGCGCGGCTGCGAGATCCGGGAATAAAAACCCCGATTCCCTCGTGTTGACATTCGACAAACTACTCAAGGAAACTGAATTCGTCAACGACATGCGCGACATGCTTCATACGATTGAAAAAGCTTACAATTACAATGTGGACACCGAATTCACGGCGAATTTCATAGAGGACGGGAAGTATAAAATCAATCTGCTTCAATGCCGCCCTCTTCAAATGCGAGGCTACGGGCCGATATACGAACCGCCGGCTAAAATCGCCGATGTCGATCTGATCGTCGAATCGAACGGGCCTGTCATCGGCCAGAGCAAAGTCGTAAATGTAGACTGGATTATCTATGTTGTTCCGACTGTCTACGGCGTTCTGCCGATGGAACAGAGGTACGCCGCCGCGCGCCTCATCGGCAAACTCATGCACCACGAGGAATTGAAAAAATCGAACACGCGCATGCTGATCGGCCCCGGCCGTTGGGGTTCCGCCATGCCGGCGCTCGGCGTCCCCGTCTCATTCGCTGAAATCAACACCGTTTCCATTCTGTGCGAAATTGTCGCCATGAATGATAATCTTGTTCCGGATATCTCGCTCGGCACTCACTTCTTTAACGACCTCGTCGAAGCGGACATTCTCTATCTCGGCCTCTTCCCAGGACGCGAATTCAACGTCATTAACGAAACGTTCCTTATGCAGTCGCCTAATGTGTTAACGGAACTTGTTCCGAACACCGAACTTTCCCATATAGTCCGTGTCATCAATACATCAATGATTCCCTATGAACGCGTCCTGAAATTGAATTCGAACGCTATCAACCAGCGCGTTCTCTGCTACCTCGAAGACAAAATCGCCAGCCCGCCGCAGTAATGTGGCGCATTTGGGGTTTCGTATGGCGCTGTTATTCGTAGTAGGGCACAGCATGATGCGCTCTACTACGTAAATTTGTCATCTCGTAGGGGCACAGCATGCTGTGCCCTATTCCATATATTTGAGCATTCCATTTATTTGTAATTCCGAGCGAAGCGAGGAGTCTTAATTGACTAAAAGCCGTCGGTAATATTGTTTAAAAATATTTTTGATCGCCTGCGTCATTCCAATCCCAGCTACCAGTTACCAATCCCCAGTTACCGTCTTTTCACTCCCCGCTGCCGCCGACTACGAGCCGCTTCACGCGGATGTGCGGGCCGCCGTTGTCCACCGGGGCGCCCTGCCCGTTTTTGCCGCATGTGCCCGGCGACGCCAGATGAAACTCGTTGCCTACCGCGTCGATGTTCATTATCGCCTCGAGCACCATTCCCGACACCGCAACATCCCACAGGCGCTCGTGCAGGCTGCCGTTCTTTATCAGCCAGCCTTCAGCCGCGCGGCAGGTGAACTGTCCGGTCTCAGTCGATACGTAGCCGCTCAGGCCGCCTTTCAGCAAAATGCCGCGGTCGAGTCCGGAGACCATTTCTTCGAGAGTCGATTTCCCGGGCGCGATGAATGTGTTGCTCATGCGCACAATCGGCCTGTTCTGCGAACCGTCGGCTCGCGCCGCTCCGTTCGGCGCCACGCCGAAACGCGCCGCAGTTTCAAGACTGTGCAGGAAGCTTTTCAACACGCCGTTCTCGACTAAAACGCGTTTCTGCGCCGGAACGCCCTCTGAATCATAATAATACGATCCCCACGCGCCCTCGATCGTCGAGTCGTCGATAATATTCACAAGCTCTGAGCCGATCTGTTGCCCCATTTTGTCAGCGATGATCGATTCGCCGGACCACACAAGGTCCGCCTCCGCGTTGTGCCCGAAAACCTCGTGCGCGAACAGGCCGGTGACGGTGTGGTCGAAAATGATCGGGAATTCGCCAGCCGGAGCAGGCCGCGCAGAAAGCAAATCCACCGCGCGCCGCGCAGCAGCGGCGCCGACTTCCTCAGGTTTCGTCCGCTCGATCAGCTCGAATCCCTCAAGCCTCCCAACGCTTTCGTATCCCGACTGCCTCTTATCGCCGTCACTCGCGACAGCCCGCACCGCTATCCTTGTTCTTATCGTTTCAGTTTCAATGAAAGTTCCGTATGTATTCGCTACGCGCGTCATGTTCACTCCGTCGGAGTAATTCGTGCGCGTATTTTTAACGTGAACATCGTAATCGCGCGCGGAACGCTCGAACTCAAAAACCGTCTTAACCTTATCGGCGATCGGAACTGCATCAGGCCGGCGAGTGACGCGGGTCGCAACCTGCGCCGTCACCGGTTCGACCCGAGCGACAGACGCCTTCTCAATCACATGCGGAGCTGCGGTCTTTGCGCCGTCAAGCGCTTCCTTCAGGCATTTTCGCGCCGACCCCTCATCAGTAGCATAGGTTGTGGCGAAACCCCACGCTCCGTCGGTGAGAACTCGCACGCCTATTGAGCAGCCGCGCGATGAATGCACTTTGTCCACTTTTCCGTCCTGAACTTCGATAATCGTCGAGGCGCCGTTTCCGCACCGCACGTCAGCAAATTCGGCCCCGCCTTTGACTGCTTCATCCATCAGATTCTT
>Ga0172379_10007940_pt1 | contig 13588 bp, 16 predicted proteins | sample GrowelOW334metaG_FD_119756 | JGI IMG/M metagenome (GOLD analysis project Ga0172379, IMG submission 119756) | Groundwater microbial communities from an aquifer near a municipal landfill in Southern Ontario, Canada - Groundwater well OW334 metaG | ecosystem: Environmental > Aquatic > Deep... | reverse complement strand
TCTTTCGACGATACGGTACTTTTTTGAAAAAATGGCAAAAGAGATCATTCTTGCCGTTGAGGGAGAATTTATGGGAGTTTTAAGCGTTCAAAATGAGGTATGAAAAAGTGCAGGCACTTCAGGGCGAAAAGTAACTGCTCACACCCCGTTGCCGGTTCGGGGTTGTACCCCGGACCGAAACATTTGGAATATCTCAACAATATATGGAATTATTGCAAAATCGTGATTTTTTACAAACATTCCGGTGCGGGGTACAACCCCGCACCGGCGACGAAATTTATGACTATTTTTAAGGGTGTGAGCAGTTACGGCGAAAAACTGATTGTTTTTCATCTCATTTTTTGTTGGACAAAATCGGTATTATGTTTATAATGTATTTTACAAAACGTCAAATATGAAAAGTAAAAAACGAATATATTTGGACCATGCCGCGACCACTCCGATTGACTCTCGCGTGCTTTCGGCGATGCAAAAAACGGCGAAAGAGATTTTTGGAAATCCGAGTTCAATTCATAAAGAGGGGGTGGAAGCGAAGAAGGTCATATCCGAGGCACGAAAAGATATCGCGGCGCGTATCGGCGCGAATCCCGATGAAATTATTTTTACCGGCGGCGGGACGGAATCAAACAATCTCGCGATTTTTGGCGCAGCCAACATTCTGGACATCCGATGTCCAGAATATAAAAGGAAGCACATCATTGTTTCTTCCATTGAACACCCCTCTGTTCTTCTGTGCGCCCGCGAATTGGAAAAGCGCGGAGCGGAAGTTACGTTTCTCTCGGTCGGCAACAACGGCATTGTTTTCGCAAAAAGCGTGGCGGAAGCGATACGGGAAAACACGGTGCTCGTTTCCGTCATGTATGCGAACAACGAAATCGGAACAATACAGCCGATTGCGGAAATCGCGAAAGTTATCCGCCATGCAAAACACAAACCGCTTTTTCATACGGATGCTTGTCAGGCAACCAACTATCTTGATATGAATGTTTTGCGGCTTGGGGTTGACCTTATGACTTTCAATGCGTCAAAGATGTACGGTCCGAAAGGCGTCGGCGCGCTCTATGTAAAAAGGGGCGTTCCGCTCTCCCCGCTCGTTTTCGGGGGCGGGCAGGAAAAAGGGATGCGAAGCGGAACGGAAAATGTTTCGGGAATCGCCGGTTTTGCGGAGGCGATGAAACTCGCGGAAACAATGAAGGAAAAAGAATCGGCGCGACTGCTGAAACTCCGCGATTTTTTCATCAAAGAAATTTTAAAAAAAATGCCGAACGCCGTTTTAAACGGAAGCGCGAAAAATCGTTTGCCCAATAACGTGAATTTTTCTTTCCCCGGGCTTGACGGAGAAGAGCTCGTCATTCAGCTGGATGCGCGCGGAATTGCCGCATCAACGGGAAGCGCTTGCGCGAATATTGCTCATGACGGAAAAGTTTCCCACGTCCTGAAAGCTATCGGCGCGGACAATGATATCGCAAGAGGAGGCGTGCGTTTTACCCTCGGACGCGGAACAACAAAAGAAGATATGAAAAGGACAGCAAAAGAATTGTCCGATATTGTAAAAAATCTCCGCCAATAAAAACAAACCCCGTCGCGCGGAAGCGGCGGGGTTGGCGTTTACTGTTCGGATTGAATGTACGAAATAACGGCGATGGAATAAAGGGTTGCGCCGAATGCCAAGGCGGGAAGCCAATCGGCAAGAGCTATTCCCGAAAAGATGACGGTTGCACCAATGTAGAATGCCGCAGTGGCGCACGCCCATCCGAAAATCGCTAAAATCAAGAACAGAAAAATGAAAGCCACCGCCTCAAATCGTCCGGTTATTTTTTTCAAATCGGCGTATGTCTTGCCGGAAAGAACGAGCGCAATCGTCGCGAGAACGATAAGTCCGACGCCGTGCAGTATCAATGAAGTCGTATCCACAAAAATCTCCTCAAAAATCAAACGGAAAAACAAATTTGTTTCCATTTTTAAACTAGCATATTTTATAAAATTTGTCAATAAAGCTGTTATTGCACGGCGTTTCGTACTATAATGGAATAATATCAATTAAACATGTATGTCATATGCACCAACCAAAAAATTATGAACACCTGATCGGACTTGCGGGGTTCAGCGAAACACTGCTTAAAAATCACTTCACGCTGTATCAGGGATATGTTGCGAACGTGAATAAGATTGCCGAGAAAGCGGAAACGATTGAAATCGGTTCCATTGAATACGCCGAGTTGAAACGCCGTTTTTCATGGGAATGGAACGGCATGCGTTTGCATGAACTCTATTTCGGCAACATGAAAAAAGACGCGCTTGCCGTCAATGGCAATTCCGAACTCTATAAAAAAATCGCCGAATCTTTCGGGTCGTTTGAAAATTGGAAAAAAGATTTTCTCGCGACCGGCGCCATGCGCGGCATCGGATGGGTTATTCTGGCTTACGAGAAAGAAGAGGGAAGACTTTTCAACATCTGGGTCAACGAACATGATGCCGGACACCTTGCGGGCACGACGCCGCTTCTCGTCATGGATGTTTTTGAACACGCCTTCATGATTGACTACGGTTTGAAACGTGCGGATTATCTGAACGCTTTTTGGAATGCGATTGATTGGAAAGCGGCGGAGGAGAGATTGACAAAATAAAATGCATGTTCAATACTGTAATTGGACAAAAAGACTTCTGACCTTCGGAGGATAAAAATGAATGCTGAAACGGAAGAATTACCGAAAAAATGGCGATTTACCGTCTTCATATATAGCGGTAAACTTACGGCGCAAGAGCGGCGAAACAAAGAAAAAATGGGCGTGGGCACTTGGGCCGAGTGCTTCGTGGAAATTTCCAGGATAGAAGAAGAAAACCTGAAAAACGGCTATGCTTCCGGATGGGGAATGGTCCCGGTTGGATAGTCGCGGCGGAAACAAAAAGTCCCACCCGGGCACCAAAGAACAAAATCGGAAAATTTTACCGGACGAGGGCAATCTCCTCGTCCGGTTTTTTATTTTTTTAGACATTTGGATTTTTATTGTAAATTAGAAATTGGAAATTGGAAATTTTTTAAAACACTTTGCATTTGATTTTTTTACTGAACAACATTTTCTTCTTCCTTTTCATCATGCTTTTTGATATCATAGAGCTATGGAAGATCTCACAAAACAACAAATGGTGCTTCTGACCGTTTTGGTCAGTTTCGTGTGTTCGGCGGCAACGAGCGTTACCGTCGTTTCGCTTTTGACCGATGCCGCGCCAACCGTTTCTCAAACCATCAACAACATTGTTGAAAAGACCATAGAAAGAGTGGTAACGGGAACGACAACACCTGTCGTTATTAAGCCGTCTCCCGCTCCCGTTCTTTCGGAAAGCGAAAAAGTCATCTCGGCGGTGCAGGAAAATCTCCCCAAGCTTGTCATAATTCGGAGCAAAGAAAAAGAAGGGGAATCGGCGACCAGTACGGAGAAAATCGGAATCGGGGCGGTGATATCGCCGGACGGACTGATTGCCACCGACAGTTCTCTTATCGGAGAAGGGACGGAATTTATTATTGCGCTCGGCGATAAATACCGCTATGCGAAAAAAGTGTATTTTGATAATAATTTTCATCTCGCCATTTTGCAGACGGACGGTGCCGTTAAGGGAGATAAAAGCACCGAGATTTTGACATTTTCTCCGCTTTCTTACATGAAAGACGATGCAAAACTCGGGTTGCCGATAATCGTACTCGGCGGAGAAAACGGAAAATCCATGACAAGAGGAACTTTGACCGAAGTGCCGGAGGATAAAACCTTGCCTCTTCTTGTCGGAGATATCACTCTTACGTCTGCACAGAAAGGGGGAATCGTCTTCGGATTGGACGGAAAGGCGATCGGCGTTGTTCTTTCATCCCCTCTCGGCGTTCCGCAAATCTTCCATTATTCCAACATCATTTCGGCACTCGGCGATTACAAAGATTTGAAACAAAATGCGGCCAAAACGCAAATTTGACAAATACTTTAAAATCTTGTAGTATTGTACCGAAAGCCAAGCAACGGTTTTTTTACTTTATAACTTTATAACTTTATAACTTGATAAACTTCATAACTTCATATGCCTCCGCTTAAAGATTTCACAACCAAAGCAAAAGAAGCAATCAGGCGGGCTCATGAGCTTGCCATTGAACGCGGTCAAAATCACGTTGACTCTTTGCATCTTCTCGCCGCACTGGTTCTTCAGGAGGAAGGACCCGTTATCGCCATATTGGACAGAATGGAAGTTGACCAGAATCTTCTGATTGATTCTCTTCTCGGCGTGCTTGAAGCAAGCGAGAGCGGGACGACGATGTCGCCGTCCTATCAGATGTATCTTACGCCGGAGCTGGCGAGTGTGCTTGAAAATTCAGCCAAAGTTTCTCAGTCGCTTTCCGACAATTTTATTTCCACCGAACACATTTTCATATCCCTTATTGAAACATCGCAGGTCTCCCGTGAACTTTTGGCGCGCTTCAAAATCGGAAAAGATGAAGTTCTCCGCATTCTCCATGAATTCAAAAACGGCAATGTAACCGACGTCGGCGCTCCGAAAAAATCAAAAGTGCTCGCCAAATACACGAGAAGCCTGACAAAACTCGCGAGCGAAGACAAGCTTGATCCAGTTATCGGCAGAGATGTTGAAATTGCGCGCATCATGCAGATACTTTCGCGCAGAACCAAAAACAATCCGATCCTTATCGGAGAAGCCGGCGTTGGAAAAACAGCCGTCGTGGAAGGTCTCGCGATCCGCATGGCGAAAGGAGATGTGCCCGAGTCGCTCAGAGACAAAGAACTCGTTTCTCTTGATATCGGTTCTTTGGTCGCGGGCACGAAATATCGCGGAGAATTTGAAGAGCGGCTCAAAGCCATCATGAAAGAAATTGAGCTCTCGGAAGGAAAGATAATTCTTTTTATAGATGAAATACACATGATTGTCGGCGCGGGCGGAGCGGACGGTTCTCTGGATGCGTCAAATATGTTGAAGCCGGCGCTTGCTCGCGGAGACCTTCGCGCCATCGGAGCCACGACGCTCAAAGAATACCAAAAACACATTGAAAAAGATCCCGCGCTTACCCGCCGTTTCCAACCGGTCTTAGTGAACGAACCGTCCATTCCCGATGCGGTCGCCATTCTCCGCGGATTGAAAGAAAAATACGAGTTGTATCACGGGGTGCGCATTACCGACGATGCCATCATTTCCGCGGTGAATTTGAGCAGTCGCTACATCAGCGACCGATTCTTGCCGGACAAAGCGGTTGACCTCATTGACGAGGCCGCTTCCATGCTCAAAATTTCGCTGGAAACAAAGCCGGCGATTTTGGAGGATGCCCATCGGAAGATTATGCGCCTTGAAATTGAAAAAGAAGCGCTGAAAAAAGAAGCGAGTACGGAAGAGGGGCACAATGCGAAAGCGCGGATGAAAGATATTGATAAAGAAATCGGCGACCTTCGCGAAAGAACGCACGATGTGGAAACGAGATGGAAGAACGAAAAAGAAATCCTCACTTCCATTCGGGAGATAAAAAAACAGCTTGATACGTTCCGGCTTGAAGCGGAGGCGGCGGAGGCTCGCACGGATTTGGCGACGGTTGCGGAGATACGCTACGGGAAAATTCCCACGCTTGAAAAAGAACTCGCGGTGAAAAGTTTGCGCCTCAAGAAACTCAAAAGCGGACAGAGAATACTCAAAGAAGAAATAACGGAAACAGAGATTGCCGATATCGTTTCCAAATGGACGGGAATTCCGGTTTCAAAAATGCTGGAGGAAGAAGCGGCGAAACTCGCACAGCTTGAAGAAAGCCTCCGTGCCCGCGTCGTCGGACAAGGGAGCGCCATCACAAAAATATCCGATGCCATCAAACGGTCCCGTGTCGGCATTTCCGACCCGAATCACCCGATCGGCTCATTCCTTTTCCTCGGTCCGACCGGCGTGGGGAAAACGGAGCTTTCCAAGGCTGTTGCCGAATTTTTGTTCAATGACGAAAAATCACTGATTCGCATAGACATGTCCGAATACATGGAAAAGCACTCGGTTTCAAAAATAATCGGTTCTCCCCCCGGATATGTCGGACACGAAGAAGGAGGCAACATCACCGAACTCGTGCGGCACAAACCGTATTCCGTGCTTTTGTTTGACGAGATAGAAAAAGCGCACCCGGAGGTGTTCAATATTCTCCTGCAGGTGCTTGATAACGGACGGCTTACCGACGCGAAGGGAAGAACGGTCAACTTCAAAAACACGGTTATCATCTTGACTTCAAACATCGGCGCCGAATTTATTGACAAAATGAAATCCATCGGTTTTTCAAACACGAATGATGCCGCCGATTACACGGAAGCGAAAGAAAAAGTCACCGCCGCGCTCAAAAATTATTTCCGTCCGGAATTTTTGAATCGTTTGGACGAAATTCTCATTTTTGACATTCTGTCCAAAGAAGCGGTTCGGGAGATTGCCGGGCTTCAGGTTGCCATAGTGCAAAAACGCCTGAAAGAAAAAGAAATAATTCTCAATGTTTCGGATGCCGCGCTTGAATACCTCGCCAAAGAAGGATATAACCCGCAGTACGGCGCGAGACCTCTGAAACGGCTCATCCAAAACAAAATTTTGAATCCGGTTGCTGGCATGATGATCGGAAAAGGAATGCTCTTCGGCGGAGTGGTGTCTGTCGGCATGAAAAACGGAGAACTTGCCATCACGGCGGATAAGATTAAACGAAAACCGGCGGGAAAGAAAGAAAAAGAAAAAGTCGCGGTATAAATCGTAAAAAAACAGTTCAGGGCGGACTGTTTTTTGTTTGACTCGGTTTTATTTTTATGATATAATTGCGACAGAACATTTTTATTGCACGGGAGAAAAGCAATGAAAGACCCGATTGAAAAATCAATAATAGACGCCTACGATTCATATCTTCTTGCGGAAAAAGCGAAAGAAAACAGGACGGCGGGAAATGCGGAAGAAGAGGATATTTTGAACATTCTTCGCATCTTGACGAAGCATCATTCAAGAAAGGAAGGATTCTCCATTTCGGAGATTACATACGTCGGAGACTGTTTATTTTGGAATCGTCCGAGATATCTTGAAATATCAATGATGCTGGAAAACGCGCGGAGAGACGGCAAAGTTGCTTGTGTTGGCGAAGGACATTGGAAACTCATCGCGTGAAAATGAAAGCAAAAATAATCCCGCCAAGACTGCCTTGGCGGGATTTTTGTCGTCGTTTGTCGTCCCCATACCATATATGCATACTTATCCCTTATATCTCGCCGGCGGGGCTTTCTTTTTCAAAAATTTCTGGTATACTGTTCACATTGCGTCGGTGGTAGAGTGGTCTAATACACGAGACTGTAAATCTCGCGGCTTTACGCCTTCGTTGGTTCGAATCCAACCCGGCGCACCAAACGAGTATAAGGGGCTTGTATAAGTATATGGGACGAACGGATAAAAAATCGGCCAATAAGCCGATTTTTTACTTGGACGTCCGACGTCCAAGTCGGATTTGTTTTAAAAGGGGGAAAACGATATACTTGTATTATATCAAAATTAACTTTTTTATCATGAACTCAAAAACCGTATATTTCATCAGTTTCGTGATTTTTATTCTCGGCGTTTTGCTTGGGGTGATGGCAACGTATTCGTATCTTACTTTGTCTCCGGTTGATCCGATAGACGGAGGCATCGCCTGCACGATGGAAGCGAAGATTTGTCCCGACGGCTCATCGGTGGGGCGAACGGGACCGAATTGCGAGTTTGAAAAATGTCCTTCTTCGGGAACAACCGGAACTGTCGGTACAGGAGGGACGGAGCCCATTGATTCAACCGGCGGAAATACCGGAGCGGGAACGATTCTTCCCGGAGACGGCGGCGGAGGTGTCGCTTGCACAATGGACGCGAAAATTTGTCCAGATGGTTCATCCGTCGGACGCGTCGGTCCGAATTGCGAATTTGCGGAATGTCCGATTCTTGGAGCTCAGGGATCGTTATGTTCAACAAACAGCGATTGCGGATCGGGTTATGAATGCATTGATACTTCTCCCGTAATACGAGAAGGCGAACCGGCCAATCTTCGGTGCTGGAAAATCGGTTCGCCGCGACCGATATGTCTTTCGGGCAATACGCGCATCGGCACGCCAAACGGCGATGTTCTCGTGAAAGATATGAAAGTCGGCACGGGCGTTTGGACGGTTGATAAAAACGGAAAGAAAGTTTTCGGGACAGTCATTCTCGCGGGAAAAACGCGCGTGCCGGGCAATCACAAAGTCATGCACATTAAACTTTCCGACGGACGAGAACTCCTTGTTTCTCCCGGGCATAAAATTGCCGATGGACGGAAAGCCGGGGAGATAATGGTTAAAAGTGTTATTGATGGCGCAACCGTCGTTCTCGCTTCGCTTATTTCCTACGGAGAAGAATATACGTACGATATTCTCTCGTCGGGCGATACCGGAATATATTTTGCGAACGGCATACTCCTGCGAAGCACGCTCCGATAAAAGCGGTATTATCACACCCTTATCTTTCGGTGTCGTTCGGAAAAAATGAAAAAGCCGTGCAATTTCATTTTCTTCCTCTCTAATCGAAATATTTTTTAATTTTTATATTTGATACCATGGAAAACGAAAAAGAAGTTCGCGTTATCGGAAATGCCTCCGATGAACAAAAAGAACAAGCAAGAAAAAGGGTTGAAAAAACGCTTTCCGATCCGGAGAGCGCCTTTTCAGAGGCGGCAAAAGAAAAATTAGCCAGATTGGAGTACCCGAAATCAAAAGAAGAGATTGAAATTATCCGGTTTATCAACGAAAGACTGAAAAGCTTGATGAAAGAATGCGGCGCCGAACCGTATGATATTTCCGCGGAAAATTTTCACATCCTTCCTCCCGACCTGTATCATGAAATGAACAATAACGAGGATAACCACGCTTCAGCCGTAATTTATCAGCAAAAAGTATTGATTGACGCGGATTCCGTTCGCGGCAATCTCCTTTTTTTCGCTTCATTGGCGGCGCATGAATCCGCGCATCTTCGCGGGCATCTTGCGCTTGAGGTGAATGAATCTCCGCAATCGGGTCATTTTGACGAAACACGATACAGACGGGGATGGACCGTCGGTTCTTCGCGAAAAAAGAAAGAAGAGGGGGAAGGTCACTCTCATTTTATGGGTGTTCACGAAGCGATCGCGACCATGGTTCAGAAAAATATGATCGGGGAAATTCTTGAACTTCCCCTGTTTGCCGATGAAAAAGAACTTCGGGAAAGCGAAACATGGGGGAAGGTCAAAGCGCTTGTATCGGAAATCAAGAAAATTCCGGAGGATGATATCATTTGGGTTAATCCGAAAAATTTGGAAGAAGGGGAATCTTACGGATATCCCGCCCAAAGAAAAACGCTGGAGTATGTTTTTTTTGAGGTGCAAAAACAATTTCCAGAGCAATATAAAACCGCGGACGACGTATACCAAGAATTTTTAAAAGCCCAGTTTACGGGACAAATGTTATCCGTTGCCCGGATGATTGAAAAAACTTTCGGAGAAGGAAGCTTCCGAACGCTCGGAAATATGGATAAGGGTGAAAATAGCGGAATCATAACGCTTGAAGCGTTGAAAAAAGCGAGGATGCGAACGCTTCGCGATGCCGAACAGCAGTGAGTATTTGATGAAAAACAGCTCTTTTTTTGTAAAACCGGCAAAATTATGATACATTCTTAATAGAGTTTTTTGTTTGTCGGGGGGAAAAATGCCTGAAAAAACAGTTACCGTGAAAGTTGAAATATGCGAAAAATGCAAAGAGGCAACGAGCATCATTTTTCCGTGGATTGAAGAATTGCCGGGAATATGGATGAAGAAACATGCGATTAACTTGCCGTGCCGGTGCGAGCGCGAAAAATCGGAACGAAGAATAAAAGAACTTATTGAATCAAATACATAAGATTCTCCACTGTGAGGATTGGGAAAAATAACGCTTCCCGCAAAACAGCCGCTTCGGATAATATCGGGGCGGTTTTACTTTGTAAAAAGTCCGCAAAAATTGTAAAATAAAGGCAATGAGATTAAAAAGAATTGAACTCACGGGCTTTAAATCGTTTGCGCGCAAAACGGTCATGGATTTCAGCGCGTCCATCACCGCCATCGTCGGACCGAACGGTTCCGGAAAATCAAACGTGGCGGAAGCGATGCGATTCGTGCTCGGAGAACAATCCATAAAATCGCTCAGAGGCAAGCGGGGAGAAGACCTTATTTGGAACGGATCCAAGGCGATGGGGCGGACGAATCACGCTTCCGTTTTAATCGTTTTTGACAACACGGATCGCGTCTTTGATATTGACTACGACGAGGTAACCATCGGCCGGCAAGTATATCGCGACGGCACCAATGAATATGCCATCAACGGCACCATGGTTCGTTTGAAAGATATCATAGAGCTTCTTTCCGCGGCGCATATCGGTTCTTCGGCGCACCATATTATTTCGCAGGGAGAAACGGATCGCTTTCTTTTTGCTTCCATTAAAGAGCGGCGCATTATGATAGAGGATGCGCTCGGGCTTCGCATTTATCAATACAAGATCAACGAGAGCGAGAGGAAGCTCAAAAAAACGGAGGAAAACGTGCGGGAAATTTCACTCTTGCGCAAGGAGCTCGCCCCGCGGATTTCTTTTTTGAAAAAACAGGTTGAAAGGATTGAGCGCGTAAAAAAACTGCGCAACGATTTGGCGGGCATTTATGCCGAGTATCTCAAACGAGAAGAATTGTATCTGGAACATCAAAAAAAGACGAACGAAGAGGAAGCGCAAGGACCAAAAGAAGAACTCCGCATTCTTGACGAACAGATCCAAAAAGCGAGAGAAATGATATCGGCGAGCGGAAAAGAGAGCGCGTTTTCTGAAGACATTCTGAAACTTGAAGCGGACATCCGTTCCGTACGAAACAAAAAAGACGAATTTTCCCGCGCCCTCGGACGTTTGGAAGGAATGATAGAATCGGAAACCAGGCGCATCGCGCGCGAGCGGGAAAGAAAAGCGCAGGCGGAAATAAAGGATATTCCCGTGTCGCTTTCCCGCGTTCGCGAGATGGTGCACATGGCGGACGAAATGATCCAGAGTGCCCGTTCCATGGAAGATATCGGACAGGTAAAAGAGTCTCTTGAACACATCAGAATGCTTCTTCACGGATTCATAGATCAAGCGACCTCAAAAGAAGAAGTTCATACCGAAGACGCGGGGCTTGCCGAAAGCGAAGCGGACAGTCAAAGAAAAAGAGAAGAAAAAGAAGGGGTTGAACGCGAAATGCAAACGCTTCGGGAAGAAGAAGAGAGAGTGCAGGCTCTGTATGCGTCCATGAAAGCATCGGCTGAAAAAGAAAAAGACGCGACTCGCGATATTGAGCGCGAACTTTTTAACACGATGTCAAAGCGGAGCGAGGCGGCCATTAAGGTGAATGCGTGCCGGTCGCGTTATTTTGAGATTGAACACGAGGAACAAGATTTCAAAACAGAACTTGCCGAGGCGGGCGTTCTGATCGGCTATCAGATATTGGAATACGGCAATCTTCCGATAAGTGCGGAGGAAGCGATTGCCGAGGAAAGGGAAGCCCAGCGCGCGCGCAAAAAAAATATTGAACGGATGAAGATTCGCATTGAAGAGATGGGCGTCGGCGGCGGAGAAGACGTACTGAAAGAATATGAGGAAGTCATTGATCGGGACGCTTTTCTTGAGCGCGAGCTTACCGATCTTGAAAAAACCGCGGAATCTCTGCACGGTCTTATTTTTGAACTTTCCGAAAAACTCGCCGTTGAATTTAAAGAGGGTCTTGAAAAAATCAACAAACAATTTCAGGAATTTTTCACCATTCTTTTTGGCGGCGGCACCGCATCTCTCAAAACCGTTATTCCCGTGAAGAAGAAAAAAGCCGAAGAGGAAGGAGGCGAAAGTCTTGAGGCGATAACGGAAGAACCCGAGCCCGAAGACGAGGAAGAGCAGGAAGAGGGTCTGGAGATAAATATTTCGCTTCCGCACAAACGATTGCGCGGGATACAGATGCTCTCGGGAGGGGAGAGAACCCTTACTTCCATTGCGCTTCTTTTCTCGGTATCGCAGGTCAATCCGCCGCCGTTTTTGGTGCTTGATGAAACCGATGCCGCTCTTGATGAGTCCAATTCAAAAAAATACGGCATGATGCTCCAAACTCTTTCGCAAACATCCCAGCTCGCAATCATCACGCATAATCGCGAAACCATGTCGCACGCGGGGATCATTTACGGCGTGACGGTGGGAATGGATTCGGTTTCAAAAATTCTTTCAATAAAATTTGAGGACGCCGAGGGAATGATGGCCAGGTAAGTATAAGGGATTAGTATAAAGAGAAAGGAACGACGGCAGATAACTTGACGGGAAAAAATTGGCGGTGAGTCCTCCCTTTGGAGGTCTCTCCGCCAATTTTTTTCCGTCAAGTTATCGGTAACACTTAAGAAAACAAAAACCCTCATCCGAAAACGGACGAGGGGTATTGGCTATTTAACCAAATATGATATAAATTGCGGACAGTATGCACAGATAACCACCAAGAGCCATAAACATATAGCGAGAGGTCGTAATATCCTGCGCATAAATTTAGCGTGCATCATGTCTTTTCTTGCTTGTTCACAGGATTGGCGGAACTCGCGATCAATTCGTTCGCTTCTTTCTTTTCTTTCCTTCTCGTGTTGCGTGTCAAACGCAGGACTCGCTGAAATATAATCGGATGATTCCGGATTATCAAAGTTACTGTTGTTTTCCTCTTTTTTGCCCCATTCAGGTAAAGACCAATCCCATCCTCCCGGATACATAATTTCCTCTTTTATTAAGGTTGCTAATCTGGATTGTTTATATCATGGAAAGAAAAATAAGTTAAAAAAAGAATGGGTGTGGGAACAGAGAAGGAATAGTAACAAGACAATTATTATTTGTTTTTCTAAACGATATACGATAAAATGTATCTATGAAAAAAGAAAAAATGACATTGGAAAAACTCGGAGGACTTATAGAGAAACTGGCTCTGTTTACCATGAATGGATTTGAGAAAATGGATAAAAGATTTGAGCAAGTGGAATCGGAATTATCTTCGGTTAAACAAGAAGTTTCCTCCATAGATTCGGAATTATCTTTTGTTAAGCAAAAAGTTTCTTCAATTGAAGAGGAGCAGAAAGAAACCAATCGTCGGCTCACCTCCATTGGGAGAAAACAAACAGGAACGACTTTGAGTCTTGATGAAACGGTGCGCCGAAGCGAATTTGATGGAATCGTTCACCGCGTGGAAGCGCTTGAAAAGAAATAATCCGAACTTTTTTATGTGATAAGTCCCGACTTCTGCCATTAGCATGACAAAAAATTTGACGAGATATTTATAACGGTATTTTCAACAAACAAATGTAAAATATTGAATTCATGTTTTCTCTTTCAGTTTATCGTGCCCCTCCACCTCTTTAGAGGGGGAGGTTGGGAGGGGGTGAGTTAGCGAAATTTGTAAAAAATACGCACCCCACCTCAATCCTCCATTAACATGGACTGTACACCTTTTCAATATTTTGTTTCTCTCCTTACAGGAGCAGTACACCCTTTTGATATTTTCGCTCGT
>Ga0172379_10007939_pt1 | contig 13588 bp, 9 predicted proteins | sample GrowelOW334metaG_FD_119756 | JGI IMG/M metagenome (GOLD analysis project Ga0172379, IMG submission 119756) | Groundwater microbial communities from an aquifer near a municipal landfill in Southern Ontario, Canada - Groundwater well OW334 metaG | ecosystem: Environmental > Aquatic > Deep... | reverse complement strand
CCAGGCACTGTAATACCGTGCGCCGTAATCATAACAGCTTGCGCCAAAAAAATACACTCACCAAAAACCGCCTACTCACCAAAAACAAGTGTTCAAAGAACGTCTGTTGCCCCAAATTTAGCACCTTTTTTCTTTTAATTGAACTTTTAAATGAGAAGTTCGGCGTTTAACGGGTTCCCCGCCATAAACGCTTTCAGTTATTTTCAGTTAAAAGAAAAAAGCACCCCCATTTGACCGCACCAAGGCATTTTAACCCCTTAGGCCACTTTCAAAGCCGGCGCAGGAGGGCAAGGCCCACGCCAAAAAGTTTTTTTCAATTAAAAATCAATTAAAATAAAAAAGTTTTTGGCGTGGTTCATTTTAGCCTTGCGTGCGTTGGCCGTGGGCTTTATCTTGCCTAATGGGGTTTAAATGGTTTACCGGATTACTTTTTATTTCTTTTTTTTATTTCTTTTTTTCCTTTCTTTCTTTTCCTGCTGCTTCCTTAACTGCGTGCGGAGGAAAAACAGCCTTGAGCCAGCGTTGGGAAAGCGGATGCAATAAGTGGAGTGAGGAACGAACAAAACGGTTTGCAGACGGCTGTGCGGGCGGGACTAAGCGGATGGAGCAAGGGTGGTGCAAAAAAGAGCTTGAAGCATGAAAGCGTTTTGCAGCTACTGCTTGCAGCAAGGGTTTGGCGGCTTTTTTGTTTTTAAGGTTGGTTTGAGCGTCAGCCACAAAAAAGGTGACAAACACGAAGCCCGATGCGACCCGCAGGCCCGCATAAAATGGGCAGCGGTTGGATTTTTAGCTTTTACCGGAAGAATGGAGGTAAATACTAAAAATACAAAGGAGCTGCCGTGAGAAAGAGGGGGGGAACTGCAAAAACCGTGACAAACGCACCCGAAGGGCATTCAACTTTTTTTTATTCAATTGAAAGAAAAAATATCTATAAAAAAGTGTTGAATGGTTTGGCGCGGTTTTTTGCTGACGACCGATGCCGAACACCGCTTTTCCTGTCCGTATCAGGTTAGTAGTGGAGTTTCAGCGGGGTGTTTATTCATTATCCTTTTTAAAACCTATCGGCTTTCTTGGTTTGGGGTTCTCTTGTTTTTCTATTAGCTCATCCAAGTAAGTAAAAACTAATTCTATATTCTTATCCTGGTTCGCAAGCTTCTTTTTAATTTCCTCAATTTCAAGTTTTACGCTTAAATTATCAGTTAGAACTTCTCTAATTTTAGTAAAAATCCTTACAATCTGGATATTTAATTGTATTGCTCTTTTACTATTCAAAGTACACGATAGCATAGTTACCCCTTGTTCTGTAAAACAAAATGGAGTATAGCGTAAACCTAGCTTATCTGAATTGGAGGTCACAAATTGTGATCTCCAATTTGAGAACTCTTCTTTTGTCATTTCGAACATAAAATCTTCAGGGAACCTTTCAATATTACGTCTTACAGTTTGCTTTAATACTCTTGTTTCTACTCCATAAAGTTCTGCCAAATCACGATCAATCATTGCTTTATGCCCTCTAACAACAAATATTTTTGTCATTACAATCTCATCTGCAAGCAATATTTTATTTTCCTTTTCCTCAGTCATTGTATTGTAATTTTATGGTTTTCAAAAATAGTCAGTTATTTTGATGTCCCAAATTGCGATTTCAAGATAATGGATGGAACTTCTCTAGATTCTTTTTCAAGTCCTCCATGTTGTTGGCTTTGTACCGTTCCGTTGAACTCACGTATTTGTGTCCAGCCATATATTGAACCTGCCGTAAATTCATGGTTTTGAGCCAGTAGGTTACCGTGCTTTGCCTTATCTGCTGGGCGTTGTGGATATTGGAATTTACTTTTTGTATATCCTTAAACATGTGCAACAAACTGCTTTTCAGGTCCCCGCTGCCGTTGGTGCTCATAAAAAGCTGGTTTTCAAGTTTTGTTTTGTTGATTTTATCAGGTTTCCGGGCTGGTTTCGGGGCTGTGATTTCGTTCAATATCTCCGGCCGGGTTTCGGTAACATATTCCTGCAGTTCCAGTATCTGGAAGGGTTTTAGCTCTAAGTTCCTGCCGTTCCTCCTCCGGTTGCCGGGGATATATATTTTGCCCTCCTTTAATTTCAGGTGGCCCGGTTCAAGCTGTTTCAGTTCCTCGGTGGTTATGCCCTGATAAACCAGTAACCCCAAAATTGCCTTGTTCCTTTTATCCCTCAATGTTTCTGTCCGGCAGCTTTGGTAAAGGGTTTCCAGTTCCGGGTAGTTGATGCCGTTGGACGGTATTTTCTTTACAACCCCCTTGATATAAAGGTTTATGGCGGGATTGATAATGGTTTCGTTTTCACTTTTAAGGAACCGGTAATAATCCCGGACCGACAACAGGACGGTATTGACATGCTTTTTGCTGAAGCCCTCTAAGCTGCAGTAACCGATAAAGTCCAGCATGTCGTTGTAGCGGGCTTCACCGGCCGGCAACCGTTCGCTTTCCAGCCACGCTAAAAAGTAACCTGTATAGTTCGACTTTTGGCGGACCGTGTTTTCACTGCTGCCAAGTCCTTTCAAGTAGGTTTCAAAGCCTTTGAGCTTGGTTTCTATTTCCTTATCAAACTTATATTTCATTGGCCAAGTGTGTATAAATTTGTGTACTCTCAAGGCTGCTGTGTCCTAAGAACCGGCTTACATCTTCCAGGCCCATGCCCGACTGCCAAAGGTGCGTGGCAATGGAATGGCGCAAGGTGTGCAGCCCTATGGCTTTGTCCAGGTTGGCCGCTTTTGCCAGTTGCTGCACCCTTGTTATGGCGGTGGCCCCGCCTATCCGTTTCCCGGTAATGCCAATAAAAAACCCGTTGCCGTTGCTGTTGTTGCTGCCGCTGCCGGCCAAAAGCTCCTTTCGTGCGGTGTTTATGTAGTTTGCCAGGCTTTCTTTCAGGGTTTCGGTAATGGGCACGTACCGTTCTTTGTAGCCTTTGCCCTGCCTTACGTGTACCAGTTTCTCTTTCAATAAAATATCCGATAAATCAAGGTTTATCCCTTCGCTCCTCCTGAGGCCGCAGCCGTAATAAATATCCAGCATGGCACGGTCCCTTATGCCCAGGCAATCGCTGCCGCAGGCTTTGTAAAGCTTTTGTACTTCCTGTTTGGTGAGTATGGCCTTGGTTCCCCCGGTTGCCCTGTTTGGCTGGATGTCGATTTCCAAAGAGGCTTTCCCGGTTCCGTCCAGATATCTGCCGAACCGCTTCAAGGCGTTGATGTTGCCGGTTATGGAGTTCTGCGACAGGCTCCCGCTTTGCCTTTTGTTTTTGCGGGTTTGCAGGTGGTTGTGGTAGTTTTTTATTGTGGGTTTGGTTATCTGGTTTAAATGGGTAATGTTTTGTTGTTCCAGCCACTGAAAAAAGCCTTTGATGTAAATTACCGAGTTGTAAACCGTGCTTTCTGCATATCCCAAGGTTTGCAGCCATTTTTTGAAGCTTTGTTCGAGTACGCCGTTTATTTCCATTACGATGGTTTTTTATTGTTCCGCACCTGCGTTTTGGTGGACTACTGGACCACTGCATCTATTTTATTGATTTCCTTACCGTTGAGTGGTCTATTTTGCCCGTGAGCCACCTGTAACCCACCCGGACCACCTGTTTTTTGTTTTATCTCTTCCAAAACAGTGTCAAGTACCGTATTTACGGCATTCTCAAGGTTTTTATATTCGTCTGTGGCTATTACTTCATATTCAAAGCCTGTTTTAAAACGGTTTCCACCTGTTATCCTTATAAAATTATAAGTACTCAGGCTGTATAAATAACGTTTTATCTTGCTCGGGTGCATCCTGAAGACCTCCCTTATTTCCTTGGCGTGAAAGCTTGCTTTCTTGTTTGCTGCAAGCCATTTTTTGAGCGATTCAAAAAAGCTGCGTTCCGTCTGGTTTAATTCGTCGGCCTTGGCCAGCAAAACTTCCTTTAACAGCTTGTTTGCCCATTCAATGTCCTCCAGAGTGGTTTCGATAAAGTGTTCACCTGTTGCCGGGCCGGTCTTTAGTTCCCGTTGGTACTGGTGGTAAAATGTAATGGTTTCGATTACCGCAAGGTAATGGCTGTTTGTCCGCAGGGGCTTAAAAACGTATTCCGGCAGCTTTAACAGTTCGGCATAAGGATTACGCACCTTTACAGGTTTTAACACGCTCTGCATATCTTTAAAAAACTCTTTCAGCTCGTTTTCTTCCTTGTCGTTTACCTTCCCTGCCGATAGTTTCCGTTGATATTCCATGATGAGTTCTTTATGCTGCTGGCTGTTATCGAGGTAAACCAACAGGCTGCGGTTGGCGTTGTCTTCGTAAAGCCTTTCTTTGGTGGTGGTCCCGGCAAGGCTTATCGGCCCTTCTACTTTTAATGTGATGGTTTTCATGTTCCCTTTGCTGTCCTTTATGGGTATGGTTTTGCTTATCTTCCTTTTGCTCTGTAATTCCCTCAATGGATAAAGTGCGTTTTCTGCCCCGTCCATGTCCTCGATAAGCACCAGCTTGTGTTTTAGCTCTTTGCGGTCGAAGTAGTAAAAGGCATTTTCGCTTAAAATGGTTATTTCCAGTTTGTCCTGTTCCGGTATCAGTTCGCTTATTTTCTCCTGAAGGTATGTTTTGCCCGTTCCCGAACTGCCCAGGCTGATGATGTGCAAAGGCTGTTCCCGTAGCCTCGATGTAAAAACCAGGTACATTAAAAGCCTGTTGTTTTCTTCGCCTATCATCCCCGTCCGGCCGATGTCTTGGTTTGTGCGTTCCATCAGCTTCGGGGCTTTCAGGTAGTTTATTGCTTTCCTGTACCGCTGTTCGTTTAGCTGCCGTGCCTGTGGTTTCTGCTCTTTGAGGCTTTCTATCTTGCTTAACCTGTATTGCTCTATTTGTTCGGTCAGTTCTGCAATGGTACGTTTTAAAACATTGGTCCCGGTTTCTAATTGCTCGCTGGCTTTGTTGATGAACTTTTCTAAATAATCGCTATGATATAAATCCAATGTGTGGCGGATGCTGTGCAATGGGTCGTTTGTATCGGTACGGCTTATTTTTACGGTTATCCGCAGCCGGTCTAATTGTTGAAGGTTGATCCCGCCAAGGATAATGATTTGTAGACCTTGTCCCGCTCCGGCGGGATCTTCGGTGGTGTAGGTAATAAAGTCGGGGTTTCTTGTGTTTAGTTTGCCTGTGGTTCTTACCGGTTCTTGATGTGGTACACTTTCTTGGATTTCAATTTGTTCAGTTAAAAGAAAAGATTTCCGGTTTTCTAAAAGGTGGGTAAATATTTCAGTATCGTAAGCAACTGATAAGCTGTTGATGTCTTCATTTTCGGGCGTTTCAATAGCTGTTAGTTTTACTCCTGGCAGTTCGTTTAAAAGTTCCTCCTGGTACTTCTTTATGGCTTCATTTCCTGCCTTGTCTCCGTCAAAAAAGAAGATGATTTCCTGTAAGTTCTGAAGCTCCTTTATTGCCTGTAAATGTTCCGCTGTTAAGCCGTTTGTGCCATAGCAAGCTAAAACGCTGTATTCTTCTGTTAATTCAGGTATTTGTAAAAGTGTAGCTGCATCAATGATAGCCTCGCTTAAAATCAGCTTTGTTGTGTTTGGGTTGGGATAGCCTGGGTAAAGGCCGGTCCTGTCTTTTAAATAAAAATGCTTGCTGTTTCCAGTTTCATTAATTGACCTGCCGTAAATGCTTACAATGTTTCCGTTTTTGTCCTTTATTGGGAAGATTACACAGTCTTTTGCAAAGGGCGTGTAATTGCTGCTACCGTTTGGCGTTTTGCCTTTGTAGGGTATTAGCAGCCCTGCATTTATGCAAGCTTGTAAATCGTGTTCGTTTAGTTTGCCCCGGTGGTGGAACTGACCTGAGTTGTAGCCCACTTCGACTGAGCTCAGTGGCCGCACTTCGGCTGCGCCCAGAGGCCAGAGTTTTCTGCTTTCAAGATATTGCCTTGCCGGTGGGCTGTTGTAAACGGCGTTTTTAAAGTAGGCGAATATCCGGGCAAGGATGGCGGCCCTTTCTTCGGGGCTTAAAGGTGCTGCTTTTGTGCCGGTTCCGGGCTGTGGCTTTGTTACTGGGGTTGCACCTGCCATTTCTGTGGCTTTTAGCAAGGCTTCGTGTTTGCTTATCTTCCCGTACAGCTCGATAAACTCTATCTGGTCACCGTTCTTGCCGCAGCCAAAGCAGTTGAAGGTATTGGTGTTTGGGTAAATCTTCATGCTTGGTTTATCGTCTGCATGAAAGGGGCATTTGAGCATATTATGGCGGTCGGGTTTAAGGTTGTAGTTTTCCAAAACTCGGAAAATGCCTAAGCGGTGCTTTATTTCTGATATCTCCATTGTTGAAAACTTTTTAATTCGTCTTATAGGAACAAAGTAAACCTTAAAAGATGAATTAAGCAAAATCATCATTGGTTTAGTTACTAACAATAGGATGAATATATAGCCATTTAATCCACCATATTTGGTATTTTTGACCTGTTAATAAATCACAAAAGGTTGTTTTATGGATAATCTCGGAAAGCGCATACAGGAAGAAAGAAAGAAGCTTGATTTAACACAAGCACAACTGTCTGATAAAATTAAGGTTTCGCATACCCAAATGGCAAGGTATGAGATTAAAGGCGTACAGCCCCCGGCTGACGTATTACAAAAACTCGCCGATGCTTTTGGCGTTACTATTGATTATCTGGTTAACGGCAATATCCAGGAAAAGGCCAAAACTTCGTTGCAGGATTCTGAACTTTTGCAGCAATTCAAGGAGGTTGAAAAAATGAACGATGACGACCGGCTGACGGTTAAAAAACTTATCGATGCCTTTATTACCAAAGGTAAGATTAAACAACTGGCTCTATAAAGCAAAAGCCCCAACCATGAGGCTTTGCCGTTCTATCTTTTTTTGCTTTTTATTGTAACAGGCCACACGAGGGGACTCGTGCGGCAGCGGGGGTATTAAAAAATACTTGAAAAACAAAAGAAACCCCACTTTGAAGTGATGCCTTTATTACTAAAGGCAAGCTTAAACAACTGGCTTTATAAAGCAAAAGCCCCAACCATGGGGCTTTGCCGTTCTATCTCTTTTTTGCTTTTTAAAGTTACTGGCCACACGAGGGGACTCGTGCGGCAGCGGGGTCCATTTGCCTACCGAGTTCATTTGGTTACAGCATGTTTATAAAATAAATAAAAATTCACAATCAGCAGTAACCAACAAATTGCCACGACACAAATTACATAATTTCGCTTTTTTAATTTTATTATTTTTAAAACGTCCTCAGTGTCCAAAGAATAATGATTTATTATATGATTCGCATATAATATTATAATTATAGCAGATGCCAATATTCTATTTTGTATTATTTGAAATAACAAAATCATTTCACTAATGCCAAGTATTCCAATAGCAAATACTCCCGCATTATAATAATCACTCTTATGTGTAACCCTAACATCTACCCAAGTTATTGCAAACAAAAACACTTTTTCAATTATATCAATTAATTTAACAGGCAAAAGGATTGTATTAATTACCTTGGATGAAAAACTGTTGTTGCTTTTCTTCTGTTGTATTTCCATAGAGTTTATTATAATAGTAGTTGTAATTGCGTTTTGCATTTTCGAATTCTTTAGAATCATTTGATTTATATTTATTCATTTCTTGTTTATAATTATTTAGTAATTTTTTTTGGATCTCTGGATCTTCGGAAAGAATTGTCCCAAAACCATAAATTACCGCAGTATAAGGATTTCTTCCTATAACAAAGTCTACGACATCTTCCATCATTGTCTCAAATTTCCGTCCCTTCTTTACAGAGTCTTGTTCACTAAAATAATCAAATCCAGAAATAAGAAGTACTGTATAATCAAGCTTATTTCCTAGTTTTCCTAAAGTTTTTCTTGATATATTAATATCATCATTAATTTGGGCATGTCTGCCAGCTTTAATCTTAACAATATCACCATCTTTCAATATTTTTTTTGATGAAATATCTAACCTTGTATCGCCTATTTTTTTATAAAAGGTTCCATCTTTTGATAAAACAATATTCTTATTCATTTGACGAAAGGACAACTCAATAACATCAGAAGTAAAGCCCATTTTTGAAACAAATTCCTTTAAATTATTTGCATCAGCTTCATCTTTACTCACAAAATTAATTTTAGGATTGATTGGTGCCTTTACATTATCCTGAACTACTGTTAATTCCTTAATAACAGGTTTTTGATTAATGGGGATATCCACATTTAGCTTCTCATTTGGTTTGGTTTCGTTACCGTCTAAATCGTTAAATGTTATAGGACTATTTGCAGAATATTGAAAAGGAGAGAACTGCGGATAATCAAACTGCAACGGGTCAATGCTTATAAACCTAGCTATCCACGCACTGTAATACCTAGCGCCGTAGTAATATAAACCTGTTTCCTCGTCTCTCTCCTTGCCTACGTATTTATACCTTTTCAGGCTAGTTTCTGTCTCACTTCGGCCAGAACGGTAAGATGTTGTACCAAAGGGGTGGTATTCTTCGTAGCATATAATATTTGCACTTTCATCCAATTCTAAACTTGCACTTCCCAAATGGTTATCATACTGGTATCTTATAGTTTCAGTAGTTCCATCATCATCAATTTGGGCAATGCGTTTCTTGTCGTCTGAAACATGAACCGTACTCCGTTCAACTTCTACAGTACCATTATTGGTTTTCTTAAATAATTCATAGTCTCCCAAGTAATACCTTTCCTCTACAATATTTCCTTTTACAATTACCTTGCGGGTGCGGTTGCCACCAGCATCGTACACATAATAAGCGGTATCGCCACTGGCATTCAGGGTAACTTCCTTTAATTCATCCTTATAGCTCCAAGCCATTGTGGGCAGGTGGGGCATTTGGGTGATATTGCCATGGGCATCGTATTGGTAATCGTCCAATGTTTGGTTTGCATCGTGTTTTAACAATCTGTTTGTGCCGGTAGCATACACATAATCTCTTGTCCATCTGCTTACTGAGCTCATTTGTTGCATATTTCCCAACTCATCGTAGCTATACTGCTGGGTGTAGTTTTGCATAGCATTACCGGCAGTATTTGGTACAGCTAGGTTGTTTACAAAATCATCGTGCGTGGGCAATTGCAAGCTGGTAAGCTCACGGCCTTTGGCTTCAATCAATCTATATAGTGCATCGTATTTGTACATTCCTTTGGGCTCAATAACACTGTTGCTAAAGTAGTGAATTTGTTGTGCATTGTCAACCTGTTGGGTAATATTGCCTACGGGGTCGTAGGTGTAATTCAGGTCCTGCAAAATGTCCTGGCCGGTGTTGCGGGTGGTCAATAATCTTGTTAACCTAAAGGTTTTGGTATCGTAATAATACCTGGTTTTGCTGCCGTTGCCGTAGTAAATATCGGTGCGCTGGCCTTTCTCGTTATAGTTTATGTTGGTTACAAAGGCGGTGCTGTTGTTGGTTACGGTTTCCAATAGTCCGGCTTTGTTATAGGTAAAGGCTTGTGTGGTGCCGTCGGGCAGGGTTTTGGTTACGGGGCGGTTTAGGGCATCGTAGGTCAACGAGGTTACAAGGTTCCATGGTTGCAGGGTAACAGGGTTGTCCCAGTCAATATAGGTTTGGTAGTTTGTGGCACAGGTTTTGGTGGTTTGCAGGGGGGTGCCTTTAAAATCATAGCTGTCAATCACGGTCTGGCCGCTTTGGTCGTGCTGTTGGGCTATCTGACCAATGTTGTTTTGGGTGGCGTTGGTGCCGTAAACGGTTTTTTCAACCACAATTTTACCACTAAGACACTGAGGGCACGAAGGAACACTAAGGTTCGGGTCGTAAATACAGAGGTGCACTGAGAGGGGGCGTTGCAGGGCATCGTAGGTGTGCTCTGTTTTATGGCCGCGGCTATCCCAGGTGTAGAGGGGTTTGCCGGCTACATCGGGCAACAGCCAGCGGGTGCCTGAGTCAATATTTTGGGTTACCCAGCTTTGCTTCATGCCGTGGGTAAGGGTGGTTACGACCCGGCCTTTGGCATCGGTTACGGTTACGGGTTGCCCCGCTATGTTTAAGGTGTTGTGCACGGTATAAACACCGGTGGCGCCATTGTCGTCGTCGGTACGGAAGGGGCGGCCCATGCTATCGGAGTGCTGCACCTGCGGGGTGTTGGCATGGTGTGCGGCCAGCCACGCGGCACGCTGCTGCGGGTTAGTGGGTTCGGCTGCGGCAGGGTTGGGGCTTCCGTTGTCGGCATACCACTGGCTATCCAAAACGGTATCGTTCTGATCGTAGTTTTTCTGTATCCAGGGGGTAAACTCCACCCGTGCCAGCGTTCCGTCGGGGAATTCGGTCTTTATGTTGCGGCCAATGGGGTCGTAATAAAAGATGGGGGTTACGCCGTTTTGGGTGATGGTGGCTTCGTCCTCGTAACCGCTGGTATTGCTAAAATAGGGTTCGTATTGTTTAATGGCCTTTCCTTTGTTGTTCAGGATAGTACGTCCCGTTCCCACCCATTGGTTGGTCAGGGTTTGGTTATCCACTACCCGGTCTTCGGCCTGTACCTTCACCATTACCTGGTTGCCCAACCCGCCGGTGTACACGTAGCTGTGCATCCACAGGGTGTTGGCATCCTGGTGGGTTACGCGGCTTTGCACATGGGCAAACAGCGGTTTCTGGTACTGCTGCCACTGGGTAAGGTCGTAGCTGTAAGTAATGGTAGGCGCGGCCAGGGTGTCGCCTTCGCCGTTTTTCCCCACCAGTGCCAGTGCGGTAACCATGCACAGGGTATCAAAACCCACCTGCTGGTGGTTGCCGTTGGGGTCGGTGAGCTGCCAGGGCTGCAATACGCGGTAGTTATGCTGCGCCGTGGTTACAAAATTTAAAGCATCTTGTACCGAGGCAATAAAGAGGTTATAGCTGTCGTACGAAATAATTGTTGAATTGTTGAATGGATCAATTATTTGCGTTGGGAGATAGAATTTGGTATTGTCGAACTGTTGTACCTCTGAGGGTATCCAATATTTGCCACTCTGGTGAATGTATTTGGCCTCGTTGGTCAACAGGGTGGCGGTGAGGTCGGCCCGGTTGGTTTGCAGGGCAGTAAGCAGGGCATCGGTAAGCTCGGCAGTGAGCGACCGGTAGGGCAGGGCGTGGGTAGCCACTTCACCCAAAGGCAATGCCGCGGTAAGGGCCTGGTTGTAAAACAGGTTTTGCTGGTGCTGGAAACAGCGTTTTTTCACCCCGCTGCCAGGCGTTTGGGCAAAGTCAATCTCGGTGGCGCCATCCACAGCAGTTTTCAGGCTGGCCGTTTGGAGTTTTGTTCCACCCGAGGTAAGTCCGGTTATTTCAAAAACACGGGCCTGGTAAGGGATGCCAATGAGGTTCACCGCCGTTTCGGCACGATTAATAAAATCGTTTTGGGTCAGCACCACCTTCAGTGCCAGCTGTTCGGCCAAAGCCCCGGTGGTTACCCTGCGGGGATAGGCAACCTGTGCCGCTTGCAGCACATTGCCAAAGTCGTCGGTAAGCAAAGTTAGGGTATGCCCGATGCGCGGGTCGGCCACCTGCCGTTCGTAATGGTAGCTGAGCGCCTCGGCGGCCACGGTCATAAACACGCCATAGCGGTTGGTGCCCCGGCGTTGCAATACGTTTATTTCGTAATTTTTTTCTTCTACCAAATAAGGAATACCTTCAGCCGTGGTACCATCGGTGGCATACACTTCGGAGCGCAGCAATTGTCCGCGCAGGGCACGGCAGGCTTCGCGTTCCTCGTCGAAGGTAAGCCCGGTGGGCAGCAGGGTATCGGGCAACAGCCAGGCCTGGGTATCGCCGCTAAAATATTCACCGGCAAATTGCTGGCTGATGTTCTCGCGGTTCATATAAAACCCGGTATGGAACCATTTTTTGGTCAGTACGGGGGGCTGGTAACCTTCCGTATCCTGGTTCAGCAGTTCGGCGTCCCATTGCTCGACCATGCCAAAGCCGCGGAACTCGCGTTCGGCGGTATCGTAATAGCCATGATGGTAAGCGTAGCGGTTCACCAAACGCAGGTTGGTCACCTGTTCGTGGTCCACTACCTGCTTCAAAACCTGTACGGGAAAAGGCAGATGGGTTATCCAGGGTTTTCCGGCAGCTTTGTCGCGCAGGTAAAACAGGGTAGATGGGGCGTAGGTGAGGGTCACTTTACGGCCCATGTTGTTCTCGAATTGGGTGAGCATGTATGGTTTTATACCCGAGGTAAGCTCCACAAACCGGAAGTTATGCGCCTGTGCAGGAAGCGGTGAGCTCCACACCAGGCACGAAGTACCGTTGCCCAGCAAATCGACCACATGCACCTGGCTAAGGTTATCGATAGCCGGGAAGGCGGCAATAGCTTCGGCATTGCCCCATCCGTTGCCGGCCTGGTTTTTATAGTAAGTTACCCCGCCGCGGCCCAGGTACAGGATGTCGGTAGTACCAGTGCCATCCACATCGGCCAGTTGTACCCGCGAGGGGTTAAACAGGTCGGGGGCATCGAACAGCGGGGTATTTTTCATCAGCACCTTTTCGCCAAAACGGCCATAGCCCTGGTTGGGCCAGTAGCACACCGAGTTGTTGGTTATACGTACAATGTCGGTTAGCCCATCGCCGTCCATATCGGCTAAAAAGATGGTACGGGTGGCATCGGAAAAGAGCACCACCGGGCCGTGGTCTTCGGTATCGGCGGTATTCACCCGGCGATAACCGGTGTATCCTTCTTTCCCTGCCGAGAAGTACATTTCAAAGTAGCTTCCGCAGCTGATGAGGATGTCGGCCAGACCGTCGCCGGTAAGGTCCATCATCTTCACATTGGGTCCATTGAGGTCGATGTTGGGCATCTGGCCGAATGGCTGGTAATTGGCCCATTTGCCATCTTCGAAGCTGTAATAGCCATGCATGCCCTGACCGTGGAAGACAATTTCGGGTTGCGAATCGCTGTCCACATCGCCCAGGTAGAACGAGGCGTTTTTATCTTTTACCACCGAGGGTTTTTCGGACAGTACCTGCATAGCACCTAACTGTAAATCAGGGCCAGCGGTGGTTGGAGTGTCGGAATAGATGGCTTTATCGCCCAGGTTGTGTTTATAGAACCAGGCGTTGTTTTCCATGCGCAGCACCCCGCTCAGTCCCTCGCCGTAAAGGTCGGCAAACTGCCAGGTGGAGCCATCGACCCCGGCGGGTAGGTTTTCGAGTTGTGCCGGGTCAACCTGGTGCAGCTTAGTGCCCACACTGGCTTGACTGTATGTGAATGTGATGGGGGGCATAGCAGCTGTGGCAGCGTCGTCGTGGCTTTTGTGGGTCACACTTTGCAACAGGGTCAGGTAGGGGTTTTGGGAATAGGCCAGTTCGGTCGATTTTACTAGTACCGGTGCAGTGCCCAGTTCGGTAAACCGGTGGAACATTAATACCCGCTGGCAAAGGCGATAGGTACGAACTTCAAAGCCTGCCTTGTGGGCCGAAAAGGCATCCTGCCGCATGGGCCAGTTGGCGGTGGGCGTTACGTTGTATCCACTGGCGGTGTAGGTGGCGTAGTTGCCGTAATCGAAGGCCAAGGTAAACAACCAGTTGATGGACGACAAGCTGGCACCATCGGCATACATGGTGGTGTTGCCGTACT
>Ga0172379_10007938_pt1 | contig 13589 bp, 17 predicted proteins | sample GrowelOW334metaG_FD_119756 | JGI IMG/M metagenome (GOLD analysis project Ga0172379, IMG submission 119756) | Groundwater microbial communities from an aquifer near a municipal landfill in Southern Ontario, Canada - Groundwater well OW334 metaG | ecosystem: Environmental > Aquatic > Deep... | reverse complement strand
TCCCAAAGAAGGTAAACTTATATTCTCAGAAAAAGACAACAACCCAGAAGAAAGACAAGAAATAGTAGGTAAATACAAAGTTGGCGATGAGTTAGAATGCTCAGTTGCTGGAATTGTAGACTTCGGAATATTCTTAAAAATAGAAGAAGGTCTTGAAGGTTTGGTTCATATTTCTGAAATCGATTGGGGCCTAGTAGAAGACCCAAGAACAATGTTCAAAATTGGAGATAAAGTTAAAGCAAAAATAATTGAAGTAAAAGATGGTAAAATATCTCTCTCAGTTAAAGCTTTAAAAGAAAATCCATGGAAAGAATTTGAAAATACACTCAAAAAAGGAGATATAGTTTCCGGAGTTGTAATCAAATTCAACAAACACGGAGCTCTGGTTTCTATTAAACAAGGAGTTGCGGGTCTTGCCCATAATTCAGGATTTGGATCAGAAGAAAAATTAAAGAAAACAATTGAACTAGGTAAAACATATAATTTCCAAATTACATTGTTTGAACCAAAAGACCAAAGAATGACTTTAGTTTACTTGGAGGATCAAAAGAAGGCAGAATAAAACTGGATAAATACAAATTACAAAATACCCCGCAGGCGAAGCCTGCGGGGTATTTTGTAATTTGATAATTAATTAAACACACTCATCGCTTTTTCTTTTCCTTCACTAGAAATCATCGCAATTATTTCAGCTACTTTTTTTGAAATCTTTTTCATTTCTTTTAATTCATCTTCCTTGAACTTGCCGAGCAAGAATTTGAGTACAGCTTCCTCACCTTTTGGTTTTTTTGTTTTACCAGTTGGCGTGTGAGGAGAAACTCCAATACGAACACGGACAAATTCTTGCGATTTAACTTTTTTAATTATGGACTCAAGCCCATTGTGCCCACCAGAAGAACGATTGAAAGAAATTTTCAAACTTCCAAGTGGTAAATCCATGTCATCATAAACCACAACTAAATTTTTTAATTTCTTTTTGTCATCAATTATTTGGCAAACTGCATCCCCTCCATTATTCATGAAAGTTTCAGGTAAAAGAAAATCAAATTTTTCCCCAGAAATTTCTCCCTTTGCACGAAGAGATTTTAATTTCATATCATTTTTCCATTCAGAAAAATTATTTGCTTTTGCAATATTTTCCAAAATTATTCTTCCTGTATTGTGACGAGTTGTTTTATATTCTTCCCCTGGATTTCCAAGTCCAACAATTAACATCATCCTTATATAGTAACATAAATCTTTTCAGTTCAAAAACAAAATAGTCTTTCCAAAGGGGCTTTGCAGGCTGACGAGCCGAAACCTGAGCGAATTTTTACCAAAAAATTCGCGTACCCTTTGGGGAGAGCTATTTTGTTTTTGAACTAAATCATAACACAACACGATAAAAGATATTCTGTCAATACTACTTATGTGATAAAATAAACTTTATATGGAAAATAAAAACAACCAAATTAATTATGAAAACACTCCCGAAAAAACAAAATTCAGAAAATTTTTTAAAGATTTTTGGGATCTTATTAAATTTGCAATAATTGCACTTCTTATTGTTATACCCATAAGAATGTTCATTGCCCAACCATTCGTGGTAAGTGGAGATTCTATGTTCCCTACTTTTCATAATGGTGAATATTTAATTGTAGATGAAATCTCTTATATATTAGGTGATCCTCATCGTGGTGATGTTATAATCTTCCGTTATCCCGGTGATACAAAAAGATTTTTTATTAAAAGAATTATCGGCATGCCAAATGAAGAAGTAAAAATAAATAATGGAGAAGTAACAATAATAAACAAAGAAAACCCAAATGGTTTTACTCTCACAGAACCATATATAGACGAAAAATTTAATACTACCGATACATATAAAACCGGAGATGGAGAATATTTTGTAATGGGAGACAATAGAAATAGAAGTTCAGATTCTCGTGTTTGGGGTGAATCTGCTCCTATCAAATTAACCAACAAGCTGATAATAGGCAGGGCTTATTTGAGACTTTTACCTTTCAGAGAAATTTCATACTTACCAGGATTTTATAAAGAAGAAAAATAATATGGAAAAGAAAAAAACAAACAAAGGACAAATATCCTCAGTTAAAGGAATGCGAGATATTATTGATAATCAATATTATCAGTTTCAAGGATTTTTTGAAAAAGCTCAAGAGATTGCTATATATTATGGATTCAAACCGATAGAAACACCAATAGTAGAAGAAGAAGATGTTTTTACTTCTTCTATCGGTGTAGGGACAGATATCATAGATAAAGAAATGTATACACTAAAAACTAAAGGCGGTGATCATTTAGCTCTTAGGCCTGAACACACAGCTGGAATAATGCGTAGCTATATAGAACATGGAATGCAAGCTCTTCCACAACCTGTAATGTTTTATAGTTATGGACCATCGTTTCGACACGATAATCCTCAAGCGGGACGTTATCGTCAATTTTATCAATTTGATTTAGACGTAATAGGAAGTGAAAAAAGTATTCTTGATGCCCTTGTTATTAAAACTGCTTGGACAATACTTACAGAAGCTGGAGCAACAGATCTTTCTATTGATATTAATTCTATTGGCGACAAAGAATGTCGTGCAGGATATATACGAGAACTAGTTTCTTATTACAGAAAAAATATAGACAAGCTTAGCCCCATAGACAAAGAAAGATTAAAAACAAATCCAATTAGAATTCTAGATTCAAAAGAAGAAAAAACTATCGAATTAAACCAAAATGCACCAGATACCTTGTCTCACCTTTGCCCATCATGCAAAAAACATTTCAAAGAAGTTTTAGAATATTTAGAGGAAATGGAAATTCCATACAATATAAATAAATGCTTAGTGCGTGGTTTATCTTACTATACAAGAACAGTGATCGAAATCGTACAAGAGAACAAAGAAACTGGCAAAAAAATAACTATCACTGGTGGAGGAAGATATGATTATCTAAGTAAGCAACTAGGAAATAAAAAAGATGCACCTGCTGTCGGAATTTCTATTGGAGTAGACAGAGTAGTAGAATCCCCTTGGTTTGCAAAACTAACACCAAGAATAATCAAAAAACCTAAAATATATTTCATTCAACTTGGTTTTGATGCGAAGTTAAAATCTTTAAACGTAATCGAAATATTAAGAAAAGGTAAAATCTCAATAGCTCAATCTATTTCAAAAGACAATCTAAGCGCACAGTTAGCAATCGCAGAAAAACTTGGTATGGAATATGCTATTATTTTCGGACAAAAGGAAGCCTTAGAAAATTCTGTAATATTCCGCAACATGAGCAATCGTTCACAGGAAACAGTAAAACTCCCCAAACTTCTAGAATATATAAAAAATATAAAATAAAATATGGTTAGAATCGTTCAAAATGGAGATAGTGTGCTAAGAAAGATATCAAAAGAAGTATCTATTTCTAGTATTACAAAACCTAAAATACAAAAAATATTGATGGATATGTCTGAAGCTCTTCATTCTCAAAATGATGGAGTTGCAATTGCAGCACCTCAAATAGGAATTTCGCTTAGAATATTTGTAGTTTCTGGAAGAATTTTTGATGAGGATTTTATAAGAGGAAAAGGATCAACAGAAGGAGATCTCTATAAAAAGAGTCGCCAACCAGATATGATATTTATCAACCCAGTAATGCAAAAAATTTCTAAAGACAGAAAATTAATGTCCGAGGGATGTTTATCTGTTCGTCCAATCTACGGCAAAGTGCGACGAGCAACAAAAGCAACTGTCGAAGCTTATGATGGTAATGGTAAAAAATTCATAAAGAGCGAAAGCGGATTACTTGCCCACATATTTCAACATGAAATAGATCATTTAGATGGAATACTTTTTATAGACAAAGCAAAAGATTTACAAGAAATTTTTACAGAATAATAATTATGAATAAACTTAATTTTGCCTTCTTTGGTACTCCCAATATTGCCTCTGAAACCTTAGAAATATTAAAAAATGCAGGTTATTTACCATCTGTAATCATAACTTCTATAGACAAACAAGCTGGCAGAGGAATGCATTTGACTCCTAGTGCAGTCTCTATTTGGGCAGAAAAAAACAACGTAACCTGCTTAAAACCCGAAAAAATTACTCAAACTTTTATAGATGAATTCAAAAAACTAAATCTTGATTTATCTATTGTAGTTGCTTATGGAAAAATATTACCAGAAGTACTCATACAAACTCCAAAACTAGGAACAGTAAATATTCATTATTCTCTACTTCCAAAATACAGAGGTGCATCACCTCTTGAAGCAACTCTTTTAAATGGAGATACAGAAACTGGCGTAAGTATTCAACAAATGGCATATAAACTAGACAGTGGCCCGATAATAGTCTCAAAAAAAATATCTATAACTATAAATGAAACCAAAGAAGACTTAAAAAATAAATTAGTGGATTTAGGTGGAAATCTACTCTGTGAAATTCTTCCAAATCTTATAAACAAAAATATTCAGGCAGAAGAACAAGACGAATCAAAAGCAACTTTTTGCAAAAAAATAAATAAAGAAGACGGGGAGATAAATCTAAACGGAAACCCAATTGAGAACTACAACAAATACCGTGCATTTTACGGATGGCCTGGAGTATATTTTTTTACAGTAAAAAATAATAAAAAAATAAGAGTAAAAATAAAACAAGCTATCTATGAAGACAACTTGTTTATAATAAAGAAAGTCACTCCTGAGGGAAAAAAAGAGATTCTTTATGTGGACTTCTTAAAACAAAAATAAATTAGTAAAAACCCTTTAGTATATTTTTTATACTAGACGCACCTCTTTTAAATAATGTCTGTTTACGATCTTTATTGCTAGATATCTGTCGTATTATTTCTTTTTTTGCATCATCTATAGCTGTGTATAAATCTTCCTTTTCAGAAAAAGCATAAAATTTAGCACCAGATATTTCAATATTGAATTCAGCTCTAAAAATGTCGCCTTGCTTGTGATGATTTGTTGTCTTCCCTACTTCTACGAAAACTGCCATTTCTCCACCCTTGACAAACTTACTAATTCCAAGGACACGTTTATCTATATAATTATTAATACCTCTTGTTAACTCCATATTCGTAACCTTAATATTTGTACTCATACTTTATTTAAGTTTTATTAATAATATATTCATTATATCAAACTTTCAGGAAAATTGATTGACAATATCTTGCTTGGACTTTGATGACCACTAATAATACGGATATTTTTTGTAGAAACACCCAATAAAGAAGCCATAATTTCACGAATTCTATTATTAGCTAAATTCCTCTCGGCTGGCTCTTTTACTGAAATCATATAAGTATTTTCACTTTTTTTTGTAACAACTTCCCTCTTTGCTCCTGCTTCTACTTTAACTTTTATATACATATTTAGATTATAACAAAAAAAGAGTTATAATATACAAATGCACAAAATACTAAAAATTCTCAATATATTATTATTCATTATCTATATAATATTTATCTTTTTACTTATCATAAACAACAAAAAAATAACATCTTCTTTTCATCTACCAACCTTTCTCATCCCATCTATATTTTTTGTAAGTTTTTTATTTATATCTTACAAATACATAATCCTGAAAATAAAAGAAGGAGAACTTGAAGGAGAAATGATTTCTATTATAAATCATACATTTAGAACCCCACTCACTAGTATAATTTGGAATGCGAAAGAAATAGAACAAAACATTACTCAAAATGAAAAGTCTTCACATCTACAACAAATAAACAATTCAGCAACTAAAGTGTTGAATGTAGTGGATATTCTAGTTGGAATAAAAAATGTAAAAAATACTTCGGGTTATGTATTTCAGGCAATTTCAATGAGAGAAATAATAGAACAATCTCTCAAAAAATATAGAGATAATGTGAACAAGAAAAATATAACTTTTCAAGTTTCTACCTTAAAAGATATTCCCCTTTTAACCGTAGATTTAAATAAAATTTCTTTTGTAATAGATACTCTAATAGAAAATGCTATTTCTTATACAAAAGAAGGAGGCAAAATTTTAATCGATTGCATTTCAAATTCAGAAAAACTCACATTATTCATAAGTGATACAGGAATAGGTTTAAAATTTTTAGATAAAATAATGATTTTTTCCAAATTCTATCGTAGTAAACAAGCCAAACTTATAAATACAGATGGTATGGGTCTAAGACTTTATTTATCTAAAGAAATTATCAAAAGACATAGTGGTAAAATATATGCCAAATCACATGGATCAAACAAAGGATCAACATTTTTCATAGAATTACCATTCCACAGATAAATAAAATTATTATTTATCTTTTTCAAGAATATCCTTAATCCCTTTTATGTCTTTTTGAATTTTAGTTATGACAGTTCTTTCTTTGTGTATCTCTTCTTCTGTTTTTTCATCTACTCTTTTTTCTTTATTGATACCAGAAATAATAATATTATCTCCAATAAAAAATGATATAAAAAGTCCCGTGGCTAAAGTAAGTAAAATACCCAAAAACAAAGAAGCAAATCCAGAAATATTCCAATTATCAGAAATCACCCAAACTCCTCGCCAAATTGAAATAATACCCACACACCCAATAAATGCATAAACAATCGGATAATGTGTTAACTTTCCTCTAATTTTATCTTCCAACTTATCAAAAAATTTGTAAATTATATTATACATATCAATCAAATAATTCATATTATATCATCTTAAAACAATAATTCCTATGATTCCTACAATAGATAAATAGATAAGGCATGGGATGATGACCCCTTTTATAACACCCACTTCTCCATTTTTAGTGCCTGTTACCGCCTCGGCAGTGAGTATATCTGCTAGAGCTATCATATTACCAGCTGCCGCCCCAACAACACCAAGTGATAAAATAATACTTGTGTCCATAGAGAGATTTGTCGCTGCAATATTAAAAAGATGCCCAAACATTATATTGGAAACCGTAACACTTCCAGTCATAAAAGAACCAAAGGCTCCAATAAATGGAGCAAACAAAGGAAGTAGAACTGTTTCAAAACTTTTTGTCATAAGACTTATCGCAGAGAGAATACCAGAATAATTATTACCAGAATTTACAATTATTTGAACCATTGCCAACATTAGAAAAACAATAAAAAAAGGATGAATTGCTCCATTCAAAGCTTTTTTGATTGAATTTAAAATTACTTCAAATTTCTCTTTCCAAATAAAAACAACCAGTAACCCAGAAATTATGAAAAAGAAACCGGGATTAAAAACATTGAAGACATGCTTAAATCCTAAAAATAATGATATTCCAATATTCTCAAAAATAATTTTCCCAATAATCAGTAACGATAGCAAAATAATATAAGGCAAAAAAGCCTTGTATGGTGACATTGATAATTTTTCTTCTTCTCTTTTTTCAGAAAGAGATAAAATCTCTTTGGGAACTAAAAATCCAAGTTTAACTGAAATCACTATAACAATTAATCCAAAAACCGAACCTAAAATTGTAGGAAATTCTTGCCCAAAAAAGACAAACAAAAGAGAGGGTACCACAAAAATTAATCCTGAAAAAATAGCAAACGGTAATGCATCAAAAAACTCTTTTTTACCATTTGTCCTCCCCGATGTGATGAACCAAAGCATAAAAACGGGAATAATAAAACCAACGCAATTTAAAAGAGCCGAATATAATGGAACCAATGTAGTATTCAGACCTACAAAACCCATTTTTATGGGAGTTCCCGCTGCACCAAAAACTCCCGGAGTACTATTACCCAAAAGACCGACTATTAGAGCCTTCATCGGAGTTAGCCCCAATCCAATCAAAATCGGTACCGCAACAGCAGCTGGAGTTCCAAAACCAGCCGTCCCTTCTATAAAACATTCAAAAAACCAAGCTACTATAATTATTTGAATTCTATAATCTTTTGAAAGACTACCGAGATAGTATGATATATTTTTTATAATTTTTAAATCTTTTAAAATTTCTAAGAAAAAAATAGCTCCAAAAATAATTATAAATATATCAACTGCAACAAAAAATCCTTTTCCGTAAGATACATATAGAAAAGATGGCATTATTTGCCAATAGAAAATAGCTAAAATTGTATATATAGCAAGAGTAATAGCCGATGCCCAAATCAATGGTACTTTCTTTATAAACAACAAAAAAACAAAAACTAAAAAAGGAAATACGGATAATAAAATTGGAATGCTATCTATATTCATTATGTTTAATGTAATATCACTTTATTAAATCATTATTAATGAGACTCCAAATAATATATTTTATTTAGTTTTAAGCCAACTGATCATCTTTTTATAAGTATTCGGACCAGTTTCTCCATCAGATGTTAATCCTTGAGCTTTCTGAAAATTCTTTACGGCAGTTACTGTACTTGCTCCATAATCATTATCTACCTTATTTGAAGTCTTGTTATATGTATTTAAAAATTTTTGAATTGTCCCAACAGCTAGCCCTTGAGATTTGAGTTTAAGATAAATATTGCCATCTATAAGTTTTTGTAATTCATTTATAAGACTTTGATATTTATAAACTGCTGTTTTGATAGGAGTAACAGTTTTAGTAGTTTCTGGGATAGAATCTTTAAGGAATAAAGCTTCCTTTTCTTTTTGAATTTGTTGCTCTTTATCTATTTGCAAAAGACTAAGCTCATTTTTAAGCTGAATCATTTCTTTATTAAGTTCTTCATTTGTTTTCTCTAATTCTTTTTGCTTTTGAATATTTACATGTGAACTCCCAGACTCAATGGTAGTAAATGCCCAATAACCAGCAAATCCTAATAATGCTAAAATAAAAATTGAAAATAATATAAATTTAAAATTCTCCATGAATTAATTGTACCATATAGATATAAAATTAAAAATCAATATACACAAAAAAATCTATACAAACTCTGCCATGGCAGAGTTTGTATAGATTTTTTGTTCTTTCTTTTGTTTATTTTATTTATTCTTTTTTATCTTAATTTACAAAAGTTAATGCAGTTCCTACTTGATTTCCACGTCCAGTTCTTCCAATACGGTGAATATAATCTTCATAAGTAGCTGGAATTTCAAAGTTTATAACATGAGTTACATTTGGAATATCAAGTCCTCGAGCAGCCACATCAGTAGCAACAAGAATCTGGCTATGATTTTCCTTAAATGCTTTTAATGCACTTTGACGTCTTGATTGGTTTTTATCTCCATGAATAGACTCAGCCCTAAAACCATTTCGAACGAGTGTCTGGCAAAGTTTTTCAACTCCATGTTTTGTTCGTCCAAAAATAAGAACTTTGGAAAATTCTTTTTTAGATAAAAGTGAATGTAAGTGCTCTACCTTGTCACTACCATGTGGAACTCGAACAATATCCTGATCAACATTGAGCGCAGTATCCCCAGTCTTCACAGAAATTTTTTCTGGATTATTTAAGAATTCTTTAATCAACTTTTCTATTTCACTTGTCATTGTTGCAGAAAAGAATAAAGTTTGTCTATTTGGTGCCATATTTGCCATCAAATATCTCATGTCATTTATAAATCCCATATCAAGCATTCGATCTGCTTCATCCAAAACAATAGTCTTGAAATCTGGTAAATGAATTGATTTACGATCCACCAAGTCCTTTAAACGGCCCGGAGTTCCAATGACAAAGTTGTGCTGACGTCTAAGTCCAGATATTTGATTATAAATACCCATACCTCCAACGCAACAAACTGAGAAAATTCTGAGCTCAGCACGAAATTCTATTAACTCTTGATTGATCTGCAATGCTAATTCACGAGTTGGCACTATAACTAGAACTTTCTCGCGAGGATTGTTTATGATTTTATCAAGAAGAGGAACTAAAAACGCAGCAGTTTTACCTGTACCTGTGTTTGCAATACCCACAACATCACGCCCTTCAAGAACAAACGGAATAGCCGTATCCTGAATAGGAGTTGGATTCACATAACCCTTTTTTATTATGTTATTTTTTAATATTGTATCAATATTAAAATCAGCAAATTTATTTACTGGAACATAAGGAGCTCTTTCTACAATAGGCTCAGCTTTACGAATAAATCTAGAATGACTTATTGTGCTATCACCTCCATAGCGACTTTTTGATCGATTACGACCATTACCACCAGAGCGACCTCTATAACTATTTCTTTGTGTCTGACCACCAAAAGATGGTCTGCCATGACTACTTGAGCCACGGTTATTTGGTTTATTATACATATAATATTACCCAGTCTATATATTAAAAGTAAGACGGACTAGGACCCTATCCCTTGATTTCCATAAAGACTTTCCAATAGGATAGGCGTTATATATAAGGCGCTAAAAGCGCAAGAAAACCAATGAGAATACAACTTACATAGAGAGTATATAACTATTTATTATATATGTCAAGCCCAATTCAGAAATCCCCTTTCTTATTTGACAAATAGCATATAATATGCTATACTTATAATGAGACAGTCAGGAAGGATTCTTTGAAAAAATTTAGTTAATAAGTTGATTCAATATAGATTAGTGCCCTATTAAATAGGACCTTAATCTATATTGAATCTAAAATTTTTAAACTTATTAATACTAAAAATATGAAAAACTTAATGATCACTTTAATTATTGTTGTAATGACAACAAATTTTTCTTTTTCACAAAAACAAAATTCGAACGATTCTCTAGCTATTGTTTTTAATAACGCTAAGACATACACTAAGAATATTCACGGGACATCCTGTGAAGTATATGATTTTACCGAAGGAGAAGAGTTCTCTTCGATCTTGATTATTGAAGACAAAGATGGTTCTAGAAAATTATGGAACCCCTGGGGAGAAATTCCAATCTGCAAAAAAGGACAAATGAATTTAAGAGTCCTGGAGGAAAAAGATGGTACAAAGAAAGGAATTATTTGCGAAATAATTAAAAATAACAAAATTAGTTATTTAATTATATCAAAGCCAATTTTGGGCTTATAAATATTGCACGTAATTAATAATGAATATCAAAATAGCTGAAATTAAAATTTCAGCTATTTTTTATTTATATTAAATTTTAAAATATTTTTCAAAAATAATTTTACTCCAAACTATGAGCAGAGCAGAGTAATTTATAATCATAAACCAAGCATTACTCCAAGCTATTCCATAAGGGAAAACATATGTTGATATAGGGAAAAGAAATGGCGTTGGGAAAAAGGCTAAAGAATGAGAAGGTATATCTATTAAAATATGGAACGCCCAACCCAAGAGAGGTAATGGTGGCTTTTTAATTATCAGCCAAATCAAAAGAAAAATAATAACAAAAATTATTAAAGAGTGACTATATTGGTAAAGATAATGAACCCAATCAAACCCACTAGAAATTTGATGTCTCTCAATAAAATTTAAGGGTTGCTGACCTTTTATGATATTCCAAAATAAGATTATAAAAGGAATAGTAAAGGCAAATAAATCTGGAAAAATACCCCAAAAAGTGGCACGAATTAAATTTATTTTATCTAAATTCTTTTTTTCTCTTATTTTATTTATTTTTTTTGCTCCAGCTGTTACCCATAATGTATGGGCTAAAATATCCATAAAAAATGAATTTTACTTATGAAATTATTTAGATCTCTTAGAAACAGACTTTTTCTTGTCTGGTTTATTTTTTAGCATAACTTTTTTAACTGCTAATCTTTTTGCAGTCTTTTTGGAATGCTTTGACTTTTTATGAGGATGAAGTGATGTTGCTCTTTTTGCCATATATTTATTTACTATTAATAATAATATTTGTATTAATTCCCCTCTTGAGGGGTGGCCGTAGAGCCGGGGTGGATGAATTCAGATGCTCCACCTCCCCCTACGGGTACTCCTCAAGAGGAGAATCTAAAACCAGTATACCGTAAATTAAATAATAACACAAAGAAATAGCCACGCTTACTTGTAAGTAAGCGTGGCTATTTCTTTTCGAGCTATTATGCGCGAGATACTTTTGTTGCAGCTGGTCCTTTTTCACTTTGAGTAACTTCAAAGGTGACTGTATCACCTACTTGAAGTTCATCAAATGTGACACCAACTAACTCTTTTGAATGGAAGAAAAGATCTTTTGCTTCGCCTTCGCGAGCAATAAATCCAAATCCTTTATCTGTAAGAGTCTTGATTGTTCCTGTCATCATACGATTTTTTTAGATTAGTTTTGTTTGAAACTTCGACGTTGTTCCTGTGTCTTAACACAGTAGTAGTATAACACATTATACAAAATATAGCTTGAAATCATAAAAAGAAGACTGACCTTACCTACGTTGCCACTCTTTATCCTGACGACACAAAAGATTCTTTTTGAGTTCTTTATGTTCCATAATAGCTTCTACTGCTCTTTCTAATCTTACCCCCTGAGAACCTTTCATTAAAATAACATCCCCTTTTTCTACTATTCCTTCTAGGAAATTAGCAATAGTTTTTGACGAATCAAAACTATAAATATTTTTTTGAATAAATCCTTTTTTAGTAGCTCCTTCTACTATGGATTTAGCTCTTGGTCCAACAGTAATCAAGATGTCAGCAACTCCAAATATTTTTTCTCCAACAATATAATGTTCTTCTTCTGTAAATTTTCCCAATTCAAGCATATCTCCAAGCACTGCAATTTTTCTTTTACCTTCAATATTCTTTAGTACTTCTATTGCAGCCATCATTGCTACAGGAGATGAATTGTATGTATCGTCAATAATTATAGAATTATTGACTCCTTCTATAAACGAAAGTCTACCCGGAGGAGTTGAGTATTCATTCAATGCTTTTATTGAATCCAATAAATCACATCCAAGAAGAGAAGCACAAGCAATAACTGAAGATGCTTGTCCTATGTTATGTGAACCTAAAACATTTGGTAATGTTACAGGAAAAGTATTACCTTTATATTCTAATTTAAAATTAATCCCAAGAGGAATTTTTATACCATCATGCGTCTTGTATAAATAAGTAGGATGACTAGCATGATAAGTTGCATTATCATGTATTCCAAATGATACTGTTTTATGATTTGATTTTAGATGTAATGCATAAACCTTTTCGTCATCATGATTTAAAATAAGTACTCCATCTTTTTTCAAGGTGTCTAGGATTGCACTTTTTTCTTCTATTATTTTTTCTACTGAACTAAAGAATTCTACATGAACTGGTTTATCGGGGAAACGAGTAACGATTACTATGTCTGATTTGAACCAAGGGACAACATTTTTCTTTATATCGCCTGGCTTCCCTACTCCGATTTCAAGAATTAAATATTCGGGATATTGTCGTTTCCATAAAATTAAACAAAATCCATGAACTATATTTTCAAACCAAATAAAAGGATCATCCCAACCATTTGGTAATCCTAAAATAGTTAGAGGTAAACCTATTTCACTATTAAAACTTTTCTCACTTTTTCTAACTTTTTTAAATTTTGACAACACAGTAAAAAGAGCATCCTTTGTAGAAGTTTTACCTACAGAACCAACTATTGCTATTATTTTAGGATGATACTTTGCAAGAATTAATTTTGCTTGCCACGTTATGATTTTTGTAATAACTTTTTTAAATATCTTTTTCATAATTATCGGTCTGGTGTAACATTATAATAATTTAAAATAAACTTAGTAATATTCATAAAAGGAG
>Ga0172379_10007937_pt1 | contig 13590 bp, 7 predicted proteins | sample GrowelOW334metaG_FD_119756 | JGI IMG/M metagenome (GOLD analysis project Ga0172379, IMG submission 119756) | Groundwater microbial communities from an aquifer near a municipal landfill in Southern Ontario, Canada - Groundwater well OW334 metaG | ecosystem: Environmental > Aquatic > Deep... | reverse complement strand
GCGACGGCTTCCATTAGCGGAATATATCTTTCCTTGAAGGGGACCACGGTATTCTTGAAGTCTTCCAGACCGCCTAAAATGATGGTATCAGGATTTTTTCCCAGATTATCTGGTATTTCCTTTGAGTTCAGAAGTTGGACAACGCCAACCACTGCACCGGTGTGGTCTGTCATGGGGATCGCCAGCATGGATTTGGAAAGATATCCGTGAGCAAGGTCAAAGGACTTGTTGAAGCTGTAGGGTAAATCCGATGATAATTCATATACGTTTGGAATATTAAGGCTGTGTCCGGTAAGGGATACGTAACCGGCAATGGATCCAGTAGTACGGGGCATGACGAATTCTTCATAGGGGAGATCGCGGGAAATGGTATGGGAGTATTTGAAGCGAAGCATTGGCTTTCCGTCTATTTCTTCTGCCAGAAAAACTGAGCCCGCATCGGCACCGGTCATTAAACGGCTGACTTCCAGAATTCGTCTGAGTAGACGATCCCTATCGCGGACACGCATGAGATCCCTTCCGATTTCAATAAGAAGGTGCTGGTCTTGGAAAGAATCCAGTAATTCGGCATAGCTGAGGGTTTCGTTCATAACCAGCTCCATCAGATATTTTCAGCAGTTGCGATGGCAAGGGGGATTAATTGGGAAAGATCCGGTTCATCCATTACCCTAACTGTAATACCATCGCGCAGGTAGAACAACCAGGTTTCGATCGGGAAATCGGAAAAAGCCCTTGCTGCCGATCTGTAGCAGGCTAATTGGGCGACATGGGCTGATGGATTGAATTCACGATCGGTCTTGAAATCTACAATAATACAGCGTTCTTCAAGGTAGGTAGGGTTTTCTCCTTCTTTTACCAAGTCTTTTATCATTGATCTTGTTATTTCAAAAATCAGGTCCATTTTCCCCTTAATCAACCACGGTTTTCCATTGGACGAAGGAACGGCGAGAATGAAGGGAAATTCCGTGCGGCGTCTATTGGCTGAAGACGCAAGCCTGCCCAGATCCGTATTCAGGAAGGCTGCACCGAATACAGTGGCCACAGAAAGTATCTGTGCACGCTGTGCGGGATTCAGGCTAAAAAGGAGCGTTGGTGGTATTTCCAGGTTCCCGCCACCAATCATACGCTCAAGAATGGAGTGGCAGATTGAACCGAATTCGTTCTCCAGATTCTTCCCGATTATCAGATCCTCTGACGGATAGGATGAAAGCAGGCGGGTACCTGATGGTTTAATGTGTTGGGTAACGCTTGATGCTGCATTTTCGATAGCGCTGGGGGTTGTAGTTCTTTTATATTCCTTTCTGGCTTCCGCAGGTGCCGAGGTGTAGAAATCTGCAACTATTGGGTTTGTCGTTTTTCCAGGGGAAGGCATGTCGGCAATATTCGATGCTTCTGTTCCTGACGATGTGGCTGTGAGCATGCGGACTTTCTGGTTTCTTTCACGCTCGCCTAGCGGAGCTATGGTGACGGATTTGAAAAAAGACGGATCAAGGTTGGATAATTGTATCAGATCCAAAAAAGATTTGGGCACATTGATGTTTTTGACAGGTTTACCGAAGAGCAACAATTTTTTTTCCGCACGGGTCGCGGCCACATAAAGAAGCCGTTTTAATTCCGCAAGTTCGCGGGCTGATTCTTCAAGACGTGCGCGCTCAAAGTAGGGATTTTCCAGTTTATCCTTCCTCGAACGGTCATCCCTGCGAAGATTAGGAACGATACCGAATTCCAGATCCTTATAGTACAGTTCTGAATTGCGTATGCCGCGTCCCTTGTTTCCAGCATCGGGGATGAGCACTACAGGGAACTCCAAACCCTTGCTCTTATGAATGGTCATAAAACGGACAACGTTCGAACCAGGTAGGTATGTATCGTCTGCTTCCGCTTTTGCCGAACTACCCATTAAGGGGGTAATTTCATCAAGAAAAGCTGCCAGCGTCAGATGTCGCCTGTCGGCATCGAGGGCTAATTCAAAAAATCGTTCAAAATGATTGGAGCACATTATCATTTTTGGATTTTGGAGTAACGATACCCTATAGCCCTCATCGTACCAGAGATGGCTGGTCAATTCGGCAATCCCCTGCAGATCTTTTTTTTGAACTACATATTCATATAAGCTGCGGCCGCGCAGGAAGCGCCGCATATCGTCAGAATTGGTGAACCATTCGGTTGTTGGATTTGATGGGAAAGGTTTTCGTTCATCATCCAGGAGAATACGGGCCAGGCTATCATCTCCAATTCTGATAAAAGGGGAACGGAGCATGGCTGCGTATGCATTGCGGTCTCCGGGGAATAGGGCGAGTCGCAGGACATTGTATAGGTCGCTTATGGGCGCTTCGTCAAAAAGTCCACGTGGATCGGTCGCGGTATAGGGAATATCAAGCATACGGAAGGTCCGTTCGTATTCGTTTTGTTTTGTAGACGAACGAAAGAGCACGGCAACATCACCAAAAGTAAATTCACCGCTTAGGTAACCCTTTTTTATGCGGGTTGCGGCAGCGAAAGCTTCTGCCGCGGCAGGGGATAGGAAATCTGCCGGAGATCCATCCTGATCATCATCTGTGCCATTTTCCGTATCCCCTTCCGCCGCCTCATACAGATGAAGCTCCACTGATGGGGTTATTGGTTCCTGTTCGGAGTAAGAAATTGGGTCATCTGCCCAGGCAATCAGTGAATAGCGTGCTTCATAATCATGTTCGGCCGGACCGAATACCAAGGGAAATAGGGCGTTGTAAAATGAAATGAGCTGAGGTGTGGACCGGTAATTTACGGATAAATCGAGGGCGGTGGGGGTTGATACGGATTGGGCCAGCTCGGTGGAAAGTTTTCGGAAAACGGATACGTCGGCTCCGCGAAAACGGTAGATGGATTGCTTTTCATCACCCACAAAAAATAGTTTATCCGGCGCCAGATCTTCCGGAGCGGGTATGCCAATACTAGTATATTCTTCCCTTTCGGCCAGGAGGTAGAGCAGATTTTTCTGGAGTTCATCGTTATCCTGGAATTCATCAATCATCACGGCCTTGATCCGTCTTTTATAATGGCCACGTACTTCGGGCTTGCTCTTTAAAATTTCGGTCGCCAATTCAACAATATCATGAAAAGATAGTATGCTTTCCCGTCTTTTCCGTTCCAAAAATTGAAGGGAGAACGTATCCATCAGCGAGGCTATGGCTAGGTAGTCTTCTTTCATGCGGTAACTTTCGCTGATCGAAAGGAGTCTTTGTGCATTTTCCCGCATGGGCTCAATAATTTCCCGCAGGATTACCAGGGCGGGATTGACGGAATTACTGCCGGGTTTACGTATGGTGCTGCCAGAAAGGGTTTTTGCAATTTCGGAAAATTTTGCGAGGACCAAGTCGTTTTCGGAATATTCCGGAAATGGAAGCAACCCGTCAATGATTTTTTTTGCATTTTCCACGGTATCACCGCCATGTTCATTAATGGCGACAATTTGACGGCAATTATCTTCGAGAAGTGATGAAACAAGAAGAATTTCCTCAGCCAGGGCATTCATCTGTCGTTGGGTGTCGTTAAAAAAAGAAGGTTCGCGGCATATTCCTATTTCATTCATCGCGATCTTACCGAGGAATTCACCACGGACCCGGTCGAAACCGAGGGTCGCTACCATCCGGCGCAGGGCCGGCGTATGTTTATGTTCCATTAGGAGTGCTATGGCGCTTTCATCGGCGATACGGGCCAAACGGGCCTCGTCTACCGAAAAATCCGAAGCTATTCCGTAAGAATGGCATGAACCGCGTACTATCTGGGCACAAAAAGCATCCATGGTAAAAATAGAGGCTTTATCAAAGGATTCCAGTTGTTCCTTCGCTTTTGGATTGCTGGAAACGGCTAGTCGTTTATAAATGCGGGCATACATTTCGGCGGCGGCTTTTCGGGTAAAAGTTAGGGTGAGTATGGAATCGATGCTCAGTCCATCCTGCTCGATGAGGCGTGCAAAACGTTCGGCCAGCACGGTCGTTTTGCCTGAGCCCGCTCCTGCTGATACCACGGTATTACCCTTGGCATCGATAGCGGCCTGTTGGCCTTTATTGAAACTTGAAATTTCTGTGTCAAGCATATGCAGACCCCGGCTCTCCGCCACTGAAGGGTAGACGGCAGACGCTTTTTACCATACAGGTAGCGCAAGCCTGCCGGAACCCTGGGTAGGGTATTGCGAAGCTACCTTCCGCGAGCATTCCGGCAGCAGCCTGGAACATATCATCCAGGGCATCCAGGCCCGATTCGTATTCATCCCTCGAAAGGGGCAGGGCCTGGTTGGATTTCCGCTTGACCTCTGTAGAGAGGACGTTGGTAAAGGTGCGGTTTTCGATGGAATAGAAGGCCGCATTTCTGACTTTATCCGTGACACCGTTTTCCAACATCCGGATATAGGCGGCTATCTGATAATTTCCAAGATTGCCATCATCATCGGGGGCAAGATCGCCAGGGCTGGGGACCTGACCTGTCTTGAAATCGTACAAGGCCAGTGAACCGTCATTCGCCTTGACAACGAGGTCTGCCTTTCCGGAGAGGGCAAGGGCATACTCCGGATATTCCCGACGCAGGGGATGTTCTGCCCCCACCAATGCTGCGGCTTCGAGTTTTGGCATTGTCTGATCCAGAAAGGCTTCGAGGGCAGAGAGTATTTTTGTTTCCATCATGGCGTATACGGATTCCTGAAAAGCGCCTTCGACCTGGCTGCGTTCCAAAAGGGCCGCAGTACATTCTTCCTTAAGCATGGTCTTGTATGTTGGAAGGTTTCCAATCCGAAACCGTGGCCCCGCCAGAGCCATCCGTTTGAAAAGGCGTTCGAGGATCCTGTGGTATAAGGAACCCAATTCGCGTGCGTCGACGGTGGCTATTTCTGTTTCTTTTTCCTTGATGCCGAGTCCCCTCCGCAACAGCCAAGACCAGGCGCAGGAGGACAACTCATTCAGATCGGTAGGCGAGATGCGGGGTGCACCGGCGTCGCCGCAAAGTTTGGCTTTGATCCTTTCACGAAGCGCAGGATCGGAAAATGGATCCCTGCGCGCGTCCAGTGGACCAGGCAGTGCGAGGGTGGTACGTGTTATGTTCGCGTTTGCCCAACCTTTGACTTGGGTCGAACCGGAGCGTACCTTACGCGTGGAGCCGCAAAGGGTGTTTGTTAAAAGCGCCGTCTCGTACTGGTATGGGTCCAACTCGGTGGAAAGGGCAATTTTTACGGCATCTGGATGAGGCTGGTAGGTGTCTGCCATTAAGACATGATGAGGCACTGAATGGCGTGCAAATCCCCGCTCGGCTGAGGTGAAAAGGACTGAAGCACCCGAAACGGCATAGGCCCTGATGAAACTGGTTGAAAGGTCACGCTCTTCGATCCGCAAGTGCTGTTTTCGGTCTTCGCGTAAAAAGGGAACAGGATCGGAACGGACTACCGCCGCATCCTGCGTTGCGTTCAATATAAAATGTACGTGGGCGGGAATCCCTGCCGCTACACGGTAATCGAATATTTTTATTCCCGGATTGGAGGATTGGAACACATATTCAACCCCTTTTAAATGGGTGAGGAAGAGTGAGTATGCGTCCTGGATTATAATGTTCGACAAACGGGATTCCGTGTCGGCCAGATCCTCGAGTTCCTCAAGGACCCTGGCGAATACCTTATCCGTATCCGGGTGCATGGCCTGTACATCGAAATAGTCTGATTTGAATTCGATCAGAGCCTGGCGTAGGAGGGAGAAAGTTTTGGCTTGCGCTATTTTTTGTATGGACCTCTTCAACTTTTTATAGAATGCTTCATTCGGTGCAAGCGGATAATACAACTCGCTTTCGTGCCCGCGCAGGTGTTCGAAGGTTCGTTCCCATACATCGACTGTTTTGCCATCTTCTATATATCCGGACACGCAGCGGAAATGTAATCCGAATTCCAGTAAGGAGTCGATACGTTCCTTATATTTCCATGGATAGGCGCCGTCCAAAAGCAAATCTTTCAAGGCACGGAATGACCAGTGTGTTGAAGGGCACGTTGCCAAGGCACTGAATAGCCTTCCAGCGCTCTGTTCGGTCAGCGGTTTCCCCTTTCGAAGGTCTGTTGGAAGATCATGGAGGCGAAATTCAAGATGTATCCTGGCTGCATATTCCTGAATATTGGGGATGGAGATGGCTATTTCTGACGGGTCCAAACCAGCTTCATCGATGAGTCGGCAGCAGAGCCCTGCGGTCCATGTGATTTCCTCCCGTGCGCTGGCAAAGCGTAAGAGTTTTCCTGATACCCCGGCCAGGATTTTTTCAACTAAGGGATTGGGCTGAAAAGGATTGGTTGCTTCTGTAATGCCGAAAAAATGCGTGGAAGCCGAAACGGCGACATCATCCTTATAGTTTATCCAATCCTCCACCAATTCAGGATAGAAAAGTACCCAGTTGAAAGGTCCTGGATCGAAGGGAACCCTCCCCCAAGCCGGTTCGAAAAGTGAATTTGCATCCAGAAAATGGGAATACCGGGTAAATAGCAGGTGCAGGTCACTTAGGTAGGGATCAGTAGAAAGGAGCTGGGCTTCAACACGTACGAGGCGATGGAAAAAATCATCCAAAACAGGAAGGATGCGGGTGAAAGAAGATACCAGTGCCATCCAATTCGAGGCATATTGGGGAGCTACCAGCTCTGAAAAAAGGGCGCTGCCTTTTTCTTTTTCAGCAGCATTCACGGAAAGGATGGAGGCGCAAAAAATACTGCGTATTGCCTGATTTACCGGTCTTTGGTTCTGGCGATCTTCGGAAAGGCAGAGGGCCTTGAAACGATCCCACGCAATGAACCGTTCTTCATCCACTACTGGGGTCATGGCTGCTTCCACGCAACGCCGTGCCCATGCTTCGGCTACGACTGCCGAGGGAAAGACGAAGCGGCTGTTTCGGTCCGGAAGCTTGTACCGCAGATAATCGCTAATATTGGAATAATCGTTCATACCTTTCCTATTGTAGCATACAGGAGGCTGAATTATTTCCACATATTCCGGTATAGTTCTGGCAGAAGGAGCGCGATTGCCTGCACCTGTATCTAAAACAGTCGCGTATAATTGATAATGGGCTCCCGATCATCGGATGCGGTGTACCTGCTCGGATTTTTCTCTTTCATCATCCTGGTAGGGGCATTGTTGCTCTATTTGCCTGCAGCCTGGATAGGAACTTCTGCATATCCAGGAAAACTTGCCTTTATCGATACCCTGTTTACGTCCGCTTCTGCTGTATGCGTAACAGGGTTGGTAACGGCGGATACCTCGGGTTTTTCCCGATTTGGCCAAACGGTGATAATGCTTTTAATCCAGCTGGGTGGTTTGGGCATCATTTCCTTTACCTCAATACTGCTTACCATTCCTGGCGGGCGATTGCCGTTGCGTCGCCTTAAGACCATCCGAAGTTTTTCTGTCGAAGGTGTGGAATACGATCCGAGAAAAATTGTCCGGAATATCGTGTTCTTTACCCTGTTGATCGAAGGTTTTGGCGCTTTATTGCTTTTTTTCGAATTTGATAGGATGGGGGTTGATTCTCCTGGGTTCAGTGCGGCTTTCCATGCGGTTTCTGCTTTCTGCAATGCAGGTTTTTCCATATTTCCCGATAGTGTTGAAAGGTTCAATTCCAATCCACTGGTATTGGGGATCCTTGTTACTTTGATCGTTTCCGGGGGTATCGGGTTTATCGTTCTTCAGGACGTGGAACGAAGGATACGCGGAAAGAGGAAAAGATTGAGCTATCACACCAAGGTGGTGCTTTTTTCAACCCTGACCTTGATTTTTTTGGCAGCCCTTGCATTTTGGCTAATTGAACGGCAGGGCGTTTTTGCGGGAATGAGACTCGTGGATAGTGCGATGAATGCTCTTTTCCAATCCGTTACCCCGCGAACCGCAGGTTTTAACGCGGTCACGCAAACACAGCTGCACCAACCCTCCAAATTCCTGACACTGATCCTGATGTTCATAGGAGGAGCACCAGGATCCATCGCGGGAGGAATCAAGGTTACGACAGCGTTTACGGTTCTGATTGTTTTCTTACGGCGTCCTGATTCGCAAGGGGATTATACCGCCTTCAGAAAACGGATAACCGCCAGCACCGCCAATGACGCGGTGGATTACTTTTTAAGGGCAGGGGCCCTTCTTGTCTGTGCGACCGGAATACTGAGTTTGACCGAGGGTTTGATTGGTGCCGATTTTGGGCATATCGTTTTTGAATCAGTATCCGCCTTTGGAACCGTTGGTTTATCTCTTGGTCTTACTCCAAACCTAAGTTTCGCAGGCAAAGTCGTCATCATTGCAACCATGTTCGCAGGCCGTGTCGGACTTATCGCCCTTGCTTTTCCCGGAACCCATCGCAAGGGCGGACCCGTCTCGTATCCTGCGGCGAACATAATTTTGGGGTAGGTTATGAAACAATTCGTTATCATCGGATTAGACTATTTTGGCAAGAATGTGCTGGATGAATTGATGGAGCTGGGTGCGGATATCCTGGTGATAGATAAGGATAGGGATATAATTGACGCGTACCGTGATTCGCAAGTGAATGCAATTTCTCTGGACATTTTAAACGAGGAAAGTCTTCGCCGCGTCATGCCCAAGGATGTGGATGCAGTTGTGATAGATCTGGGAAAGAAAATTGAAGCCTCCATACTTGCAACCAGTTACTGTCGAAAAATGGGAATTGAAAAAATAATCGTAAAAGCCGAGACCGAAGGGCACGCTGAAATACTGGAACTTGTAGGTGCGAGCAAGATTGTTTTCCCCAACCGCGAAGCTGCCAAACGCATTACGCCCCTGATGGTTTCTTCTTCCCTGCTGAATTATCTGCCGGTGAGCGGTTCGTTGGTCATAGCCGAATTGGAGGTGCCTCCCCGCCTTTTCGGTGCGACGCTGATTGAAGCCGAACTTCGGCAAAAGTATGGAATCAACCTGATATCCATTAAAAACGGCACGGCCGAGGAATACGGCTTGGTAACACCCAATTATCGATTCCGCCAAGGGGATGTCGCACTCGTATCGGGGCCGGAAGCGGCTTTGACTGTTTTCGCCGGGGTAGCCACCAAGGATCGTGAAAGCCGCAAGGCTTTCAGCCTGTCCAAATTGGGTAAATTATTCAGCGGCGGGAAAAAATAGCATCCATCATGAAATTGTCCTCTACCGGGCATGTAATACTGGAATTGGGGGATGATACCGATACCGTGGTAGATCGGCTTATAGAAAATGACTACCCTGATGATTTTTGCCTGTGTCCGGATCTGGATACAGGCTTTGTATCGGGGATGATGGCATCCGGATTTCTGGTCATGTCCACTCGCATGCTGGAGGCAGGAGTCGGCTTCAGAACGCTTTTCCTGCCAAAATCACATAGGCAACGCCTCATTCTACGACCGGAAGAGGTTCATGAGGCTCGTAGTATAAGGCGCCTGATCGGGCGGTATGAACTTCGGCCTTACGCCGATTTTGATGCGATTTTACGCGAATGTGTCCAAACCCATGGCGATGATTGGCTTACGCCCGAGCTGTGCTCTATCCTGGCCAACTTGCATGATGCCACCACGCTGGATACAAAAACTGCCGTTCTTGAGGCTAGTCCGGTTTCGTTTGCGCTATATCGTGGGGGAGCTTTGGTGGCCGGTGAGTTTGGCATAAAGGTCGGAAGCGCGTATACCAGTTATTCGGGCTTTCGACTTGAAGATTCAGCCGGGACGGTTCAGCTGGTTCTTACCGGACGCTTTCTGAAGGAATCCGGGTATTCGCTTTGGGATTTGGGTATGCCTATGGCTTATAAGGAACGACTGGGTGCCAGAATGGTCGAAAGGGCGGAGTTTACCTCTTTATTCAGGGCTGCACGTTCGCGAGGATAACCCGTTTCTGGTCCAGTAGATCTTCAAGTTCCTTGATCCAAAAAGCCCGATTTCCCCAGTCCGGAAAAGAATACTGGAAATTGGCGTCGAATCTTTGCCTTGCCTGCCAATCCAGATAGCTGATCATCCGCATGAAACGTAGCGGTTCGATCAATTCGATAGTGGAGCGATCGAAACTGCCGATCTCGTCATAACCTTCAATCAGCAAACCAAGTTCACGCTTTGAATCTTCAACACGACCGGGAAGGAATAGCCAAAGATCCTGAACCGCGGGGCCAAGGGACATATCATCGAAATCTATAAGGATAGGTTGTAGAACCTTATCGATGGAATTACCGCTTTTTTCTCCATCCTCATCGGCCTTGAGCGCGTTTCCCCTGTGTAAATCACCATGAAGGCGGATTTGCTTTAGTGTCCGGAATTTTTCCGTGAACATATCAAGGGTTGCGGTGCAGACATCCTCGAATTCATTACGTATATCCGGATGAACCAATTCCCCATCCAGCAAGCGCCGAAGGGCGGGACGGGTGGACTTCTCCGGGTGAATTTCCTGGCGGAACCGGGAAATCCTTTTGGCCCCTACCGTATGTAAGGCTGACATGAGACGACCCATGACCAGAAAACTCTCTTCGCTTTCAGGTTCCCAACCACGGCCACGAATGAAAGGGAAGAGCGCGAAGTAAAAATCCTGCTCCGTGCCATTCTCATTTTCCACGCAAATGGTATTGAGTGTTTCGCCTTCCGTATCCTGTATGGGTAGGGGAATTGGAATGCCTGCAGCACTACATTCGGTTATGAATGCGTGTTCTTCCCGCAAGGCTGGTTCGGACCAGCGCCCAGGACGGTAGAATTTGGCGATGAATTTATTCCCTTTGATATCGGTCAGTCCGTAAACCCGATTAACATAGCTGGGATAGGTGACCAAGGTTCCGTCGACCAGCTCATCGAGGACAGCTTCTGCGGCATCGGCGATAAAATCGGGAGATAATAGTGCAAAATCTGGTAGTATTTCTGGAGTTTTGTCAGGTGTGGAGGCATTGTTCGCTTCTGGAAAGACTTTCACGTATGGTGGGCCTGTTTCACCAGTTTTAAGGTAGGTTCGCCTTCGGAGGAGAGTCCAGTCAGGGTTTTCAGTCGCAGGCATTCGGCATTGAGACGCGCAGCACGGGAATTGAGCCGTGTGAGCCGCTGGGCCAGGAGTCTGGCAAGAAAAATGCCATAATGGGGGTTTTTTTTGATCAGGTCCACAAAGGCTTGTTTTGAAATTTTTACAACCCGCCCCTCACCTTTGGCCACGACGGTGGCGGAGCGTTGGTTGGAGAGCAGGAAAGACATTTCTCCGATGAACATGTCGTCGGGAGTAAGGAAACTCACGTATTTATTGCCGGAAAAAACAAGGAAGCGGCCTGAATTAATATAGTAGAGGTAATCCGAAGTCTCGCCTTCCCGGACGACAACTTCGCGGTCCTTGAAAACCAATTCCTCCTGATCGGTGAAAATGAGGGGGACGACGTTGGCCGAATCCTTTTGATGATTGATGCTGAAGGAAACTTGGTTTCCTACGTCATTGTAGGACAAATCCCGGACATATATGCCCGCCATTTTCATGCCCATGCCGTGCAGGCCTACTTCCGCCTTCGCTGCCATGCGTGCTCGCCAGTCAAAACCGTCGCCCTCGTCCTTAATGCTGAATTTGCTGGCATCCGGAGCGATGGTAAAGGAAAAGGAAACTTTTCGGGCTGCTACTTCGGGGTCCTTGTTTTTTTCCCTGATCAAATCCATCGCATCCTGGCTTTTTTCCAGCCAGGCACTTTTTTCATCGTAGGATATTTTACAATTACCATGTTCGATGGCATTTATAAGCAATTCCAGCAAGGCGACGTGCAGGCGTTCCTTGTCTTCCCGGTTCACCAAGTTGGCGTTGTACAGGTAATTGGTAACCAGATTGGAATAGACAGTTATATCAAGAGGGTCATTGTCCATTACAAAGGTTCCGGAAATTTTACGCATCAGGTGCTGTTGCATGCCCCGCTGGAATAGGAATTGTTTATTACGGACGAGAATGCGAAGCAGGCGGTCTACATTCCCTTCAAATTCCCGCCTGCGAAGTACCGCAATTACATTTGCATCGCGCAATCTATCTATGAGGGCTTGTTCCACATTACCGCTATGCACGGCTACCACCCCACCGTAATGAAGCCATGGATCATCGCGGATGGCGTCGAGTATCTCGAAGGCTTCGCTGGACAGTTCTGTTCCGCTGGAAAAATCAATTACTTTCATCTCGGGAAGCTCGTACTTAAGGTACTCGACCACAGTGTTTTTACCAGAGAGAAATACTGGTTGTAATTCACTGACCATGTTGGAAGACGCAAGCAAGGATTCGCATGCGTTGCGTACTAAATCAGCGAATGCCGGATCTGAACTGATTACAGGAACGCGAATCATTATGCATGTTACTCCTTAGTGGATTATCGGTGGGTTTGGATGCACGCAATAGACGGAAATGATGTAATATACGGGTATGGACCTACGTGAAATGACCCTTACGCCGGGGAGGCCGTTGCCTTTAGGCGCTGAACTTATGGACGGAGGAGTGAATTTTTCACTTTTCTCCCGGCATGCGACGGCGGTAACCCTCATATTATTCGAAACCCCCTTAAACTCTTTGGGGGTTGTAGAATTACCTCTCGATCCGCATCGAAACAGGACCGGCGATGTCTGGCATTGCCTTGTTCCGGGTCTGACGGCCGGTGCTTTGTATTTGTACAGGGTGGATGGTTCGTATATTCCCGAAAAAGGTTTCCGTTTCAACCCCAACAAGATGGTTCTTGACCCCTATGCAAAGGCCCTTTCGGATATCTCAAAGTGGGATATACGGGCTGCCATGGGCTTCAATCCCAATTTACCCGATGGGGATTTGTCGTTTTCCTACGCCGACGATGCGCCCTTCCATCCTAAGTGCGTTGTTATCGACAATCATTTTGATTGGCAAGGTGACCGGCCGCTCAATTATCCCTTACGTTTCAGCGTACTGTATGAGACGCATATCCGCGGGCTGACAGCCCATAAAAACGCCGGATCAAAGTACCCGGGCACGTACCGTGGGGTTCTGGAAAAAATTCCATACCTTAAGGAACTGGGGATCACAAGCGTCGAATTCCTTCCGGTCCAGGAGTTCAACGAAAGGGAATTACCCCGGGCTAATCCCCGAACCGGTGAAGTACTGCGAAATTATTGGGGCTATAGTACGGTCTCCTTTTTTGCTCCCAAAGAATCTTATTCGGCTGATCGGGAGCCAGGCGCTTGCGTTCGTGAATTCAAGGAAATGGTTCGGGAACTCCACAAGGCTGGATTGGAGATCATACTGGATATTGTTTTTAACCATACCGCAGAAGGAAGCGAATTGGGTCCCACCTTCTCCTTCCGGGGCATAGATAATACTATTTATTATATTCTGGACGACAACAAGCGTTACTATAAAAACTATTCCGGATGTGGGAATACCCTGAATTGCAATCATCCTATTGTCAGAAATATGGTTCTGGATTGCTTGCGATATTGGGCTTCTGAGTATCACATAGATGGTTTCAGGTTCGATTTGGCAGCAATATTGGGAAGAGCGCAGGATGGCAGTCCATTGAGTAATCCTCCTCTGCTTGAATCTTTGGCTTACGATCCGGTGCTTGCCAAATGTAAACTCATAGCGGAAGCATGGGATGCGGGCGGTTTATACCAGG
>Ga0172379_10007936_pt1 | contig 13591 bp, 20 predicted proteins | sample GrowelOW334metaG_FD_119756 | JGI IMG/M metagenome (GOLD analysis project Ga0172379, IMG submission 119756) | Groundwater microbial communities from an aquifer near a municipal landfill in Southern Ontario, Canada - Groundwater well OW334 metaG | ecosystem: Environmental > Aquatic > Deep... | reverse complement strand
CTCACGGAAACAAATACGACATAAATCAAAGTCGCGCATATAACCGTGCTTGCGCCCGCAGCGCCAACAACGCCTTATTATCCTGGAAGAATATTTGGCATTAGTTAGCGAATGATGAGCTTTTAATTCTTGTGACTTTGTGGACATAAAAAACCATTAACTTAAGAATGACTAAAAGGAAAACCTAAGAGTTCAAATAAACGTTTGCCAACTTCACGAGATTTAGCTGTAGTAACAATCGCTACCTCTAAACCATGAATAGTTTCTATTTCATCTGATCTTATCTCAGGAAAAACAATATGCTCACGGAAACCGATACTCAAATTACCACAAGTATCCAGTGAAGTGCTCTCTATTCCTCTAAAGTCTCTAACTCTAGGTAAAGCAATATTAATAAGTTTCTCTATAAAGTCATACATCCGAGGTCCACGCAATGTTACCATAGAGCCAATAGGCATACCTTCTCTAATTTTAAAATTTGAAATAGATTTACGGGCTCGAGTTATAACTGGTTTTTGCCCAGTAATACGCTCCAGGGTGCGTAAGGCCACCTCTTGTAAACGCGCTTCTTTAGAAGCAGAATTAAAACCAATATTCAAAACTACTTTGGTTATACGAGGCACACTTAAAAGATTGGTAAAACCAAATTCTTTTTGCAAAGCAGGTACTACCACTTTCTTATAATGTTCGCGAATTGAAGTTTGTGCTTTCATATATAAAAATTAACTGGTGGCCAAAACTAAAGGTTGCTGACAACGGTGACAAGAACGAACTTTGTTACCATCGGCTGAAGCTAAACTACGAACTCTGGTTAAACGATTACAATTCTGACAAACTACCATGACTTTAGACACTGACAAAGGAGCGGCAAATTGCACTTTACTGCCAGTCTGTTTTCCCTTACCCCCACGCAAATGACGAGTGCGAATATTCACACCTTCCACCACCACCATACCCTGTGCTGGGAACACTTGCGTCACTCGGCCTTGCTTACCACGGTCGCGGCCAGAAATCACACGTACAATATCGTTCTTTTTTATCTTTAGTTTAGGAATCATAAAATTAAAACTATAATACTTCTGGTGCTAAAGAAATAATCTTTTGAAAACCCCTAGTTCTTAACTCCCTGGCTACTGGACCAAAAATACGAGTACCTTTAGGCTCCTTGGATTTTTTATCAATAATAACTACAGCATTGTCATCAAAACGAATATAAGAGCCATCGGTACGAGGAAATTCTTTGCGAGTGCGAACCAAAACTGCATGATGCACTTCACTCTTTTTTACTGTACCATGTGGTTCAGCTTGCTTAACTACTACAGTAATAGTATCGCCCAAATAACCATAACGCTTTTTGTATCCACCCAGCACACGAATACACTGTACTCGACGAGCACCTGTGTTATCGGCCACTACCAACATTGATCGAAGTTGAACCATATATTTAAGAAATAATTTTAATAATGCGCCAACGCTTAGTACGCGACAATGGCCTAGTAGCTTCTATCACAACCTTATCACCATTATGGCTAGTATCTGCTTCATCATGAACAGTGTAACGAGCACTAACTGGAAAACGCTTACCATATTTAGGATGCACTACTGTACGAGATACTAAAACCACTCTAGTCTTGGGCATCTTGGCCGATACTACCACTCCATCCAATTGTCTCTTGGTGGTAGAACTTGGTTGATTGTTTTTGTCAGTTGAGGTAAATAATTTCATAAACAATAATTATTTGGTTTTATTCAAATAAGTCATAAGCCTGGCGACTGTCTGTCTAACCTTACGTACTTGTCGCACTTGTTTCAACTCCCCACCAAACACTCTGACTCGTAATTTTCTGAGTTCAGCTCTAGCCTCTACCAACTTTTGTTGCAAAGCGGCTGGCTCTAAAGTTTTTATATCTTTTATACTTAATTCCATATATTACTTACTAATAATACTAGTCTTCACTGGAAGTTTATAAGCGGCTAACTTCAAAGCCTCACTAGCTTGTTCTTTGGTAATACCATCAACTTCAAACAATATAGTACCTGGTCTAATAGGTGCAACATAATGATCCACAGCTCCCTTACCGCCACCCATACGAATTTCATTACCTTTAACGGTTACAGATTTGTCAGGAAAAATACGAATCCAAAGCTTACCACGACGTTGTAAATAACCAGTAATAGCCCGACGAGCTGCTTCTATCTGACGTGAAGTTATCCAACCGGCTTCCAAAGAACGCAAACCAAAACCACCAAAACTAAGGACAATCTTACGACAAGCCACGCCCTTGATCTGGTCGCCGCGATGGCTCTTACGATGTTTAACTTTTTTAGGTATCAACATAAAATTAATCTAGCTATTAGGCTCCGGCCTTTTTATCTGAGTGCTGCTTTAAAGAAATTGGCAAAGCCTTAGTTTGATTAAATACTTGGCCTCTGTTTATCCAAACTTTAATTCCCAAAACACCATAAGTCATTTGAGCTATATTTCTAGCGTAATCTACATCAGCGCGTATAGTATGCAAAGGTACCGTACCAACACTCAATTTCTCGCTACGAGATATTTCTGCACCATTCAAACGTCCACCTATTACAACTCTAATACCTAAAGCGCCAGCCTTCATTACTTGATCGATGGCTTGCTTCATAGCCCGACGGAAAGGTAAACGTTTTTCCAATTCTAGAGCAATATTTTCAGCCACAATCTCGGCTGACAACATAGGATTAGGCACTTCTTGAATGTTCAATTGCAAATTTTCATTAGTTTTCAAAAATTTGGTTTTAATTTCACGCTTCAAATCCTCGGCTTGAGCACCACCACGCCCAATCACTAACCCTGGTTTAGCTGTATGAATAGATATGGTTAAAGAAGAAGAGCCACGTTCTACGTCTATCTGTGCCACAGCACCACCGCGCAATTTCTTTCTTAACCAACGACGCAATTTTATATCAGCTTCAAGTAGCTGCCTATAACCACGTACGGCAAACCACTTGGAACGCCAAGTATAAATAGTGCCTATGCGGAAAATTCGAGGATGAACTTTTTGACCCATAAAATTAATTAACTAGTAGATTTATTCTTTTTAGAAACTGGAGCTACATCACTCAAGGTTAACCAGATATGACAAGTGGGCTTTCTTATAGGAGTAGCTCGTCCCATAGCTTTAGGCTGCCAACGTTTTAAAGCTGGACCTTGTCCTGTTTGTATACTAACAATCCATAAGTCTTCCATTTTGGTCTGATAACGATCCTTAGCATTGGCCACACCTGACAAAATCAGTTTACTAACAATTGGTGCCAAACCTTGAGTCATAACCCCCAAACGATTTAAAGCCTCTGTAACTCTGCGACCGCGCACAGTATCAATTATTAATTTAGCCTTACGAGGTGAGCCTCTAAAAAATTTTAGTTGAGCAGTAATTTGCATAAAAACTATTTCTTAGCTGGTGCTGGGGCAGCTGGCGCTGGAGCTGCTTCAGCGGCAGCGGCCGCGGCAGCCTGCTCGCGAGCCATGCGACCACCATGACCAGTAAATTTGCGAGTAGGAGAAAATTCTCCTAATTTGTGTCCGACCATATTTTCTACAATTGATACTGGGATATGATTTCTACCATTATGCACGGCAATAGTAAAGCCCACCATTTCTGGAGTAATAGTTGAATCGCGCGACCAAGTTTTAATAACCGTTTTGTCGCCCAACTTAAGCTTAGCTAGTTTACGCAACAGCTTGGCATCGACAAATGGTCCTTTTTTCAAACTACGTGACATAAAATTTTATAAATTAAACCCGCTTAGGACGACGCGAAATAATATAACGCGCGGAATGCTTCTGACGTTTCCTGGTAGGTACACCAAGAGCTGGTTTGCCCCAAGGTGTTTTGGGGTGTTTCATACCTATAGGATTATGACCTTCACCACCACCGTGTGGGTGATCTACTGGGTTCATAGCCTTACCACGAACAGAGGGACGGAAACCTTGATGACGTCTACGACCAGCTTTACCTAAACGAACATTGCTATGATCTATATTACTTACCTGACCAATAGTGGCAGAACACTCTTCTGGTACTAAACGAATTTCGCCAGATGGAAATTTAACTCTAGCCCAACCATCCTCTACTGACATTAAAATAGCTGATGTCCCAGCTGAACGCACCGCAATACCACCGCGGCGTGGAGTAAGCTCAATATCGTGTATTGTTAAACCGGTTGGTATATATTTTAATGGCATACGATTGCCTAGACTGGCTTCTATGGTTTTCAAAGAAGAAATAATTTTCTGCCCCACAACTAAACCTTGCGGAGCCACAATATAACGTTTGTCACCATCATTGTAAGACAATAGTGCTAAATTGGCTGTACGATTAGGATCATATTCCAAGGCTAATACTGTACTTACAACATCATATTTATCGCGCTTGTTATCAACCACGCGCAAAAGACGCTTCTCTCCACCACCACGATGACGGGTAGTAATCTTACCCTGATTATTGCGTCCAGCGTGCGACGGCACTCTGCCGGCTAATAAACTTTTTTCCGGTTCCTTTTTAGTGATATCACGTAGCAATACGCCAGCATGACGACGCCCGGGAGTAGTTGGTTGATAAGATTTAACTGGCATAAAATTCCATTCTATTTATTTAAACTGTAGAAGATAAATTCAAACTCTGACCTTTAGCCAAACGTACTATTATATGACGACGAACTGATGTTCGGCCGCTAGACCTACCGCGTCTTACTATTTTACCCGGCAAGTGCACACTATTTACTCCGATAACCCTAACACCATAAGAAGCTTCAATAAATTTTTTTACTTCTATTTTAGAAACGCCCCTAGCCACTTCAAAACTATATTGCCCCATGGGTTGAAGTCTACTGGATTTTTCTGACACTATAGGCACTAACTCAATTGGCTTTACCTTGAGGTTAGTCTTTGTCACTATATTTTCCGCAGTTTTTTTATTAAAAATTGCCATATAATATTCACCTTAACGACAGAATTTTATTATTTGTGATAAAGCTGTTTCCGAAATCAACCAATTAGTAAAACTTAAACCATCATGAGCATTAAAAGAACGTACCGCCATTACTGTAATCCCTTTTATATTTCTAAAATATTTACTAGTTTCTTTTTCTTTGTCAGTCAAAAGTACTAGGCAGCGCTTACCGCTTGGCATAGACAAAACCTTAAGCAAGGCGGCATAAGATTTAGTTTTATGCTCTTCTGGAAAATTTTCTACCACCTTCACCTGGCCGGAAATCAAGTGATCGGCTACTACCATAGATTTGGCCATTTCACGTAATTTCGCTGGTATGTGTTTACTATAATTGCGTTCATTGCGAGGTCCAAAAGTAACACCACCACCTATCCACAAAGGTGAACGAATAGAACCATGTCTAGCCCGACCTGTACCTTTTTGCTTCCATGGCTTCTTACCACCACCAGCCACTTCACTGCGATCTTTAGTGTGGGCATTACCTGATCTAGCATTAGACGCATAGCCAACTGCTACTTGATGTACTAGGCTTGGTTTTATTTTTACCGCCAAGACATTTTCAGGTATAGGTAACTCACGGACCATTTGTCCGCTCGTAGAATATACAGCAATGTTAGTTACTTTTGCCATAAATTATTTCTGACCTTTAACTAAAACTAAACTATTTAAAGCTCCCGGAACAGCACCTTTTATTAAAATTTCACCTGATTCTGGTTTAACTTCTATTACTTCCAGATTATGAACAGAAATACGGGCGTCTCCCATATGTCCAGCCATACGTCTGCCTTTGGTTACGTGTTGAACCCCACCAGCTCCGATAGATCCAGGCATTCTAAGCTGGTCTTTGTGACCGTGACTAGAAGGATGACCATGAAAACCATGACGTCTAACTACACCTTGAAATCCCCGTCCTTTAGACCAACCAGTAATAGTGACCAAATCTCCTGGCGCAAACTGACTAACATCAAAACTCTGGCCTACGGTATACTCCCCTTCAGTTACTTTAAATTCGCGTAAATTGCGTACTAATTTACCACTAGCTTTCAAATGACCGGCTTTAGCCTTGTTAACTTTACGAACCTTACCAGAACCCAATTGAATAGCACGGTAACCGTCTTTTTCAACCGTCTTAACCTGGGTCACAACCACATCCCCTACTTTCAAGGTAGTAGTAGGCACCACTATTCCGTCTTGGCGGAAAGTGCGAGACATGGTTCCTTTGGTGGCTAACAAAACTTTTGGCATAAAGTTACAAAAAACCGCTTACCTATACCCCAAATAAAATACACTGGCAAACGGCTTCATAAATTCAAAATTGGGATAAATGATTCAATTAAAGGCTAAATCCTTGGAACTGTACCGAAGTTTTGTTGGTTTGGCTCAATATTTCTACTGAACCACCTGCACAATCTAGGGTAAGCTCACTTTACTATTTACATTTTTATTTCTACATCAACACCCGCTGGTAAATTTAAATTTGTAAGTGATTCAATGGTTTTGGGTGTTGGCTCTATAATATCTAAAATTCTTTTATGAACTCTCATTTCATACTGATCGCGAGAATTTTTATCTATAAACGAAGAGCGAATAACAGTATAACGTGTCTTTTCTGTAGGCAACGGTATAGGACCAACTACTCGAGCTCCACTTCTTAAGGCCGTTTCTAGAATAGTACGTACAGCTTGATCAATAATACGATGATCATAAGCTCTAATACGAATTCTTAGACGAGCCTTAGTTTCTTCATCGGTAGAAGCTTTGATGGTTGAAACTATTTTTGCATTCATGGCTTTAGGTGCGACCATAGTCTATAGCTTAATCTCGCGCTGCTGTCCCCTCCTCATAAATTATTATAAAGAACAATCTCGCGAACTTAATTAATTATTTAAGAATCTTACTAACTACTCCAGCTCCCACAGTTCTACCACCTTCGCGAATAGCAAACTTTTGTTTTTCTTCCAAAGCTACTGGCACAATAAGTTTGATATTAACCTTTACGTTATCGCCTGGCATTACCATTTCTGTACCTGCAGGCAAAGTTACTTCGCCAGTTACGTCAGTAGTTCTCAAGTAAAATTGTGGCTTATAACCATTAAGGAATGGGGTGTGACGACCACCTTCATCTTTAGTCAAAACGTAAATTCCGGCTTCAAATTCAGTATGAGGCGTCACTGAGCCTGGCTTAGCTATTACCTGACCGCGCTCTACTTCATCTTTCTTAGTACCACGTAACAACAAACCAGCATTATCACCAGCTCGTCCTTCATCCAGTTGTTTGTTGAACATTTCAATACCAGTAATAACTGTCTTTTGAGTATCGCGCAAACCAATAATTTCTACTTCTTCGTTGATTTTGATAATACCGCGTTCAATACGACCGGTTACCACTGTACCACGACCTTCAATAGAGAAGATATCTTCAATCGGCATTAAGAATGGCTTGTCAGTTTCACGTACTGGCTCAGGAATATATTCATCCAAAGCTTTAACCAAATCCAAAATAGGCTGTATGGCTGGATCGTCTTTCTTACCAGCTTGAGCAGCTTCTAATGCTTTTAGAGCTGAGCCACGAATAATTGGAGTTGTGTCACCAGGGAACTCATACTTCTTAAGCAAATCTCTAACTTCCTCTTCTACCAAATCAACTAAATCTTTCTCATCTACCATATCTACTTTATTCAAAAATACCACAATATAAGGCACACCTACTTGGCGAGCCAATAAAATGTGTTCTCGAGTTTGGGGCATTGGGCCATCAGCTGCTGAAACAACCAAAATAGCTCCGTCCATTTGAGCGGCGCCAGTAATCATATTCTTCACATAATCAGCGTGTCCTGGACAATCTACGTGAGCATAATGTCTTTTATCAGACTCATATTCTACGTGAGCAGTATTAATAGTAATACCACGAGCCTTTTCTTCAGGCGCGTTATCAATCTGATCCACGCTCTTATCTTGAGACTTAAAGCCAGACAGCTTCAAAACTTGAAGCAAAGCGGCTGTGAGAGTGGTTTTGCCATGGTCAACGTGTCCAATAGTACCAACGTTAACGTGTGGCTTAGAACGGTCAAATTTGTCAGACATATGCTTTAAAGCTTAACAGCTAAAGTTATAATAATGAGTTATTTAAAGTACCTAGTGGTACCTAACTCTTGGCTAACTTTAGCCAAAAAATAATAAAAAATTAAAATTTAATTTATACGCTTGTTTACTGTATCACGATATAAAATATTTAGCAAGTCCTTAAGTGTTAAATACTTATGCTATTTATATGATAAAAACTAACTTTAATTCTCTAATGGTTCTGGAAAATATTGATCATCATCTGGCAAGGCTCCCTGCAACGGATCCACGGCTTCTAATTTATCTTCTGATTTAGCTATAGAATTTTCCATTATTGGTTTAGGACTAATCTTTGTTTTAGCACTCTTTAGAGGCAAAGTACGTTGTAGAGTGGTTATTTTTTCATATTCAGACAAAGGTAATAAAACTACTGGCTCGCTGTCTGGTAAAATCACTACTACTTTTTCTCCGCGGCGGCTAAAAATACGTGCCAGTTCATTTAAATCAATAGTTTGCGACATAGTTAAGCTTTGGCCTTGGTGCCTATTATTTCTTCAGCCACATGCCTAGGCACTTCGGCATAATGATCAAATTCCATATTGTAACTACCACGACCTTGGGTCATAGACCTTAAAGCCGTAGCATAGCCAAACATTTCTGCGAGTGGTAACTCGGCATCTACTACACGCAAGCCGCCCCTTTCACGCATTTCTTTAATTTGTCCGCGCTTAGAATTCAAATCCCCAATTACATCACCCATGTTTGGCTCTGGGGTGATAACTTCTACTTTCATAATAGGTTCCAATATAACAGGACCCGCTTGTTTAAAAGCTGCTTGAAAAGCAATGGAACCGGCTATTTTAAAGGCTGCTTCCGAAGAGTCTACATCATGATAAGAACCATCATAGACAGCTACTTTAACATCTACTATTGGGTAACCAGCTAATACACCATTTTCTAAAGCTTCTTTAACGCCCTTACCAATTGGAGCAATGAATTCACGAGGAATAACACCACCTTTCACCTCATCAATAAACTCAAAACCCTTACCTTTTTCAGTTTGCGGCTCAACTCGCACCCAACAATGACCATACTGACCATGTCCACCAGTTTGACGAATATATTTACCTTCAGCGCGAGCCATACGAGTTATGGTTTCTTTATAAGCTACTTGTGGCTTACCCACATTGGCTTCTACTTTGAACTCTCTCTTCATACGATCAACAATAATATCCAAATGTAATTCGCCCATACCCCAAATAATCAACTGACCAGTTTCTTCATTAGAGCGTACACGGAAAGTAGGATCTTCTTCAGCTAATTTCTGTAAAGCAATACCCATTTTTTCTTGGTCAACTTTAGTTTTAGGCTCAATCGCCAAAGAAATAACCGGTTCAGGAAAGACAATTGATTCTAAGAGCACTGGATGATCAACATCACACAGTGTGTTGCCAGTAGTAGTAGCCTTCAAGCCCACCGCGGCAGCAATTTCACCAGCAAAAACTTCATTTACATCTTCGCGTGAATTGGCGTGCAATCGTACAATACGACTAATACGCTCACGTTCTCCATTAGAAGAATTAAGCACATAAGAACCAGATTTCAAGGTGCCTGAATACACGCGGAAAAAGGCCAACTTGCCCACAAAAGGATCGGTAGCAATTTTAAAAGCCAAAGCAGTAAAAGGCTCGTCATCAGAGGCCGGACGTTGTAATTCTGCACCCGTATCAGGATTGGTGGCTTTTATTGGAGGCACGTCTAAGGGTGACGGCAAATAATCAACTACGCCATCCAACAAAAATTGGACTCCTTTATTTTTAAGAGCCGAGCCACAAAAAATCGGCACGATCCTGTTGGCTAAACAAGCTCGACGTAAACCTTTCTTTAAATCATCTAACGGAATTTCTTTTCCTTCTAAATATAAATTGAGTAATTTTTCATCATCTTCGGCAATGGCCTCTACTAATTTGTGTCGGTACTCTTCAACTTTTTCTTTCATATCAGCTGGCACTTCAGTGTCATCCCACTCTTTACCCATTTCATCTTTATAAATAATGGCGCGACGAGTCAAAAGGTCCACCAAGCCAGTAAAGGTTTCAGCGGCGCCAATAGGTAACTGCACAGGAAAGGCACGCTTAGTTAACCGTTCTTCAATAGAAATTATGTCTTTATAAAAATCAGCGCCCATGCGATCCATTTTGTTTATAAAACAGATGCGTGGCACTTTATAATCATCAGCGTAACGCCAGTTGGTTTCAGACTGTGGTTCTACACCAGCTACACCGTCGAACACCACCACGCCACCATCCAACACGCGTAAACTACGCTTGACTTCAACAGTAAAATCAATATGGCCTGGAGTATCAATCAAATTGATACGAGTATCTTTCCAAAAACAAGTGGTAGCCGCGGCAGTAATAGTAATACCGCGCTCACGTTCCTGTTCCATCCAGTCCATAGTAGTATCGCCTTCGTGCACTTCGCCAATCTTGTGCTTTTTCCCGGTGTAAAACAAAATACGCTCGGAAACAGTGGTTTTTCCGGCGTCGATATGAGCAATGACACCTATATTTCTGGTCTTTTCTAAACTATATTCACGAGGCATAACTAAATTAAAATCCTAAGTTCTAATTTCTAAATCCTAAAAATTAAAATGACTAAGCAAAGTGAGCAAATGCCCTATTGGCTTCAGCCATACGGTGTACGTCTAATTTCTTCTTAATAGCATCGCCTTCATTTTTAGAAGCTAAAATAAATTCATCAGCCAATTTTTCATGCATAGGACGGCCTTTTTTAGCACGAGCAGCTTCGATAATCCAACGAGTAGCTAAAGTAAGACGACGCTCTCCCCTAACCTCCATAGGAACCTGATAATTAGCTCCACCCACTCGACGTCCCTTAACTTCTACTTGTGGTGATACATTTTTAATAGCTAAGTCAAACACATCGCGTGGATCTTGTTTGGTTTTCTCAGCTACCAAATCAAAGGCACGATAAACTATACTACAAGCAACTGTTTTCTTGCCGCGTTCCATTATTTTATTAATAAACTTACCAATCACAGTACTTTGGTACCTGGGATCTGGTGCTATTATACGACGTGGTGCTGGTTTTTTTCCTCTCATAAAATTACTTTGGCTTCTTTACGCCATAAATGGATCTGCCTTGCTTTCTATTATCAACTCCAGCTGTGTCATAAACACCTCGAACAATATGATAACGAACGCCTGGCAAATCTTTCACCCTACCGCCTCTAATGAGCACAATAGAGTGTTCTTGTAAATTATGACCAATGCCCGGAATATAAGCTGTAACTTCCATACCATTAGATAGCCTAACACGGGCTATTTTACGCAAAGCCGAGTTTGGTTTTTTGGGAGTAGTGGTAGTGACCTTAACACAGACGCCTCGCTTGAAAGAGCTACCTTTAGGTAGCATAGTTCGGCTACGTTTCAAAGTATTAAAAACTGGCTCCAAAGCTGGGGTTTTAGACTTACGCTTTATCTGCCTTCTTCCTTTTCTAACTAACTGATTAATCGTTGGCATACTATATAAAATGAAAAACTTTTACATAAACCTGTGCTGAAAGCGCAGGTATTTTACTAGTTTCATTCCTCCGAAATTCGCCTAGGCGAATGAAGGGGAATAAAAAAACTCCTGTTGGGTCTTTAATTGCCCCAGTAGTGTAACAAGAGCCTGATATTTAGTCAAGGCCTTACAAACCAAATAGTAGGGTTAAACTCTTTGGACCGATAGCCAAGGTCAGAAGTTTAAAAACTAAAGGAGATAGCCACTGTAAACCAAAAAACAAGAAAAACAGCAATATAAAGAGCCCATATTGCTCCAACCAAAACTTAAAAGCATAAAATCTATCGGGCAAAAGCGTAAAAAGTAGTTTAGAGCCATCCAGTGGTGGAATAGGTACCAAATTAAAAACTGCCAATACTATATTGGCATAAACCACTATGGAAAGCAGTGAAGTAAAAGTGCTAATAGGCAAAAAGCGAATTAAAATTCCGAGTCCAAAAGCTATAATCAAATTAGCTGCCGGACCAGCTAGACCAACTGCCGCGCTCCCCCACTTTTGCCAACGTAAGGCCAAAGGGTTATAAGGCACTGGCTTGGCATAAGCAAACATAAATGATCCACGAGTCGCTATCAATAAAATAATAGGCAGCAATAAGGTTCCCCACATATCAATATGGGGCCTGGGATTAATAGTTAGCCTTCCAGCTAAACGCGCGGTTGGATCGCCCAACCTATCTGCCACCCAGCCATGAGCATATTCGTGCAAAATAGACGAAGGTACAATAACTAAAAAGAAAAATAAAATAGTAACAAATGCCATTGTCTCTTGACTAATAATAAAAAACTGCTATGATAATTAGGCTTTTATAAATTAAACCAGATTCAAATTAGGAAACTACTATATGTCCAAACTTTGTGAATATTGTGATCGGGGTTATCTTAAGGCGGCTTCTCGTAGTCACTCTAACATCAAAACCCTGAAACGGCAGCATGTAAACTTACAGTCAAAAACTGTGGGCGGTAAAAAGCTTAAACTTTGTACCCGTTGCATCAAAACCTTGGCTAAAAACAAGGCTTAATACTACATTACAATTTTATCATTTAAAACCACACCTTGTATAGGTGTGGTTTTAGCTTAGTTAAATAGTGGAATTAGGATTGTAGTGCCAAATAATATCCAGGATAATATAGACCATATTCCCTTTCTTTAATGTTCGATAAATCAAAACTTCCATTAGGCCCTCCGGAATACACTTTATATCCTTTAGCTAAAGCAAAGTGAAATTCAACCAAACTATCATAAACATTAACATCTTCTCGATATATGCCCGCCACCTTATTGCATAAAAACATTGGTATGGTCCACATATCACGATCAATAGTTTGGACTTTGGTAAAATTGATACCATTGCTTTTTAGCTCCTGATATAATTCGGGAATATTTTTTTCTGGATTACCAAAATCATAAACAATGGTTTTGCCAATATCCGAAGGTAAATTAAAAGATGGGATCTCACCTGATACCGAGTAATTATTATTAACTATTTTATGAGTCCAATTCAAAACTGGATAGTATACAAAAGTATATAAAGGTACCTTACCGTCATGCAGTGAGACAATAACACAAAAAAATTTTCCTCCCTTAGCATATGTTGCTGTTCCATCTATGGGATCAAGTGCCAGATAATATTTTCCCTGTTTATTGAACTTATCGGCCATTGGAGTTTTTTCTTCAGCCAATAAATGACAATTAATAAGTTCTGTCTTGGCAAACTCTTTAAGTAGGAACTCTTGAACAGCTATATCAGCTTCAGTGACAATATCTACTTCACTATTACCAGTATTAAACTTACTATGATGCTTCACATTCTTTTGCATCTCATAGGCAAGCTGTCCAGATTGAAAAAAGATAGGCTCAAGCTCTTGAATTGTTTTAATCAAATCCATAAATTTAGTATAACATAATAGCTTCACACAATTGGTCGGGGTAGAGGGAGTCGAACCCTCTG
>Ga0172379_10007935_pt1 | contig 13593 bp, 15 predicted proteins | sample GrowelOW334metaG_FD_119756 | JGI IMG/M metagenome (GOLD analysis project Ga0172379, IMG submission 119756) | Groundwater microbial communities from an aquifer near a municipal landfill in Southern Ontario, Canada - Groundwater well OW334 metaG | ecosystem: Environmental > Aquatic > Deep... | reverse complement strand
GTTGCCGTCAAAATCCCGAAGGCCACAAAAACAGCCACGGCCTTCGCCGGCCAGACAGCAATCTCCGGTTTCGATGTGCATGCGCGCCAGATCAAGGTCGATTTCTACGCGCTGGCGCGATCTACGTTTTCGAACGGTCGGCATGACGGTCTCCCCAGAATTCAAGATCGGCTTCCAGCGCCGGCAGACGGCCGGGCGGGATCAATTCGGCATATTCCTGCATCAGCGCCATGCAGCGCGCAACCTTTGCATCGCCGCGGGTGTGTATCCAGAATCGGTTTGCACCTGGTTGCGGCTCGCCGGTCATCCATTCGAGTTCAGCAGGCGATACGCTGGCCAGACGTTGCGGGCGGACTTTCCTTCTTCGATTCGTCGGCATGCTATCTCCCAGGCGGCCGGCCGGCGGCATCGCGCAAAGGCTCAAGGTCCAGATTGAGCGCTTTCAATGCGGAAAGCATCGCGGACCTGCTATCTCTTTCCACGGTACTGGCGGGGTTTGCTCGCAGTTGGCCGAATCTATCAATCGTAACGCTGCCGTGTTTCACGATCAGCGCGCGGGCTTCATGCATCCGGTCGAAGGCTTGCAATGCAGTTTCGAGCAACAACAATCCGGCGGCATCCGCGATTTCATATTCGATCAGCAATTTTCGCCACCATGCGGCGGCGGCAGCGGACAGGCCAGGCGGTACTTTTGGGGTCGTTTTTTTCATAAGAGAATCCTTGATTTGGTCAAAAGGACGTTACCGGTCGGTACTACGTTGGAGACCGGGGAGGACTGAGACCGCCCTATCTCCCAGGGCGCCCATATCCGCGCCAGGCGTGCCCCGGTGGCGTGTTCGGTGCGCTCGGCATAGGCAGGTAGCGGCCAGGCAGCGGATGCGCCCTTGGGCCTGTATGCAAGCCGCAAGCGCATAGGGGAAGTGCCCGGGCCGCGTGCAATTCGAGCGCGCCCAGGCTTGCGGGGTTCGACGTCGGAGAACGTCCGGCACTATCCGCATGATCCGGGCTCGTGTGCGCGAACAGCGCGGGAAATGAAGTAACCGCGCTGCAAGTGGATTCGCCGGTGAGCCATGCCGTTGTTGCTCGGTCGCTACCCGGCGTAATTGAGCGAGCCGGTGACGAAGCCGGCCGGGCGGTGAACTTCGATGCCCTCTCGCAATTCCGCCCGAATCGCAATAAGGTTGCGCACAAAAAAGTCGCTGTGAGAATTGCTGATTTCGATCGTCGCTTGTTGCCGGTCACGCACAAGCGCCGACTGAAAGTCGCCGACGAGAAAAGTCCCGGAAGCGATCGATGGCGTTGGAACCACAGGCAAGCGCCAGGCGGTCGGCGTGCCGTTCATGTTCAGCACAACGGCGAGATATTGCCCGGTCGTGTCCTTTTGCAGTTCGATCCCTTCCCAGTCGGTCGGGTGCAAAACGATGCCGGTCGGAACATGCTCCGCGAGCTGCAATTGCGTGCAGGCTTTGCGTAGCGTGTCCAGTTTCGTCTGGTTCGTTGCGCCACCGGTGAATGCGCTCGCTTGACTGAGCAGGCCTTGCATCGTTCCTTGCAGCCCGTTGCCGTTGAGCAAGTTGCTCTCTTCTACCAGCGCCAAGCCATAGGTGAGCCAAACATTGATGAATCGCTCAAGCGCCGGCATATCGGACAATACCTGAGTGCTCGCGGCCACCCAATGCGCGAGCGTGACAATCGGGCTCGTGACCAGTTCGAAAGTCATGTTGCTTTCGGCCTTCGTTTCGCCTTCGGTTGCTTGATCCGGCGAAGTCGTCCCACCCTGCGGCGCCGCGGCGTTCGTGAAGGCCAGCAACCGCGTGTACTGCGTCGCGCCCGCGTCGGTTGGCAGGCTCGGCAGTAGTCCGCGCACTGTCATGCGCCGTTGCGCGGATCCTACGATTTCGCTTGAACGGTCGGGTGCTTGAAGCGCCGCGGCGCCAGGTGCAACCGGACCCAAAATAGTTTTGGTCTGCAACGCTCCGGGCGGCAACGGTATGCGGCATTCTTTCAGCGCGCCGGATTGAAGCAGCTTGAATTGCTCGCTTTCGGAAATGGCCTTGACGATTGCGCCCGCACCGCCGCCGCCGCCGAAGTCGTCGTAACTGCCGCGCGGATTGCGCACCAGTTTTTGCTCGACTTCGAGCACGCGAGTTTTCAGTTCTTTGTTGTTGTCAGTCAGCGTAGTAAATGCCGCCTTCATGGCGTCATTCATTTCCTTCCATTCGTTGTCAGATATTTGCATGGTCGTTCCTTATAAATTGGTCATTCAAAAAGGCGAACAGGCGTGCTCGATGTGACGAAGGTCGCCAAGTCAAGACAGGGAATTCGTGGTGGTTTTGAAGTTGCATCTCACGCGCGAAAGCCCCGGCCATAGTTCGGCCAAAAATATTGCTGGGCACCTTCGCTTTTCCTGCATCCCGCAGGTCGGTGAGAAGTGGAGATTCTGCATGGCGTCCTGCTGTCCTCGCCGGCGATTCATCCCGAATCCGCCCCGCTTGGAATTTCGCATCACGCAAATCCCTTCGGTCTGGCGGCCTACATCCCGCAGGCGCGCCTTCACGATGGAATAATCATAGACTATCGACGATGGAAAGTCCATAGCTGTGCCCTAATGCCTGATTCCCGCGTCGTCGAGCAGTTCCTGGTGATGAATGATGTACTGCTTGCCGCCGGTGACGACAGAGAGCACCACGGCCTTAGTCGGCGCAAGTCTTACCGATGCGTGGAATTCGGCGCCCGGATCGTCGGTAAGCACCATCGCCAGCGCCCGTGCATTTTCGGCGTTTTCCTCTTTTATCCCGCGTGCAATTTCATAGGCGAAGGCGGCGGCGGCACGAACCAAGGTTGCCAGGGCCTCGGGGTTACTCGTTTCGGTGTTTTCAGTGTTCATGATTCATCGTCCTTTGTGGTAGTTGATGCGGGTTTTGACGGATTCGCGGCCCGCCATTGCTGAAGCGCCAGTTCAGCGACGACGGCATATCGCCGAATTGTGGATTCGTCCATGCTGCCCAGGTGGTGCGCGGCAGCGGCGAGCCTGGCGGCGGCAGCGGGTTCGCGATTTTCCCGAAGCATGATTCGAGCACTGGAAACCGCGCGGTATAACTTCAACTCGTCTGTCATTCTTCGATTCCTTTTGTGGTCAAGCCGATTCCCGGCTCCAGGGCGCGCCGGCTGCCATCGGGTGATAGCGACATAGCGGCGGGAAGGTGATCGCCGTCCATAGGCCCGGATTCGGCCCGCGCTGATAGCTCGGCAATGATCTGGCTGGAATACTGGCCAACTGTTCCAAGCCACCGATCGATCGCCAGTTGATCGCCGGAAAGTTTCAGCCGGCCGGCAGCCGTCAATGCCACCATCACGCCATCGGCTTGTGCCAGGGAAAGAAGTTGGCGCGGGGTCATGTCGAAACCCTCGGTGTGCGCGCGCCACCCCCTATATACCCCCTGCCGAATATGGCGCATTCGGCGCAGGCGCCTTGCGTCATAACTGCGCCGCATTCGTTTTTTACTATTCGGCGCATTGGCGCAACCCTTCAGACGTAAGGATAAGTTGCGCGGTCAGGTGCCGGTTACTGCGCCGATATTCAACTTCTTCGAGCGCGTGTATTTGGCGCAGCGTTTCCATGTGCTTCCAGAAGCGGCGTTTTCCGGGCTTGCCGGTGCGCAGCGAGTCGGATAATTCCGGACGTTGGGAAAGCACTGCGAAAGCTGTTCGTGGCCCTTGCATTGCCGCAGGTACAACGATAGCCGGAATGCTCGCTGCGCATGCCTGAAGCGCGCGCAGGATGCCTTGCTGCTCGGTCTTGTCGCGGTGGCGTCGGTCAAACTCCGTCAGGCCACCTTTCGCGCGACCGATAAACAGGTGCGCTTCGTTGTCCCATTCGAATTCGATCTGTGCGCCGACTTCGCCATGATTCGATTTCTGCAATTCAAAGATCAGTTTGCCGGTGCGCTCGGAGCGCTCCCCGTCCTCGCCCTGGTTTGTCTCGTGTGAGAGATACCAGCGCGCCCGCATAGAGTTGTGCCACGACGTGCTGCCGCTGTAACCTTCGCCGGTTGAGCCGCCGGCCGTGGCTTTATTGACGTGGCCGATAAGGATCAAGGCGCCAGTAGCCGGCGGGATAAGTGCAAGCAGCACGTTGATGTAGTGCTTAACTTCACTTCGCGCGTTCTCGTTGCCGCCGTAAGTGTCGGTGATACCGTCCAGGAAAAGCACTTCGCTTTCGTGTTCGCGCATGCGCTCCGACAAAATGCCATAGGCGGCAGTGAGCGCATTTCCGGTGCGGGGATCAGGCGCGAACAGAATCGAATCGCGGCCAACAAGGTCAATAATGTCGAGCCAGCCCCGAAGGCTTGCCAGGTCAACGCCCAGGTACGCGCAAATGCGGGTAAGGCGCCAGTGCAGAATATCTGTGCGGTCTTCGCACGAAATATATTTGACTCTTCGGCGCGCGACTTCGAACCCGAAGAATGCCACCCCGAGCGCAATGCAAACTGCCAGGAATAACGCGATAGCCGATTTGCCCGCGCCGCCGTGGCCGAATATACCCGTAGCATAGCCGCACGGAATGCCCTCCATGATGGATTGTGGCGCTTGCGGTTCTTGCTCTGCCAGCGCTGCAAGATCAAGCGCCGCTGGCCATTCGTGCTTTTCAGGCTCGGCAGCGGGTTCGTATCTGCCCACGCTCGCCGCAATTTTTCGGACTTCATCATCAGAGAGCGGCGGAATGCACTTAGCATTTTCGGTGAGCAGCGCCGCGCCTATTGACTCTGCCGTCATGCCTCTGCGCCGCATGGTGCCCGCCAAGCTGGCAAGGCGCGCATTGCGACTGCCCGCGGTTATGGCGCCATCGGCTTGGGGCGCACTCTGCGGCCGCTCGCGCTTCGCCGTGAGCAGCGTTACAAGCCATGCCGGCATTTCCGCAAAGCCAACATCCGCCGGATCGCTCGAAGCTTCGATCGTGTAGAAACGTCCATTGATCGCGCTCGGCGGGATGATCACGTATCCGCCTTCGGCCTTTATGTCCAGGCCGGAGCCGAGTCTATCGGTGCCACTTTGGATTGCCTGACCGTTTGTTCGAAACCACAAATGCCGCCCGCCCGATGGCGTCAATACCTGCATCGTGTCTGGCAATGCTCCGTGCGCCATTTCAAGTTGCCGTAGGACGGCATCGCCGTCTTTCCCCTGATCCGGGCGAATATCAATATCGAGCACGGCAAAGCCACTCAGCGCGCCGGTCGCCATGCCCCAATTGCAGCCAGGATGTTGAGCCGCCCATTTTTCGATTTGGGCCTGATCGCGGCTCGCATCCTTGAATCCATTTTTCGTGAGCGGCGTCTTCGCGTTTGGCTTGCACGGGAAAACAGGAGCGCCGTATTGCTCAACAAACGCCAGCAGGCCAGCATCGGCACTCATGTCCCCCCCCGTTTTGCGAGCGGTGGCGTAGAATTCGGCGTGAAGTGTTCAGTGGTTTCCGGCCCGGTATGCTCGCCCCCGCGAGTGCCGGGCTTGTCTTTGTAAGGCGGTCGATTGCCCGCGTACCAGTGCAAGGCGGTATTGATCGCGGCGCGGGTCGGTTTCGATTTCTTGCGCGCGTCGGTGCCCGTCGCGGGCATGCGATATTTGCTCGGCATGACTGCGCGCCTCAGGCGGTAGCGCCGGTTGAGCGGGTGCGTGACTCCAGCCAGGATTCGAGCGCTTTTCTCGAATAGCGGACACTGCGACCGACTTTGATGAACGGCACGCAGTAGCGGCCTGTCGAGCGCCACACAGACAAGGTGCCCGGTGTTACGTCAAGAAGTTCGGCGGCCTCTTTTTCATCCAGTAGGTCGCTGTTGCGCTGGACGATCTGCGCCAGAATTGAGTTTGACATTTGCCTGTCTCCATAAAGCCGCGTGAGTAGCGGTATATGACAAGCGTATCCCGGTAGCGAACGTTAAGAAATGAGCGCGTTTCCGCTTTTCCGACAAATGCGGAAAATGATTAGCGAATGAGTTTTCGGTGATCACTCAATCGTTTTTCGAACTGCTCGAAGAGTGTCTTTTTCTGCCTCCCCTTGTCGTCGGTCCAGCACAGATTCCCGTTGTCATTGCGAACCACGCCAGAATTCTCCAATTCGCGGGACACACGTTTAGCAGCGAGACCAGCGCCTTCGCGCTTTAAGACCTGAATGGCCGCGCGGTATAGGGCGTTCGGCCCGCGCTTGCTTTCGACCATTGGCTTTCCTCGGAGCGCGAATTTCTCCCACTCGATTGTGGTCTGGATTCGATCAAAGAGTTGACCGATGAATACCCCGCATCGCCCGGCCTCCGTCGCGTTGTTCTCCTTGATCGCCTTGCGCGCGAACTTGATGTAGGTAAGCACTTTTACCGCATAGTTGGCCGCGCGATCAGGAAGTGAGTCGCCAGCGAATAAAGGTGTGCTCTGCACTCTGAGCGCATTGCCGGCTTTGAAACCCCGGCCGGCAAGTTCTTCGCGCGCCCATTCCTCAACGGCACTGATGGCGCGCTCGAAGTTGTTACTTCCGGCGGCGCGGAACTGGGCAGATTGCTCGTCGAAGAATGCGAAAATTTCATCGGGTGTTTCGTGGTGTTCGATTTCCACCGCAGTCATGCCGACGCCCTTGATTTCTTTACGCATGGCGCTTCCCCTTGCTTAACCTCAAGACCTTGGCGGGCTTCTTCAATCCGCCCGCCTCAAGAATCGCGGACGTTGCAGAGGTAACGGATGCGCGCACCGGGTCCATGCTCAACCGCGCATATATCAATGTCGAGTCTGCTGACTTGTGGCCAAGGCTCTTGCCGATCACTGCCAGGGATGCGTTGCCTATGGCCTGCCAACTGCCCAGGCTGCGCCGTAGATCGTGGATGGTGAGGTCGGGCAACTCGGCACGCTTGCGCAAGCTGTCCCACCGCTTTTTGGGCGGCGTCAGGTGACCAGTCTTCGAAACTGCCGGAAAAATGAATCCTGTCGCCTGAGGATCCCGCTCATTTAGGATTTCCACGGCTTCGACTACCAGCGGAACATTCAGCGGGTCGCCGTTCTTGGTGTCTGGAATGCGCCACTGTTGCAGCTTGAAGTCTATTTCTTCCCACCGCGCGGCCAGGACGGTGCTACGCCGGGCGCCGGTCAGCAGGCACAGCAAGACGAAATGCTTGAAGTCGGTTGACGTATCGGCCTCCAGCGCCCGGAAGAACCGCGGCAACTCGTCATGCCGGATGAATCTGTCGCGCTTGTGTTCCTTGAACGGCTTGATGCCGAGCGCCGGGTTGCCGCCGGGATATCCCCATTCCTTGGCGCGATTGAAGATGCTACTGACGAGTTCGATAACGCGGTTCGCCAGGACTGGCGTAGTTGCCGCGATGCCCGCATGCAGCGCGCGCACGTCCTTCGTCTCGATCTGGTCGAGTTTGCTGCCGGACCAATCAACACCGCCAGGGTGTTTGCTGCGTTTCCGGCCGTGCTTCTTCGCCGGCAAGTCGGGCAGGGTGCCGAGGCATCTCTCCCATAGGGCGCGCAGGTCGTCAGCCGTCTTGATGGCATTCGGCCCGGCATGTAGCGCCATGTATTGATTGAAGGCCTGACCGAGCGTGAGCTTCAATTTTTCTTCGCGCTTGATCTTCGCCGGGTTGTTGCCGGCGGCGAACTGACCGAGTTTCTTTTCGGCGTCGTTGCGCGCTATCTCGACGGTCATATCGGGGAAGATGCCGAGCTTGACCCAGGTCATGCCCTCGTCAGTTCGCTTGACGACATAGAAAGTCTTGGAACCGGCCGCAGTAACCCGGACTGCGAGCTTTGGAACTTTGGTGTCGTAGTGAGTTGCCCGGCCTGATTCTGGCAGTGGCAAAGCCTTGATTTTTGTCTTGTCAAACTCGAATCTATTTGTCATTGACGTGACCCCTTGGTTTCGAACGGGCTAGCATCGGGCTAGCACGAAAGGTACAAAACCATTATAAACGATGCTAGCCCGTTAAGGTGTGTATATCAATAACTGTTTGATAAATAGGTATCAGTTAAGGTGCATTACATTTCGTAAAGGGAGCGAGTCTAAGGCTACAAACCAAGGGGTCGGGCGTTCGAATCGCTCCGGGCGCGCCACAAACACAAAATGGGTTAGATCGTCAGATCTAACCCATTTTCCTTTTCGGACACCGTTGCATCGCCTTGAAATCCGGCAAATCTTGAGTTAACCGGCTACGCTTCTATCAGGTAGTCGTTTTGACCGTTGCCGAGAAGCCGCGTCGGCCGGTGATCGGAACTCCTGCCGGGGTTTCTGTAACTTTGCCCCGGAAGCGTGTGAAAAAATGCCCGGTGCAAATAAACTCGCTGTGGACAAGACGGCCGCAGGCTGATTAAATTGATAAAGATAACCCCTGCACGAGTACGTCGATGATTTGCTAATGGCTTGCCTGTCCGGGCAAGGCTTTTTTTGATCGGGGATGCCTCCATGTTCACATCAATCCGCTTGAAACTCCTTCCGGCATTGTTCTGCATCCTGGCCGCCATGGCGATGAACACCGCCTGCGCCTACGATGCGGAAGTGGTCTACGTGGTCGGCAAAGGAGAATTCCGGGAGAAAGTCGACTGGGAACCCGTCAAGGTCAGCCAGAAACTCAACGCCGGCAGCTATGTACGGACGGCCGATTTCGGGCAGATGGCGTTGTTGTTGAGCGACAACACCCAGGTCAGGCTCAACCAGAGCAGCGTGCTGCAAATCAAGGAAATCTCCCCCCAGGAGACCAGCACGCTCGAACTCGTGCAGGGGCGTATCTGGGCGCAGGCCAAACGCTTCTTCCGCGGCGTCACGTCCGTCGCCAGCGCCGCGAGACCGGCGGTGGTCGTCAAGGCATCGACCGCGACGATCGGTATTCGCGGCACGGATTGGGATGTGGATCTGGCGAAAGACGGCACCACGACGCTTACGTTGCTTTCAGGAGAGGCGGATTTCTCCAATGACGTCGGCGCGATCAAGGTGCTGCCGAACGAACAGGCGCGCGCCCAGCCCGGCAAGGCGCCCACCAAGATCCTGCTGACCAACGCCAAGGAGCGCGTGCAATGGGTGACGGCCTATCAGCCGCAGCCGCGCCGCTGGGTGGGCCGCCAGAACGACGAGTTTGAACGCCATCTCCAGGCTATCGAAGCCGGCGACTATAGCGCGGCGATCCCCTATCTCGAAAAGTCGGCCAGGAGTTCCGAACCGGCCGCCATCGTTCTGGCCGACATCTACATCGCCCTGGGCCGTGTCGGCGAGGCGATTACCCTGCTCAAGGGACGCGGCGATCCCGCGGCGTCGGCCTTGCTGACCCACGCCTACATCATCGACGACAACGCCCCGTTGGCACGCGAAACCGTCGATCGCGCTCTCGGGGCCCATCCCGACAATACCGAACTGCTGATCGCGCGCGGCGAATTGGCGCGCTTCGAGGGCGATGCGCCGCGCGCTTTGCGCTCATACCAAAGCGCGATTACGGCCAACGATCAGAGCGCGGAAGGCTGGTTTGGGCTGGGCCGGGTGGATGCCGAGCGCGAAGCTGTCAAGCCCGCCCGCGCCGAACTCCAGCGCGCCCTGGCGCTCAATCCCAAGGGCGCCGGCTATTCCGGCGAACTGGGGACGCTGGAAACTTTCGCCAATGCCTTCGCCAGCGCCGAGCAGGCGTTCACGGCGGCCCTGGCGCAGCAGCCCGCCGACTATAACGCCCTCACCGGCCTGGGCATCCTCAAGCTCAAGACCGGCCAGCCGGAAGAGGCGCTACAGGCTTTCCTCAAGGCCGGTGTGCTGGAATCCCATTTCGCCAGGGCGGCGCTGTGGACGGGCGTCGCCTATTACCAGTTGGGCGGCCACGCGCGCGCCATGGAAATGTTCAAGCACGCGGCCGACCTGGACCCGAAAGACCCGCTGCCGTACATGATGATGAGCATGGCCGCGGCCGACCGCCTCGATCTGGGCGAAGCGGTCAATGCGGCGCGACGCGCCTCTGCCCTGATGCCTTACCTCAAATCCATGAACCAGTTGCTCAACAACCAGAAAGGCAACGCCAACCTCGGCGCTTCGCTGGCGCAATTCGGCATGGAGGATTGGGCGCAAGCCTATGCGTTCAATGCCTATTCACCGTACTGGGCGGGCAGCCACCTGTTTCTCGCCGATCGCTACAGCGGCACCTTCAACAAAAACTCCGAATTGTTCCAGGGCTTCCTCTCCGATCCCACGGTCTTCGGCGCGTCTAACCGCTTCAACACCCTGATCGCCAGCCCGGGCCACTACGGCACCGTGAGCGGCCGGCTGCTCGAACAGGACATGCATGACCGCGGCGTCACCGTCAGCGCTAACGGCTATAGCGTCGCGGCTATACCCTTCAGCTATTTCGCCTCGGCGGACGTGTCGCGCGATCGGCCCGACTACAAGGATCAGCGCGTGGATGGCGACAACTACGCCGTCGGTCTCGGTCTCAAGCCTAGCCACGAACTTGGCTTGTTCCTGTTTTCCAACAGCTTCACCGCCGACGCCAATTTCACCGCGCTTGACCAAGGATTCTTGGATACCACGATCAACCTCAAGAACACCCGTATGGATGCCGGCATCAATTACAAGTTTTCGCCCACATCCCATCTTTGGTTGAAGCTGGGCGCAGGGAAAGAGGAAGTGCGTTTTGGCGGTAACATCTACGCGCCCAGTGTCGCCGATCAGTTTAACTCGATATTTGGTATCGACTTTATCTCGCTCACAGGTCGCATCGTGCGCGACACTAACAAGACCGACCAGAAAGACCTCCAGTTCCGGCACACTTTCGACGCTACAGCGGACTGGCAGGCGTCGTGGGGCATCGAAGCCGGTCATCAAGAGAAGCGCCACGATGACCGCCTCGCTTTCTCCCCGTTTTTTGCCAATATGCTTACCGATGATGATCGGAAGTCGGACGAGGTCTATGTCTCCAACCGGATTAAGTTTACCGACACTCTGGTGCTTCAGGCAGACCTCTCCCGTGTCCGCTTGACCAAGCGTGACCGGGCTGACCAGACCATGAATTTGGGTGACTTCGAGGACCCTCAGCAGAAACCTTTCCGGCTTCGCGATGACCGCGATATTTCAGAATGGAATCCGCGGCTGGGCCTTGCGTGGAATCCTGCCCCCAATCAGACGCTGCGCCTGGCGGTCCAAAAATGGCGGCGTCCGGCCTCGGCGAACACTTTGGCTCCGGTGGACACCGCAGGCATCGCGGTTGACGACCGGCTTGTATCGGTCGGCGGCGAACTAAGACGGTTGCGGCTACAGTATGAAACGGAGATGGGCAGCAGCACCTTTGCTCAAGGCTATATCGATAGCAAGCAAGTTCGCAACCTGGCGAGCGCCGCCGGCACCATAGTCGGCGATCTCAATATTGAAGACCTGGAACGCCTGCGCAACCGCAGCCGCCTTTCGCAGCAGGCCATCGACCTGTGGGAAGCGACTCCCGAGTTTGGCGCCGCTCACGTAGATACCCTGGGCTTCGCCGTCAACCGCCTGCTCGCGGATCAACTGACCGGTACGTTGCGCTATCAATACAGCCGCAGCCGAAACACTGGATTAGGGTTTGACGGCAACTTGGTACCTTGGCTACCGCGCAACCTGTTGAGCGCAGGCGCCAACTGGCTGCCTGCGGCACGCTGGCAGCTCGGCGCGAACCTCACCTACCGTAGCGAGCGCTATATGGACGAAGCCAACACTCAGCTTCTCAAGGCCGGCTGGAATCTGGGCCTGCGCAGTTACTGGGAGAGTCTGGACAAGAAAGTGTCGGTCGAAGTCATCGCCGAAAACCTGCATGCCGATAAGAATACCGCCTCGCAGCATTCGCCGACCGTCGGGGCACAGGCAATATACCGCTTCTAATTCCGATCATTGTCAGGATCACCCCGTAGCCCGATGTGCTCATGCGCTTCCGGCTGCGGTGAGCTTGCATCTCCGCCACGCTACTGGCGGTCCTGATCAACCGCTGCGGATTGGAGCACAATCCGAAATTCTAGTTTTCCATCCGGATGATCGGCGCCACCGCGCCAAATAGGGTGACCGGCCGGTCACGATTATCCATATCTACGAACCTTCCTTCGCCGAGCGCAAACGCGGGTGCGTCTAGGCGCTGCCTCCATGCCACCTGCTGGATAAGGCGCGGGAAGCTTTAGCGGCGGTGGATGCGTTCCACGTTGTATTCTCCGGGCCACGGTTGCCCAAATGGAGTCTGCCTTTAGCCCAGGACACCAAGCGCCGCTGCAACGAAGTACTGGCCGCCGAAGTTGAATGCGACAAGCACTTGCCATTCTGTTTATCGTCCGGCGAGCCATCAACCCCACAGCACATCCAGTTTTCCATACGCCAGGCCGGCGCATCAAATTTTCGTTTCAGACAAACGCATACATCATCTTATCCTTTCTCGTCAATACCGATATGTAGGTATTGACTTCCCGGTATTGTTATTTGTCATGACGTCGGACATTCTGGCGACATCTGAAACCGCTTACGTTTCCTGGCAAATGAACTTTCGTCCTCTGCTTTTCGTCTCCCCATCTATTCGTGTTGTGCTGTCTCCTTCCAATCTCCAAGGGCTTTATCCCCCATCTCTTGGAAGACGAAATTGCGGGGGAAGGTCCCTTTCAGCCGCGCCTGAAAGGCGTGGCTCGCATATTGGCTTCCCCTGTCGGAGTGATGAATCAGGCCCGGTGCTGGCTTCCTGCGGAACCACGCCATGGTCAGTGCATCGATGACGATGTCCGAGGTCATCCTCGGCTTGATCGACCAACCGACGACTTCCCGGTTGAACAGATCGAGGACTACGGCCAAGTAGAGCCAACCCTCGTCGGTCCAGATGTACGTCATATCGGCGCTCCAGGCTTGATTCGGCTTCGCGGGCGCGAAGTCTCGGTTAAGCAGGTTCGGCGCCACCGGCAGTGTATGCTTCGAGTCCGTCGTCGCCTTGAAACGCCGTTTGTGGCGTGCACGGATGCCGTTCTCCCGCATCAGACGCTCGACGCGCTCCTTGCTCGCCGGGAATCCTCTGCCGCGCAGTTCTCGCACCATTCGAGGCGACCCGTAGGCGCTCTTCAGTTCTTTGTGTATGGCTTGAATCAGCGCCAGCATCTGCGCATCCGTCAGCCGCTTGCGATTCGGACTGCCTCCGCGTTTCCATGCTTGATACCCGCTGATGCTCACTTCCAGCACGGCACAGGATTCCGCCAATCCATACGTCCGTCGATGCTCGTCAATCCAAGCATACTTCACAGCACATCCCTTGCGAAGTATGCCGTCGCTTTTTTTAGGATTTCGTTCTCCCGTTTGAGCCGGATGTTCTCCGCCCGTATCCGCGAGAGTTCCATCTGCTCCGGGGTAACCACCTTGCTGCCTGGCCCATTCAGCTTGCCGACCGCTGCCGCCTTTACCCAATTGCGCAGCGTCTGCTCGATCAGCCCCAGTTCCCGGGCCACGGCTCCAACGCTCTGGCCCGCCTTCACCCGCTTCACCGACAGTTCCTTGAACTCGGCGGTGTATTCCTGCTTCGGTATCTTCTTCAACTTCGTTTCTCCTTCCAATTTACCGGGGCGTTATACCCCATCTCTTGGAAGACGAAATTT
>Ga0172379_10007934_pt1 | contig 13593 bp, 14 predicted proteins | sample GrowelOW334metaG_FD_119756 | JGI IMG/M metagenome (GOLD analysis project Ga0172379, IMG submission 119756) | Groundwater microbial communities from an aquifer near a municipal landfill in Southern Ontario, Canada - Groundwater well OW334 metaG | ecosystem: Environmental > Aquatic > Deep... | reverse complement strand
TGTAAACGAACTTATGCTATTTTCTTACCATTAAAAAGTAAACGATGTTATGCTACATTTGTTAAATTAAAAAGTAAACGATGTTATGCTATTTTTTTGTAAACGATGTCATGCTATTTATCAGATAATCAATAGCGTTAAGTTCGTAACTCACCACGGCATATTCGCTGAAAGCTGTGGTAAAAATTATCATGGTATTTTGCCGAATGGCTTTTACGAGGCTTATTCCATTCATTGATGGCATTTGTATATCTACAAATAATAAATCAACAGGATATTTCCGTAAGTAATGTAATGCTTCAGTTGGATGTGTAAATGTTTTTTGCAGATTGATAAAGTCCGTTTTTTCGCAATGGGAATCAATTACCTTTAAAGCCAGAGGTTCATCATCTATTGCTATAGCAGTAATCATAGTAAATTGATATGAAGTGATACCGTAAAATCATTTTCAGTTTCTTTTATTGTCAATAAATGCCTTGAAGGATATATCAAAGCTAACCGATGTTTTGTGTTCTTAATTCCTAAACCACTACTACTTTCCTTTATGTTGGATTGAATTTTGACTTTATTATTTGCAACTAAAAAATGTAATTCCGATTCAGTTGCTTTAATATTAATTCTGATGTTACTGTCTTGTTCGGAATTCACACCATGCTTAAATGCATTCTCAACAAATGGGATAAGCAACATGGGGGCAATCTGTAATCCGGAAAACTCTCCTTCAACAGTATAATCAAATTTTATTGTTTTTTCTAACCGCAACTTTTGCAGTTCAATATAATTGTTAAGGTAATTAATTTCTTCCTCTAACGGCACAAAATCATTTTGTGTTTCTTTCATAGTGTAACGCATCATTTCAGAAAGTCTTTCAACCATATCCGCAGTTCGTGGTGATGTATCAATGGCTGTAGCATATATGTTATTTAACGTATTAAATAAAAAGTGCGGATTAATTTGCGATTTTAAAGAAGAAATCTGGGCAACTAGTTTTTCTTTTTCCAATTGCCGGAGATGATTGTTAATGGTTAATGAGATTGATGCTAAAATTGAAACTATTAGCATCAAAAAAGCATTTGCTCTCATGATAGGTTCTACTTTTAGGAGTACAGGATTAATGCTTCCTATTTTATCCGGATTAACACCAAATAAATTAAAAAATACACCTGACAAAACAAAAGCTGCGACAATGCTTAATACAAGTGTAACTACGTATAACAAATATTTTTTCAATAAGAGGAATTTGGGAATCAGGACAAAATAATTGAAATAAAATATAGCTATCAGAAAAAGACTTGAAATAATAATCGGAACAAATGAAATATTAGCTGTTGGGGCAAAAGATTTAATAACCTGATACGTGGACAAAAAGGGAACCATTAACAGCAAACCCCAAGCTATAATATGAATTGAGATTGTAATAAAAAAGTTTTTCATTATCATTCAATTTTTTAATTATAAATCAAAGATAAGATTTTGATTCGGCAAAATATTTGCGATAAAATGAATGAGTTTGTAGAAGAACAAAAAGCGTTGGCAGTAAAATTGTCTGTTATAAAGTTGTCTTTTTTTCGCTTGTTTCTAACATCTGTATATGAGGATATTGCAATTCACATTTTATTCATATATAAGCCTAAACTAGAGTTTTACAAACCGCGTATTTCTTATCCCATAATGACCCTCAATGTGAATAAAATATAATCCATTTGGAAGATAATCAATCGCAATTTCAGTATCAAAAAAAGGATTGAGCTGCTTTTTGAAAACAATTTGCCCCAGTGGGTTATAAACAACTACTCCGGTTACCGGTACTGTAAAACGGATATAACTATCCGATGGGTTTGGGTAAACTATTCCATCATCTGGGAAGTTATGGTCAAATACTGCTGAACTATTACGATTCAGTGTAAAGCTATCAACCAGCGAATCGGTTATGGTATAAAATTCAAATTTTAATTCATTTTCGGTGACAAAAACCCGTTGAGCGCCAAAATTGGAATTAAATTGTTTTTGGCTTCCTGCAATGGTATTGGTAAAAGCATAGATACTTGAACCACCCAATCCGTTCACAAAATAAGTAATCCCATCTCTCCCGATTCGTTCATACTGGTGATCATGCCCAGATATTACCGCATCAGCCCCCCATAAAAAAAAAGGCCATTGCAAGGTGGTATCGCTTCCATGGCTTCCCGAAGAATAAGGCGCTTGATGCAACACAACAATATTCCATAAGGATGCAGACAGTTCCAGTTGTTTTTTTAACCAAAGAGCCTGAACGGTATCGGAAGCAATGCCATCGGGTTCCGATAAATTGCTGTTGAGCATGAAAAAATGAACCGAGCCTTGTACAAAATCATAATACCTTTCATTACCGGGCAACGTAAAATAATCTAAATATAAGGACAATCCATTCTCTTTCAATTCATGATTGCCTATTACCGGAAAAAACCGGTTATAATCAAAGCCGGCTGAATAAGAACCTTTATAAGGATAAATATACTCTGAATAAAACTGTCCTACCTGATCATCAATAGTTCCGGCGGTCAGGTCAAAATTATCGCCGCAGGTTACCACAAAGTCAGGGTTCCAACCGTTAACCAATGCTGCCACCTGGGCTGTAGCTTCGGTTTTATTGCGGTAGTCGCCTATTATGGCAAAATGCTGGGCATTATTTGGTATTGAAATAACCAAAAAAGCTGCCAAAACAACAATCCGCCATTGATAAAAATTAGATTTCATTGGAGTTGTTTGTTTAAAACAAAACAATAAGAACCATTCAATGTTTGCGATGCATTGTTTCACCTTTCCCCATCCCATTCCTTATAAAACTGCTCCAAATAGGTTTCCATAAACCGGTGCCGCTGTTCCGCCATCATTCTGGCAGTATTGGTATTCATGAGGTCTTTTAAAAGCAGCAGTTTTTCGTAAAAATGGTTAAGGGTTGGTGTCGTAGAGTTTTTGTATTCTTCTTTAGTCATGGTCAAATTTGGGGTAATTTCCGGATTGTACATTTCCCGGTTTTTGAATCCACCATAATTAAAGGTACGCGCAATGCCAATAGCCCCAATGGCATCCAACCGGTCGGCATCTTGCACAATCTCAAATTCTATTGTCTTTTCAATTTTTGAAGCATGCCCTCCTTTGAAGGACAGGTTTTCGATTATGGTAACAATTTGCTCAATTTCCAGATCTGTTATACCTAATTCAACTATATATTCACGAGCTATTTTGGGTCCCAAGGTTTCATCGCCACCATGGAATTTGGAGTCGGCAATATCGTGCAACAAGGTAGCCAGTTCAATAACCAATAAATTGCCCCCTTCGGTTTTTGCCAATTGTTTAGCATTGTTCCATACCCGGTAAATATGCCACAAATCGTGACCACCTTCAGCACCCTGAAGTTTTGTTTTTACAAAGTCAATGGTCAACCTTATTTTCTCTTTATTTTGCATAGTCATTGGTATATTTTAAAATGCAAAACCTATCCCCCATTCAATGAGTTGCGCTTTAGCAGCATGTGCTTTAATTGAAACATTGGTGAATGCCCAGGGAACCAAATAATAACGGAGGGCTACCCGTTCATAAAATGGTTGCCCGTAATCAACCGGTTTATAAAAATAGAAACCCAATTGAACAACCATGCGAAACCGGTTGGCAATTAAATCAGTTGATAAAAATCCCGCATAACTCACAAAATCATGAAATTCAGCGGTGTCCCCTGATTGAAGTAACGTTTCATTTTTTTCGTTATAAAAAATATCCGTTCCAATTCCAACCATCCGCTTTTGGTTTATTCTGTAGTTATAACCTAATGAAATAGTGTTATTAAAATATTTTATATCGTTATTTTCTGGGTTGCCATTCCATCCAATACCTTCAAATATATAATATTCCGATTTTGATTTTATAATTTCTGGAGAGTGTGTCTTAAAGTCAGTTAAAGCTTTACCTGGAATAAGACCAATGGTAATTTGACCGGATATCATATTTAAACCCAAATTTGGATATTGAATAGCACCGTTGCTAAAATGTTGGAATTTAATACCACAACCTAGATCCAAACGATTAGATATCATTTTTTTATACAAAATGCTAAAATCGATATACACGTTTAAATCAGTTCCTATTGCGATATTCTCAGGATTACTGATGGAATCATATTCTTTTATATGGAATGCTAACCCTGTTCCCCAACTGGTGCTCCAGTATGAATCTGTTTTTCTGATGAAGGGTAATTCCATAAAACCGAATAATGCCATCGGGTATCCAATAGCCTTATTATTGAACGAGCCGGCATAAAAATCTACCCCATAAATGGGATATTTGAATAACTGATGCCAATATTGCTCTCCGGTGGTTTGAAATCCCATCCTGACATCCAATCCTAAATAAGGAGGTGTATTCAAAGGCTTCATTTCGGGGTGGTGAGCAGCCAATAATCCACCAAATAAATTCAATTCCAATTTTGGAATTGTTTTGTTGGGTACCACTTCCTGCCCATTGGAATTAAGGAATATTGCCAAAATAAAAAAGGATGAAATGCCTATTTGCATTAAACGGGTATAGATGACGTTTAATGCTAATATACTGATTTTCAGTACCAAAATTACATTTATTTAGAATAAAATCTATCAAAACTTCATAAAATAGCCATAAAAAAGCCTGCTATAAACAGGCATTAAAATGGGTGAATGCATTGTCAATTCAAATATCTTCACTAATAATGTATTTCGCAGTTGCCCGGTTCAGTGCAATAGGTATATTATTTATAACTGCAGTGCGAATCAAAGTCTGTATATCGTGCTCATGGCCTTGAGGAGTTTCGGTATCAATAAAAAAGATGACTCTATCAACCTGGCTATCGAGGATTTTTGCAGCCAAATAGATATCGCCACCAGAAGGGCCGTGTCCAAATCCTTCCACATCTAAATCCAGTACACTTTTTAATAAATGCGCAGTGTTCGATGTCCCTATCAGTTTTCTTTTTTTCAAATTATCAATATTCTCTTTTGCCCATTCCAGCATTACATGTTTCTTTTTATCATGTGCCACTAAAGCAATAGTTATTATTTTGTCAGTCATTGTTTTTTATTTTAATTGATGTCACAAATCTAATAAATAAATATATACTGTTCCTTTAAAGCATCAATTTTAAACAATTCTTAAAAGAATAAGTATTCCTTAAAGATTTGAAGTCCATTTTAGCTAAGAAATAACCGAAAATTCAATCAAATATTCAAATTATTGTTAATTATTTAAAAATTATTGTTATTTTTATCAAATTAATTGAACAATATGTTTAAACTACTGTTTAACAACTAAACTTAAAAACTAAAAGATATGATTTGGGCAGATTATCTAGAAGGCTACAAAAGTTATTTACAACTTGAAAAGTCATTATCGGGCAATACAGTAGAAGCTTATCTGAAAGACATCAGTAAGTTTACTGACTATCTTGCAAATCAAGGTTTTTCAAAAAAACCAATGGATGTAACTCAAGCCAAAATTCGCGAGTTCATAAATTTCATTAATGATAATGGAATGAGTGCAAGTTCGCAAGCAAGGGCATTATCAGGAATTAAATCGTTTTTCAAGTATCTATTGATACAAGACAAAATCGATAAAGATCCTTCGGCCATGATTGAAACTCCAAAAATTGGTCGAAAATTACCTGTAGTATTATCTCCTGATGAGATAAATAATTTAGTAAATGCCGTTGATTTAGGATCTGAAACTGGATACAGAAATAAAGCAATTCTTGAAGTTTTGTATAGCTGTGGAATAAGGGTTTCAGAATTAGTTGGGCTGCGGTTAACCGACGTTCATTTTACCGAAAACTTTATTAAAGTTCAGGGAAAAGGCAATAAAGAACGCTTAATTCCATTTGGAAAAAAAGCCAAAGATGCCATTCAAGCTTACATTCACAATTACAGGGGAACTCTGAAAATTGATAAAAAAGATGAGAATATCTTGTTCCTGAATCGAAGAGGTAAAAAAATGACACGTGTGATGATATTTACCATCATAAAAGATTTGGCTATTAAAATTGATTTACAAAAGAATATAAGCCCGCATACATTTAGGCATTCATTTGCTACTCATTTAATGGAAGGTGGAGCCGATTTAAGAGCCATACAAGATATGTTAGGACATGAATCAATATCAACCACTGAAGTTTATACTCATTTGGATAAAGAATACCTAAAAGATACTATCTTAAGGTTTCATCCCCGCTCATAAAAATAAAAAAAACCGCCTGATGACGGTTTTTTTTATTTTTATTTCAGCTAAAGTTACTTATTCGACGATGCTCTTACAATCAATGTAGCGGGTACAATTATTTCTTTGGTTTCACTGGAACCTGATTTACCATCAATTTGTTCAAAAAGTAGTTTAGCGGCAAGTATTCCAATTTTTTCCGGATTTTGATCCATTGTTGTTAACGAAGGTTCCATATACCTTGACCGATTACTATTTGAAAAACCCACCACCGAGATTTGCTCCGGAATATTCAAACCTGATTCTTTAATCGCAAAAAGGGCACCAATAGCAACTTCATCATTAATACCAAAAATTGCATCAGGTGGAATATCCATTTGAAGCATTTTCCGGGTAGCCTCACGGGCATCTTCAACGGTTAAATTACATCGTACTAAAAGTTTTGGATCTGCTTCTAAATCGTGATTTGCCAATGCCGCTTTATAACCACGATACCGATTTCTTCCCACCAACATGTGTTCCGGACCCGTTAGAAACGCAATTCTTTTTGCCCCTCTATCAATAAGGTGTGAAACAGCAAGGTAGGCGGCATCTGCATCATTTGCAACTACTTTAGGAACATTTATCTCTTTCGACGTCCGATCAAATAATACTAAAGGAACGTTGTTTTCCTGGATGTAATGAATGTGATTAAACTCATCCGTAGCTTTTGATAACGATACAATCATTCCGTCCACTCGATGGTCAATAAAACCATACACGTTTTTCTGTTCTTTTGACATGTCTTCATTTGAAGAACTTACAAAAACCTGATAACCCAATCCTTGGGCAACCTGCTCAATTCCTTTCACAACGGATGCATAAAATGCACTTACTATCTGGGGAACAACAACTCCAATAGAATATGATTTTTGAGTTTTGAGTGCCACCGCCATTGAATTCCGGCGGTATTTCATTTTTTTTGCTGATTCACGAACCAAACGTTTCGTTTCTTCCGATATCTCTGGTTTGTCTTGTAAAGCTCTGGAAACTGTAGAAATGGAAACACCTAAGGATTTTGCTATATCTTTTATAGTAGCAGCTTTTTTCATTTTGTAATTTTAAACCAATGATTGGTAACAATCTATTATTTAAAAATCTAAAATATTACTTAATAACTGTTTATTATAGTTTATTATAAATTTTATACAAAAATATAAAATTTAAATTCAATATTAAGATTATCTGTCTTTAAATGAAAAACTGGAATATTCTATTAAACTACACTAAAAATAGAAGGGGTTTATTCAATTAAATCACTTTTTTTGAAGCTTAAAGGCAATAATTGTGAAATATTTTCAATGATTTGAATGGTTTTTTGACCAATCAAAATAATAGCAATTGGGGTATTGAATCGCAGTTCAGTTTCAAGAATTACTTGCCTACATGAGCCACAAGGAGTTATAGGGGTTTTTAAAAATCCATTTTTGTTAGAAGCACAAATGGCAATTGCCTTTACCGGAATTTCGGGATACTTGGAATTAGCATAAAATATAGCCACTCTTTCAGCACATAATCCTGATGGATAGGCTGCATTCTCTTGATTATTTCCTGAAATTATCTCTCCATTTTCCAACAACACACTTGCTCCTACATTAAAACCGGAATAAGGCGAATAGGCTCGCATAGAGGCATTCTTTGAATCAATTATAATCCGTTGGAATTCAGCAGGAAGTTCCGCTGCTGTTTCATATTCTTTAACAATAGTAATAAATTCTTTTTTAATCATGGTGCAAATAATTTATCAAATGTACAAATTAATGCTATTTAATACCAAAATTCTATGAAAATTTAGACTTTTTATCTAATTTTTTAGTTTTTATAGGGATGATTATATTGAAAATGATTTTTATTGTTTATAACATCACTTTGAGAAATAGATTGAACTTGTTAATTACTATTTAAGAAGTTTTTGATTTGAAACGAATGGCAACTAAGTAAAATACGTATTTTTAGACTTTTTTAAATTAAGTTTATGCATATTAAAATAATTGTAGTAACAGCCTTTATATTCAGCACGCTTGAAGTTTTTTGCCAGTCAAAATTGACAAGAAATGAATACGTAACTAAATACCAAAATATTGCTGTTGATGAAATGAAAAGATCTGGAATTCCGGCAAGCATTACCTTAGCTCAAGGAATTTTAGAATCGGATAATGGAAATAGTATTTTAGCGACAGTGGCAAACAATCACTTTGGTGTAAAGTGTCACAATGATTGGACCGGAAAGACTTTTTATTACGATGATGATAAACCCAATGAATGTTTCAGAAAATATAAAAATGTAGAAGATTCTTTTCGTGATCATTCTGATTTTTTAACTCAACACAGTAGGTACGATTTTTTGTTTGATTATAAAACTACCGATTACAAAAGTTGGGCCCAGGGATTAAAAAAAGCAGGTTATGCAACTAATAAACACTACGATGTGTTACTTATAAAAATAATAGAGGAAAGTGAATTACACCGCTTTGATGATAAAAATTTTAAACCTCAGGCAATTTCCTCGAAAAATAAAAAATCAAAACCAGGGTCTAGTGAAACAGAAATTTCAATCAATCCTTTTAATAACGATGTATTAACTTATAATCGGATTGACTATGTTATTGTGAAGACAGGTGATACATTTGAATCCATTGCTGAAAAGCATGAGATGATGGTTTGGCAATTATACAAATACAATGAATTGCCAAAAAATGCTAAATTGATTACTGACAGCAGATTGTATCTTCAACCCAAACGCCGGAATGCAGCCATTGATGACAAATTTTATACACTATCAGAGGGCGAAACCATGTATGATGTTTCGCAAAAATTTGGTATTAAATTAAAATACCTTTATAAGAAAAATAATATTGAATTTGGTACCCAACCGGAAGCAGGTACTACGCTATCACTTAGAAAGAATATAAAGACCCGTACAAATTAGTCCAGCAACTGGTAGCCTTTAATGTTATATTTTTTTCAATACCTTATGTAGCTTATCATAAACACTTGGAATTGGCATCTTTTCTAAAACAGTTACGGTACGCGAAGGAAGATATAATTTTATTTGTTGCTCTTGGCTTTTATCGGAGACTATTAATGAGTGATAGTTCTGTGTTTCATCAATCCGGCCAAATCCTCCAAATTTCAATTCATCACTTCCTAAAATATACTTATAGCGACCTACTGCTACAGGTATCCCATAATCGGTAAAACTTTTGGTAGGATGAAAATTGAAAATAAAAACTAAGTTAGAGCGGGAATAAGCAATGATTTTATCTGAATCATTTATTTTTTGAAGATAAAAAGGAAATACGTTTAATAAGTCACTTTTAATTGCAAGATGAATCATTGCTTTATCAAATTCATTTAGAAATTGATACTTCAGATCTTCCCTATCTACAAGGCTCCATTGCCGGGTGGCATATTTATATGACCAACCATTCCCTTCTCTTGGAAAATCAACCCATTCAGGGTGTCCAAATTCGTTACCCATAAAATTAAGATAACCTCCGCCCCCGGTGGTAAGAGTAATGAGGCGAATCATTTTGTGCAATGCTACCCCCCTATCAATAAATAAGTTAGTATCATCAATCAACATGTGAAAATACATTTCTTTATCCATGAGCCGAAAAGCAATTGTTTTGTCCCCAACTAATGCTTGATCATGTGACTCAGCATAAGAAATTACTTTTTCTTCAGTTCGCTTCGAGGTAAGTTCGTGGTATATCTTTCCTAAATCCCATAATTCATCTTCTTTTTCTTTCAATGTTTTAATCCAAAAATCGGGAATTCCCATAGCCAATCGATAATTAAACCCAATTCCACCATCAGCAACTTTGGTTGCAATACCCGGATAACCGCTCATTTCTTCAGCAATGGATAAGGCCGATGGATTAACTTCCATTATTAATTGATTTGCTAACATTAAGTAAACCAAGGCATCTTCATCCTGCCCCCCATCGAAATAGTAATTATAATTGGTAAAATCGCGTCCTAAACCATGATCAAAATAGAGCATGCTGGTTACTCCATCGAACCGGAATCCATCAAAATGGTATTCTTCGAGCCAGAATTTTAAGTTTGATAAGAGAAAATGCAATACTTCATTTTTGCTATAATTATAACAATACGAATCCCAAGCGGGATGCTCACCACGAGGTCCATCATGAAAAAACTGATAACGGGTTCCATCATATCTGCCAAGTCCTTCGGTTTCATTTTTTACCGCATGAGAGTTAACTATATCCATAATAACACGAATTCCTAATAAGTGCGCTTCGTCAATTAATTCTTTCAATTCTTCAGGTGTTCCAAAACGGGAACTTACGGCAAAAAGACTGCTAACATGGTATCCAAAAGAACCATAATAAGGATGCTCTTGAATTGCCATCAACTGAATTGTATTGTATCCAAGTTTGTGTATTCTGGGTAAAATATTATTTTTAAATTCGATAAAATTGGATACTTTCTCTGCTTCACCAGACATGCCAATATGTGCTTCGTAAATAATGGGTGCAGCATGGGTGGTTTTTAACTGGTGCTTCCATTTGAATTCTTTTTTTGGCAACCAAACCTGAGCGCTAAAAATATGAGTAGTATGGTCTTGAACCACTCTGCGTGTCCAAGCTGGAATTCGCTCCCCTTCTCCTCCATCCCAAAATACTTTCAGTTTATATATATCTTCATGGTGAATTTTTGTTGAACTAACTCTTAATTCCCAAACTCCATTTTCAATGGCTTTAAATGCAAATTCATCCTTAGATTGCCATTGCGAAAAATCACCAATTAAGAAAACTTGCTTTGCATTGGGCAACCAATCCCGAAAAACTAAAAAATCAGGTTCAGCAAAACATCCAAAACTATGATGTCCATTTGCAAAATCTGATAGATTGGTAAGGTTCTTATGGAGCAACTGATTCCTCTTATCCTCCATTTTGTGCATCCTATGTTTAATAACATTTTTAAATGGGGCTAACCAGGAATCTTGAATTATTATTTGAGGATCTTTCATTGCTTTAGGTCATTGAATTTTTCATAAATATAAGAAATTCCATTAGATTGAAGTATTGGTTGCTCAAGCATTATAAAAAAACATTAAATAGTATTCTGTATTTTACCTATTTAATATCACATTTTTTTTGTTTTTTATTCTCTTAAATTTACCCAATTCATTTTAAATAAGATTCATTGAAAACGATACTAAGAATTTTTAAGCTAAAACTCAGTTACTTCTTTCTTAACGATTAAAAAAAACGGACTATGCAAAAAAGAACTATTGTTTCAATGCCTGGAGATGGCATTGGAAAAACAGTGCTCGATCAAGCAATTAGAGTATTGACAGCAGCTGGATTTGAAGCCAATTACGTAGATGGTGATATTGGATGGGAATTTTGGTGTAAGGAAGGAAATCCGCTTCCACAAAGAACCCTCGATTTGTTGGATAAACACAAAATAGGTTTGTTTGGTGCCATTACCTCAAAACCCAAAGACGCTGCTGCTGCTGAATTAGCGCCTGAACTAAAGGATAAAGGATTTGTTTATTCCAGTCCTATTGTTGGGTTGCGTCAACATTTTGATTTAGACATTTGCATCCGTCCATGCAAAACCTACAAAGGAAACCCACTGAATTTTATAAGGAGAGGAGTAAATAATACCATTGAAGAACCTCAGGTTGATGTGGTGATATTCCGGCAGAACACTGAAGGACTTTATGGAGGTGTTGAATGGAGCAACCCTAAGGGTGTTGTTTTAGAAGCCTTGCGTTCGCATCCAAAGTATATGCAAAACTTTGCAAATGTGCCCCCTGAAGAGGTCTCCGTTTCAACCCGGATTTTTACAAAAAAAGCTACTGAAAGAATTTTAAGAGCAGCCTTCAACCACGCCAAAGAGTTTGGTTATAAAACAGTTACTTTGTGCGAAAAACCAAATGTAATCCGCGAAACTTCCGGTATGATGTATAAAATGGCGATGGATATGCAAAAAAAAGATTTTCCAACCATCGAATTGTTGAATACTAATATTGATGCTCAAATGATGTGGTTAACAAAAAACCCTGAAGACTATGGCGTTATTGTAGCTGGCAATTTGTTTGGTGATATTATTTCAGATGGTTTTGCCGGGTTAATTGGAGGTTTAGGTTTTGCCTGCAGTGCTCAAATGGGTCAAAGTGGAATTGCCGTATTTGAACCAACGCATGGATCGGCTCCAAAATATGCCGATTTTGAAGTTTCCATTGTAAATCCAATTGCTATGATTGAATCGGCTTGCATGATGTTGGATTACATTAATGAAAACAAAATAGCTGATAATATTCGAAAAGCAATTGCAGCAATAATTGAAGAGGGTAAAGTTATGACTTATGATATGCTAAAAATGCATGGTAAACCTGACGTAATCCAAAAAGGAGCAGCTTCTACTATTCAAATGACCGATGCAATAATTGCCAAATTAAAATAAGCTAACCATGAATAATGATGTGAAAAAATTATGGGGCGAAGAATTATCGTGGATAAAAGACGAGAGCCTTAGAAGTAAAACTGCAAAAGTTTGGGAATTGGCATTAGAAAAAAGTGTACTTACACCCGATGATTTGAATAAAATACCTTTTACCTTGCTTTGTGGCCCCGATTTGAAAGTCACTTTTATGGATCACAAACGTTCAGTAGTTCATATAGCTAAAGATGCAGGTGAAAAAATAAATTCCATGTATCATGGAGAATTGCAAGTCAACATGGATGTTTTAATTTCTGGTGCCATATTGTGTGATGTAGGTAAGTTGCTGGAATATGTTAAAGATTCCAATGGTAAGGCAATTGTAGGAACTTATGGAAAATACCTGCGCCATCCGTTTTCAGGAGTTTCAGTAGCTGAAATGTGCGATGTGCCTGTCGAAGTTTGTCATATAATTGCTACACATGCAGGAGAAGGGGATTTAGTTAAGCGAACAACTGAAGCATATATTGTGCATCATGCCGATTTCATGACCTTTCTTCCTTTTAAGGAACGATTAATACTATAATTAACTGATTGATATAAGAATATACATCAATGTCGTTTAGTTAACGTTTTCACCCTCCGCCCTTCGGGCACCTCCCTCAAAGGAGGACTAGCTCTGCTGCCACCGAGGACGTATCCCCTTGAGGGGATTATAGGGGTGAATATTTCTTAACTAAACGACATTGGAATATACATTAAAAACGTCCAAATAAATTTTTTGGGCGTTTTTTTTAGTACCTAAATTTCTAAAATAAAAGATGCATCTGTCAGGTAAAATGCTTATCTTTAGTTCGTTACAACAAAAACAGACATACACCCAACAGATGCAGAACAAAGATAATAAGACAATTAAAT
>Ga0172379_10007933_pt1 | contig 13593 bp, 15 predicted proteins | sample GrowelOW334metaG_FD_119756 | JGI IMG/M metagenome (GOLD analysis project Ga0172379, IMG submission 119756) | Groundwater microbial communities from an aquifer near a municipal landfill in Southern Ontario, Canada - Groundwater well OW334 metaG | ecosystem: Environmental > Aquatic > Deep... | reverse complement strand
TAGAGGTGAAGTGATAAGAGGTGAAGTGATAAGAGGTGAAGTGATAAGAGGTGAAGTGATAAGAGGTGAAGTGATAAGAGGTGAAGTGATAAGAGGTGAAGTGATAAGAGGTGAAGTGATAAGATATATCACTTCTATTCTTCTTCTTTCTCATGGTTGTTATGAGAAAGAAGAATAGTGACGGGTCATTCCTCGTTCTGACACTTCATTACCATTCTTATAACTGTCATAAGAATGGTGACAGGTGATTACTTGTAAACAGCTATCATGACACTTCATTACCACCTCCCATCGCTTCACCTCCCATCCTTAAAATTAAAGTGTTTGACAATCGAGTTAGAGACCCAAATTGCTCCATTTAAGTAGTACAATGAAGAAGAAACCACCAGATCCCTATAAAACGATCAAGAATAACCTTTCTAATGTCGTCACCGATGAACGAACCTTGCGTATTATTAACGATGCTGTCATCAGGATGGACAAGATCGCTACTCACACGTACCAATTTATGAAGATGTACTTACTTCATGAACGAGAGACGACATGTAAGTTTCCTACTATAGATCACGATCTTATTATGAATGTGATGAAGACGGTATGTATTGCTCCTACAGGAGCAGGACGACCGCCGAAACAGGAAACCGTCATCTTAAAACGTAAGCTGAAGGAGTTCTACGACAGTCACTACAAACCAACGATCGCTCCCGGAGATGAACCTCAGAGTTACCTTCATCTTACTTACATATTTGAGTACACCGCTAATGCCATTCTAACAGACTACCAGAACAACATTAAACGAAACTACTACAAGTACGTCCAGCGGTACATCTACAATACTCTCGGTTACAAAACCCTTCGACCAGCGTTCACCAAAGAAGAGAGGTCTAGTTATGACTACGCTCTCCGGCAGGTTCGTAATGATGTGTTATCAGTGGGTGGCGAACCGATGAAGTCACCCCTCGACTACCGTCAGTACGTTAGTGACTTTAAGAAGATCTGCTTACCTGCTAAGTACGCCACGACAGTCATTGATAAGTTCACCGAGGAACAGCTGAAGCACCACAAGCCCAGTTACGATGTCTGTGTAAATCCAAATGACTATCTTGGATCCATGTTTGTCATGATGTTAGGACTTGAAGATGAGGGTGAGAAGATTTACAACTTGTTCCCACAGTGCTCGTCGCAAGTGCCTCGTCATATTACGATTGATACAAGTACCATGTATCACCTACTCATGGATACCAAATTACATCCATCAAAGCCTTCGTATATCGGTAAGTTTTCACAGTACAAGAGTGAAATATGGTCGCCATTCTTCATGACTACAATGCGATGTTTCAGACGTGGATCTTACGGTTTCAACTACATGATTAGTACTGATGGGATAGCCGTCTCGCTACAACTAATTCATGAAAGTTACAAGGATAAGAAGGCTAAGTCTATTGAGGCGATGATTAGAAAGGAAACTACCAATGATCCGAATGAAAGGAAGAAGCATCAGGGTTTCTACATCACCGATCTCGACGACCCCGAATCTCTTACCGGAAAGACAGTTGTGGGTATTGATCCAGGCAAGAGCGACCTTCTCTTTGCCATTACCGTTTCCAATAACCCGAGCTGTCGGAGAAAGAAGAACGCCACGAAGCTCCGCTACACTCAGAACCAACGACGGACGGAACAACAGATCAAGAAACACCGTGACCTGATCTTAAAGTGGAAGAAGGAGAGCCGTATTGAAGGGAAGACGGTCATAGAGTGGGAATCGTCCTTAGCTCATGACTTTGAGACGGGTATTAGACATACCTTCAATTCCAAGTCACTACAGTCCTCAGAGTACCAAAAGTACCTCCGTCTCAAGAACCTCGTCACTCACAAGCTAAACTCCTTCTATCAAGACCCCATCTACCGTAAGTTTCGTCTCAATACTTACAGTAACACTCAGAGAAGTGAAAGTAACTTCATGAACCGCTTCCGTGAGACCTTCGGTCACCACGATGACGTAGTCGTGGGATTTGGGGACTGGAATGAGCACGGGCACAGGAAGGGTCACGAGCCGTTGAAAGGTGTCGGCTTTCATAAGATGATTCGAAACGCAGGTTACGAAGTTTTCTTAGTTAATGAGCATCGCACCAGTAAGACCTGTTCTAACTGTAAGGATGGAAGTTGTGAGTGTGAGTATGCCCGTACGTGTAACAACCCACGGCCGTGGAAGCGGGAAGAAGTCATCGATCGTCATGGTCTCGTCATCTGCAAAAGATGCCAGACGCTATGGAATCGTGATGTAAACGCCTCCTTGAACATTCACGACATCATGAAGGAGACGATAGCCGGGAGGGGAAGGCCATCATACTTCTTGAAGACCAAGGTAGCAGAGCTACCGTCATCATGACTACATCGGCCATGTACCCAATTTAAGAAGATAATAGCTGTTTACAGTTATTTCTTAGAACTTAACATAACCGCACACTAAAATGTGGTTAGTCATCATAGGTCTCATCACCATTCTTATCCTCACTATTCTCATCCTCGTCTTTGCCACTCAACAAACTAGAGATCCATCCTCTTCACTCTCATCCTCTCACCCCATCTGCTACCACTTCCCCCTCTCCGACTTTCACCACTCATGTAAAGATCACCCCCTCCGCATTGAGAACTACAGCGGTACCCTTAAGTCTGATCCCTCTACTCGCACCTACATCACAGTCAATGACTGGTTTGACTCTCCCTCCTCCAAGGAAGGTCATATGTCTAAGTTAAGTTTTAAGTCTGACTCTACTAACCCCATCGCTCAATACATTCTGAGGTGGGTAGCCACTCAAACTCCCTCTTTTCCTCATGAATTACAGACACGATTAGAGACCGATCCCAGTCTTCACTACTCACTCCGACTCACCAGTCATAGCTGGGCTTATCCATCTCACTTCGACTGTCTCGACAACTATACCATTGTGTTAGCCGGTACTCGACATTGTATTCTTGATAAGAAGACAAAGGTGACTCTAAACGCTGGAGATATGTTGTACATCCCAGCACCTCAGGAGCACGAGTTCTGGTGTGATACACCTCCAGGTCAGCTTAATATCCTCTTAAACATTAACTTTGCTCCTCGTTATCATAGAGAGAAATGTGACGCTGAGTTTGCTAAGCTGTACCCGTTTCAGGTCGAGCGATTGGATCAGATGGTTGACTACAGCTAATCCTTCTCCAACACTCTTCGTTATGGTTTCTAAGATGAAGAATTAAAGGGTCATCTGCTTGAAAGAGAAGTGTGGCGAGGTTGTCCTTCACTCGTGCCACAGGTTCCCAATGACCCCCACTGTTAAAGAGGATCACTGACTCTAGACCTTTCAATGTCAGAGAAGGATCATGTAGCATATAACCTGGCTCTCCAGCTGTCACTCCAGTGGTGATGTAGATATCCACTTCAAGTACTCTACTGGCTAGTAAATGTACCTCATCTCCGACGTCTTGGCCTGGATTGGCTATATACTCTTTAAAAGCCAAGAAGTCGATCAGGAAGCTACTATGATCGGGTGGTAGCTTCTCTTGGAGGGTTTCCAACTCGGCTGTTAGCTTCTGAACTTCTTTCGTATCCATAGTATAGTTATTACGACGATATGGTGCGACAGAGTGAGGGAGATCTTTATAGAGGGGAGTACCATTACATGAAGCGTTAAGGAAGTCTTGGATGGTGAGCGAGGTGGCTAGTTCCTTCCGGAGTTGCTGTGAGAGGAGTGATTTGGTGAGGTCGTCTTGCTTGGTATACTCTGGTTCGGTACTTGTAAGTAATGAGTGAAAGAAACAACTACCAGCACCCAGAACATTGAGACGGTAGAGGTCGGAACCTGATGGGAAAGTCCAATCAAGATGACTCATTCTCTTTAGAGAGTGTGTGGGTCTTTAATAAACATGACAAGCGTCATGTTTTACAATCGCTCAAAGAGAGCACTGGGATCGAGTCCTACCCACTCAGAGCGAGAAGTGGTACCTTTCCGCTCCTCCTCTACTTGATCCTCATAAGCTTCCTCCTCCTTTACTTGATCCTCATAAGCTTCCTCCTCCTCTACTTGATCCTCATCAGCCTCTTTTCTATCTTCCGCTTCTTGAATGGGAGTAGGTTGAGACGGTACCGGTCTCACCTTAGGCTGTGACTGTACCACCGGCTTCACACCTTCCTTCACATATCTCAACGTCACATACATCGCCGACAAGATCCTCTGTTGTTTGGGGAAGTTCTTAGTGTCGGTCAGTCGCTTCTTCTCCAGCAGTCTAAACCCACGCTTCTTCAGTCGCTTGTCCAACTCCACCAAGTCAGGTAGCCACTCAGTCTGGTTCTGGACGATTGAACCAGGGATGTCAATGAGGATCTCACGCCCACCTATTCTCTCGATGGTGTACTGAGGTGTCTTGAGCATTCCAGCTCCTCTCATCCCTTCAACCATCGCATCTCCGTCCACAGTGGTGAAGAGTAGCGTCCCTCCTGGTTTGATGCTCTTATCCAGTGTTTCCAGAGCCTTATCCATCATCTCACTGCTACCATTGAAGAATGTCCATGACAACATCATCCCGGCCGAGTCTACCTGAGCACCTTTGAGTAGCTCTTTCACCACTCTGTCAGTATACTCAGCTCCGAAGTCCACCAAGCCCTTCACGTTAGCGGTCAAGTTATTCTCCTTGATACGCTTCTGTAGCTCAGCACGATTGCCGGCGTCGGGCTCTAGTAGATAGACCTTCAAGTCTTTCTTCTTGAACTTGAGGAGATCACCGCCACGACCACTACCATAATCGGCGTAGGTGCTACCCATCTTCAAGGTCTCAAAGAGATCAGACTTAGCATTGTTGTGGTATCGCTTCATCAACTCCAGATCAGCTCCTCTCAACGTCTCCACTCGGATGGGTCTTTCAATCAATGACCACAAGTTCAGAGCAGTGGACAGCTTGTTGGCACTGCTCTTGCGGTAGCGAGGCCTGCGTGGGTGAGGTCGATAGTTGTCATCAAACTCAAACTCCCACACATCTCCCACCACCATAAACTCTGTGTTGTCAAAGATCTCCTTGAACTCTGCCGGAGAGAGCTTGAAGGGAAGTCGAGCCGAGCCTGTGAAAGGGATCTTCTTGAAGCCATGTGCGTCATCCACCACCAACAACTGGTTTACCCCGATTTCGAGGTCAATGGTGAGGTTCTTACGCTCCTTGCTCTTCTTGATGTTGATCTTACCTTCACGGTAGGCCTGATCCACTTCTGTCTCAATCAGTCCATCAGTGGGATAGGGAAGAGAGGTCAATGAGTCAAGCACCTTGTTGGTAGCGGTGTACAGCTCATCAGTGGTACTGGCAATCTCAAAGTTCTTCTGAAGTAGAGTCAGGTCTTTACGCCCCTTGAAGCTACCGGTCAAGGCTGTCTGATAGGCTCTGCGGTCGATGAGAGAAGGGATATCTCTCACGGAACCACCGCCAGCGATCAGTGTCTCAAAGAAGACAAAGGTGTATAAGCTACCGATGCCACTGTCCTCGTAGGTCTGAACCATCTCTCCCTGAAACAGGGCAGGAGTGAGCTCTGGGATAGCCACTCGAGCGATGTGATTCACCTGATCCCGCCCTGAGACAGCGAAGATACCTTTCTCCAGTAATAGGAGCTCAGTCACCTCGCCGTCGGCCTTGGCGGTAACGCTGGTACGACCTCGAGCCAGGAGCGTTCCATTCAAGAGATCCTTCAACTCAAGGTCGCTGGGATGGGGAAGAGAAGACTTGATGAAGGTGCGACTGTCAGACTTTGCTCCTGTCATCATTTCGTTGTACTTAGCGATGACCTCGTCTCTGAGGTGAACCGGCATGGGAATGTAGCTCTCTTGGATGTAACCAGTGATACGACTGATCCAGTCGGTGAAAATCTCCAGCTTGGTGTTGTCAAGTAGCTCCAACTCAATGCGGTAGTCGATGGGCTTTCCTGGAATCTGCTCAATCTGTAGGTCAGCTCTCAGATCAGGAGTCACAGGAATCTCATAGCGGGTACCTGATCTCTCAAGCGAAGGTTTGGTTCGGACGGCCTTGACTGGAATCTCATCGGCCACCGCCACACGGAAGTTGAAGCTGGCTGAGTCGTAGGACTTGACCTTGCCGACACTGACCTTCTCAATCCACTCATCAGAGATAGCAGTAGTGGCGATGACTGGGAGGTTGGGCTTGGGATACGAGATCTTGTAGACTCTGCGGTGTCTGAGGTTTGCGTGTTGATCGTTCTTGATGTGGATGACTCGGGTGGCTAGACCTGCGTCTGAAGCATTGTATCTGAGGATGATGAGAGTCTGAAAGAACTCCACCTTTGACACATGCCACCTCGCCTCCACTTCACGCTGAGAGGTGGGAGTGGGCTTGGCGGAAAGTGCCTCCTGAAGATAGGAGGTGACTGCCTTAAGCTCGAAGTTCATGGTGACCTTTGTTTAAGGCTCATGAAAAAGTCCTGAAAAAAACAGTTCAAGAGATTTAGGGATGGGAGATGGGGGACGAGGTGTGTTAAGAAATAAAGAAATAAGATAAAAATGTCGAATGCCAGTGTCCCCGTGGCGACCCAATTTAAGTTAACGACCACTGATGCCTTCTTTATCAAGGTCTTAAGTGAGCTACTCAACAGCAACCTAACAGAAGCTAACTTTCACTTTAAAGAAGATGAGATTACCCTGCGAGAGGTGGACTCTGATGAAGAGGTGATGATTGATGTGGTGCTCCGAGCCTGTGACATGATCTATGAGCCTCCTTCCGAAACGGTGGTCGTGGGATTCACAACTCAGCACTTGTACAAGACACTGAAACGTACCAAGAGAAAGGATAAGATCACCATGTACAAGGAGGTTGGCTCTGATCTCCTCAGCTTTAACATTTTGAACGCTGATAAGTGTAGAGACAAGGATGGCAATATGAGGTGTAAGGATGTCCCGCTCTCTAAGTGGTCAATCGGAGACTACCCCAAGCTACCAGTCACCACGATACCGGCTGCCGAGTTTCAGAGGATGTGTAAGGAGATGACGGCTGCCTCCAAGACGATTACTGTGATGATTCAGAAGAATGGTGTCCTTTTTGGGTCGGGTAATGATCTACTCTTTTCCATCTCTGATAAGTATGGTGTTTGGGTGGAGGGAGGTGAGATCATCTACTCTCAGACCTTTAACTCGAAGCAGTTGTCTCACTTGTCAAAGTGTAGTGGCTTGGCTCCTAACAATCACCTGAAGGTCTTCTGTAATGGAAATGACAATCCTCTAATGCTGACGTCACCGATTGGGAGTATTGGAACTTTTAAGGCGGTGATAAGTCCGCCGAAGAAGTAGAGTAACACTACAAATTGTAGTGTTTGAAAATTAAACTGTTATTCGAGGACTTGATATCAAGTGTGACGCCATGTTGAACTTCCTCTCACCTACACACCTCTGTCATATATCAGGGTTATTCCTACCACAGCTACAACGATTTGTGGGAGAGGATGATCCAGTCACCTTACTCACGCTGGAGTGGATCTCAACGGTCATCAAAGGTTGCTATTATAGTCAGGTAGCATTTTCGAAGGATTTATCTAAGGGAATGGATGAGCTGTGTTTTAGTCTGGGTGTGGCTCGGGAGAGTCCTACCACTATCACCTATCTGGAGATGGATATGCTAGATATGATCTTAGAGATGGAAATAGAAGACAGATTACCGCTAGATGTGATAACTGTGGAAGATAGACGAAGGCGTGAGGACTATGATGATAGCACTACATACTCTATTAAAAAGTATGGATTAAGCTTACAGAAGATTGTACAGATTGTAGAGAAGCGGGGAAAGGCGACAATCCGTGATGTGGGGTATTGGGGTTCCAGTCAATATGCGTCTTACGATAGGTTAATTATACATTGAAACATTATGAGTGTAATGTTTTGTTTGAGAATTGAACCCGAAAAGAAAAGAGAGGTTAAGTCTCATAACTAAATGTTACAGTTTCTTCACCTCACCCACCTTCCTCGCATCTCATCCACCTTCTTTACACAATTACAAAGGTATGTAGGAGATTCTGACCCACTCACTCACATCACATTGGAGTGGATACTGGCACTTGTGAAAGTAGTCAGAATAGCTGATCGCCCATTTGATGACAATGGTAGGTTCACACCCAAGCATGACTATTGTAGCATTCTCTATGCTATAGGCCTCAAGACAAAGGTACCTGGACAATGCTGTATCGAAGATATGTACCCCGTTATATCTAGAATAGGTAATCTTGACTGGAGCCCTCTACCAGTCAATACCATTCGACTGGTAGATGAGACTATCAAAGCTAGCTATACCTTAACAAAGGAGAGGTTAAGCTTTGGATGGCTTATGAGGGTCTTGATGCGTGATAGCACGTATATGGAGAGCCTGGTCGATAACTATGATGTACCGTTCATTAGAGATGGAGCTTTGGTGTTTGTGGAGAGCGTAGATTGAAACACTACAATTGTAGTGTTTATGAGAGATTGAAAAAGAAGAGAAACTTGAAGGTCTCTTCTTATATCCGAGATGCTTCAGTACCTTGACCATTTGGCTCTTTGTGACCTCACACCAGCCTTCACACCACAACTACAACTCCTGATAGGGAATGAAGATCCTATCACCCACTTATCACTAACGTGGATACTTACTCTCATTCGGGCTTGTAGTCTGTTTTACTACGGTCAATTTACTCATCGAGATGAGGTGGAACAGGTAGCGTTCCTACTTGGGTTTAAAGGTACCCGACCAGGTTGGCCTGTAGATCACAGTGAAATATACGAGTTCAGATACACTATCATGACTTTGATACAGAGTCACTATCTCCCTATCAAGGCTATCAAGATCGAGGATATAAGAGGAGATGACAATATCACCTACTCTATCGGTAGGCGTAAAGGTTTATCATTGGATTTCATTGTAAGGACGGTTGATCCGGTAGAGGACGGTGGCGGAGACGTGATAGTTACCCTATACAGATGGAATAATAGTTACATCAAGGATGGAGTGTTGGTAATTGATGATCCTCGTAATTATGACGAAGAAGAGACAGATGTTGACGATCAGGCTTAGTAAAACATCACTACAAGTGATGTTTCAGGTACAATAGACGAGTTGAAAAAGATTTCACTAGAGGAGTCCGTCTCTCAAAGATGCTTCAATACATCGATCTACTCGCCATCTGTCCTCTCTCACCTTCCTTCAAGTCACAACTACAATTATATACAGGAGAGGTAGATCCCGTCAATCACCTAACCTTAAGCTGGATCTTGGTTCTCATCCGAGCATGTACCATGAACCTCAACAAAGTCAATGACGCCGATACCAGAAGGGAAGTACCTTTCTTGATTGGACACAAGCTTAAAGAGACTGACTGGATTTGTTCCGAGCCACGATTGTCTTTTAACCGTAGGATTAGAGAGTTACTTCATCAAAGACTACCTATCAAGGTCATTAACCTTATGGATAAGAGAGATGACGAGTGTAATACCTTTACACTTGGGAGTAACAATCTATCGTTCTATTTCATTACGAAGGCGGTTGATTACATGAGAGGCGACTTGGACGATGAAATAGATCTTATCAGTGAAGGATGGCATAGAAGCTACATTAAGGATGGAGTGTTGATGGTTGTGGCTATGAAGTATGAGGAGGATGATTCGGATGGATCGGATTACGAGGACGAGGTCGCATGATAAACATCATTTCATATGATGTTTCAGGTTGAAAAGATTTCTCTCTGCGTGATGAGGAGTCACTCAAGATGTTACAGTACCTCGATCTACTCGCCATCTGCCCTCTTTCACCTTCCTTCAAACCACAATTACAGCGTTATACAGGAGAGGATGATGCGGTCAATCACCTCACCTTAAGCTGGATCTTGATGCTCATCCGAGCATGTGCGTTGGATCTTGATGATGTAAAGGACGTAGATGCCAGGAGGGAGGTACCTTTCCTAATTGGATACAAGCTTACAATGACTGACTGGGATAGCTTTCAGGCACGAAGTTCGTTTAACTCCAGGATTAGAGAGTTACTCCACCAAACCCTACCTATTAAGGTTATTAACCTTGAGGATACAAGAGATGAAGATTGTAACACCTATCGTCTTGGGAGTAAAGACCTATCACTGTATTTCATTACAAATACGGTTGATTGTTTGAGAGACGATGACGATGACACGTATCGTCTGAGTGAAGGTTGGCGGAGAAGTTACATTAAGGATGGGGTGCTGATGGTTGTGGCTAGGAATTATGAGGAGGATGAGGAGGTCGTATGATAAACATCATAGGTATGATGTTTCAGGTTGAAAAGATTTCACTCGAAGTGACTCTTCATCACGTCACCGATCCATCCCTCAAGATGCTTCAATATCTCGACCTACTCGCCCTATGTCCTCTCTCACCTTCCTTCAAGTCACAACTACAACGCTATACAGGTGAGGTAGATCCGGTCAATCATCTAGTCTTAAGCTGGATTTTGGTACTGATCCGAGCAAGTACCATGAACTTTGCCAGAGTCAAAGACGCTGGTACCAGGAGGGAGATATCTATCCTAATTGGACACAAGCTTGAAGTGGCTAACTGGGATTGCCTCAATGAACGATGGGTGTTTATCGACAAGGCCAAAGATTTACTCGACCAAATACTACCCATCAAATCTATTACCATCAAAGATATAAGAGAGGACGACGTTAATACCTACTGTCTTGGTAATAAGAATCTTTCCTTACACTTCATTACCCAGACAGTCGATTGCTGGAATATCAATGACAGCCTAGACATTCTACGTGAAGGATGGCAGAGAAGCTTTATTAAAGATGGAGCTTTGATTGTCATGGATGAAAGGGACGATGACTTGTGATAAACATCATAGGTATGATGTTTAGGTTGAAAAGATTCCACTCGAAGTGACTCTTCATCACTTCGAGATGCTACAATATCTTGACTCTCTGACTCTCTGTTGTCTAGCACCCTGCTATCTTCCTCAGCTACAACGGTATGTAGGTAAAGATGATCCTGTCACTTCTTTAGTGTTGAAGTGGATTATACTGGTATGTAAGGCCTGTTCCTTTCTTTACGGCAGAGGAAATGATGATGATGAAGTGATGAGGGAGACTTTCCATGCTCTTGGGGTAGAATGGAACAGGTATACAATACACATACGTCAGAGCAAGCTTGACGTGCTAATTAAACAGACACTACCTATAAAATCGATACGTGTGAGCCGTACAACGGAAAATGTGAGAGGGACTGTGGTCTATGACATTACTACGAGTGAGTTAAGCTTACGCCACATGATCTCTGTAATGGATGGTAATGCTGTGGATGGTATGGCTGTGTTGGGGTGGAGATGGTGGACTGTAGCGGAGGATGAAGGAAAGCTGGTGATATGGGATTGAAGGGGTAAAACACTACAACCGTAGTGTTTTGATATGGGATGAAGGTATATTGTTGTGTTAAGTGCTTGTTTAGAAAAATACACATAAAAGATGTTCTAGCATACCAAAAGACACAATGGCCGAAGCTGGACCCGAAATCTATGGACGAGCGTTCTGGACTGCTATCTTCTATTCCGCTGCCAATGCCCACTCACCAGAGAAACGTAAAGCTTATGTCGCATGGATGAATATCACACCCGCTATGTTCCCGTGTGATTTATGTGGAGAACATCTCGGTCAAGGATTAGCACAGTATCCAGTAGAGAAGTTTGCTCAATCTCCAGAGCGTCTAGTGCTTCACGCTTACATCCTTAAGGACGCTGCCAACAACCATTACAACAACGATCACCCCAATCTACCCCGTAAGGTATCTCCGACTTGGGAAGAAGTCAAGGCCTTCTACTTTCCCCCAGCCCAAGAAACGAGAACTGCTTCAGCAACCTCATCCTCCGCAGTATCCACAGCATCCCTCGCAAACGCATTCACATCAAATACCTCAGCCTCCGGTCGCACTCAGCTCACTATTAACCACCCAGCCTTCAATCAACTCAAGAACTCATTCCAAACTACCACCCGTAGAAGATGGTAAATACACAACACTTTTACATTACATTAGTAATGTATAACCTTAACCTCCCCTTCAAAAATACTGAAATAATTTCTCTCCTCAGGTGACCCGAATCACACTCCTTAACGTCTTTTATCTCCTATATTGATACTGACTCTAAGGCCTTTACCACCACCAAAATGACACGTCTCTCCTCCCTATCGTCATCCACCCTCATCTCATTCACCCACCACTCCATCTCCCTCCTCATTCTCCTAACCCTTAACCTCACCTTTAACCTCTCTCTATCACTCATCACCTTCCTAGGCATTCCTACCGTCCTCAATCACCTCTGGTCTCATAAAGCCCAATATACCACAACCGCTATTAAACTCATCTTCACCTCTCTCCTCAAACTCAGCACCCTCACACTCGCCTTTATATGGGCTTATAGATCGTATTACATGAGACTAGGCCTCTATACCCTCTCCTGTCTGTTACAGATACCGATTGTAATGGTGAGACTCTACCATCATCTCACTGTCAAAGATGAGGTGATGGTATTACCTTCAAAGAAGAAGGTGGGTAGATCCGTCTCTAAGGCTCGCAACGCTCCCAAAGCTGTCGTGAAAGAGAGCCGTAGCATTACCTCTTATGGTATAATTACAGGTTGCTCTTTCATAGAAGCAAGGAGATTACTTGAAAAGAAGTTTGACAGTGAGTATCTGTGGTTGGTTAGACAAAGTAGTTATGATGATAAGGTGCGGGTTGTTTCTTCTCGATTTGAGAAGAAAGAAACAGGGTAAGTTGTTTGTTCTCATGACACTTCACTACCATTCTCATAACTGACATGAGAATAGTGAAACAAGTAAGAGATGTGATTACTTGTAATTCTTTATTGTGTTATACTAGATCAGTAGATTGCGGAGGGTATTGGAAAGCGGTTACGAGAACTAACTGTGTAAGCTTTACTACTAACATTAGTAGTAAGAGATGTTGGGATACTTTATACAGATATCTGGACTATAGATAAAGATGAACCGCTTAAGACAGCTACTCCTCCTGCCGGGACATCAGTCAGTGCCACCCGTAGAATATCATCTACTACAATGTTATAAATACGAGAGAATGAAATAGTGGTACTTGGGTTTCCACCTGGGGCAGGGTCTCTAAAAACAAATGTTTGATCTCGTGGATCCGGGATTGAAGTTGGGGAAATGTTCAATTTAATAGATACGGGTCCATTCCCAGGATTACACACTATATCTAATATAACCATATACACTCCGGCAGTGGGAAAGGTCATCCCGTTATAACCAAACGGGAAATTGTCTATATTTGTTATACCTGAACCATTTGGACTGCTAAAAAGTAGTATAGATGGTGTAGTGAAACTGAGATTGTCAAACAATACAGCGTTGTATATTTGAAATGTGGCTCCTGTAGCACCAGCGGAACCTGTAGCACCTGTGAGGCCTGTAGCACCTGTGAGGCCTGTAGCACCTGTGAGGCCTGTAGCACCTGTGAGGCCTGTAGCACCTGTGAGGCCTGTAGCACCTGTGAGGCCTGTAGCACCTGTGAGGCCTGTAGCACCTGTTAATCCTGT
>Ga0172379_10007932_pt1 | contig 13594 bp, 14 predicted proteins | sample GrowelOW334metaG_FD_119756 | JGI IMG/M metagenome (GOLD analysis project Ga0172379, IMG submission 119756) | Groundwater microbial communities from an aquifer near a municipal landfill in Southern Ontario, Canada - Groundwater well OW334 metaG | ecosystem: Environmental > Aquatic > Deep... | reverse complement strand
TCGGCGAAGTATCGGAGGCGATAAAGTATTCATCCTCTCCCACCCCGATCACCAAGGGACTCCCGAGGCGAGCCGCGATGATTTTGCCGGGTTCGCGCGCGTGCATCACCACGAGCCCGTAGGTCCCGCGCACCTGCGCGAGCGCCTTTAACACCGCGTCTTTAATGTCACCCTGATAACACGACTCGATCAAATGCGCCAGTACTTCGGTATCGGTTTGCGATTGAAAAACATGATCTTTGAGCAACTGTTTTAATTCACGATAATTTTCGATAATACCGTTGTGTACAATGTAAAGATCGTCTTTACATCCGCCGTGGGGATGAGCATTGTCCTCGGTCACACCGCCATGCGTGGCCCAACGCGTATGGGCGATACCAACCGTACCGGCCACTGATTGACCGGCTAATTTATCGGATAAAGCATCGATCTTACCCACCGCTCGCACGCGCGTGATTTGGCCGTCATGAAAAATAGCGACGCCAGCGCTGTCATAACCACGATATTCCAGCCGGCGCAATCCTTGGATCAAAATAGGCAATGATTGTTTGGTTCCGATATATCCGACAATTCCGCACATAAACTTAAATCAAAAATAATAAATCAAATCTCAAATATTAACGCCGACATCCCATGCTTTTTCATTCTGTTCCCATCCCAGCTTGGACGATAATTTGTCCGTCAATAATTTTTTAACTAAATTAAGATTAATCAAATCTTTTTCTGCAAGCTTTTTTGCAATCATCCCCAGGAAAAAGATATTTTGACTGCGCGCGCTGATATTATTTTTTTCTAAAATGTCTTTAAAATTTTCGATGTCCAAAATTTCTGTCTGATCATGTCCTAAATATGAAGCCGCGCGAACGCGCGCCTGTGGCGACATGATAAGCAAAATATCCGGCTTGGAAAATTTCGGATAGACAATTGATTCGGAGCTTATTTGAACAAACGCCAAAGACACTCCCCCGCGTTGTTCCAGCCCATAATTCGGTATTTGAGAAATCTCATGTCCCTCATGAAAGGCGGAGTGACAAATAATATCCGCTATGAGCTGAATCCCTTGTCCGCCGTCGCCGGCCAAAAGTATGCGATACATAAATTATTTTTTTATTTCGCCGGTCTTAAATACCTTCGCGATGTCATTTAAATGCGTCAGTGTCCCGGCTCCAACCGTCCCCCAGTTAGTCGGACAAAAAGATAAAATTTCAATCAAAGAAAAATGTCCCGCTTTTTGCGCGTCCAAAGCTTTGTTATAAAAATCCATCATTTGAGCGGGGTTATTGACCGCGGTGCGCGCAATAAACGCGTCAGGAGAGGCCAACGGGCGTAAAAACTCCGGACCAAAAAATTCTTTTTCCGTCACCCCGGTCAAATCAGTGCTGGTCACCTGCCCTTGCAAACTGGTCGGCGCTGTCTGTCCGCCGGTCATCCCATAAAGAGTATTGTTGATCACCACGATCATGATCGGGTCATCGCGCCTCACGGCGTGGCACAAATACTGCCAACCGATGGCATAGGCGCCGCCATCCCCGGTATATCCGATGGCCACTGACTCCGGTCGCGCATTTTTTGCTCCCATCATCACCGGTGTGACTCGGCCATGATGAGTTTGAAAAGTATTAATGGGCAAAAAATTCCACGCGAGGAGCGCGCACCCGATATCCAATCCAAGCACGGCGTCATTCACAACATCGCGCTCTTTTAAGACTCGATGCATGACGGTAAGCGCGATAGGATATCCGCACCCGGGACAAAATTTAGCTAAATTCTCTGGCATATAATTAAATTAGATCTTTAACCGCCTGCTCGATCTGTTCCGGCTCGATCCCTTGAGCCGGACTCTGCAGGTATTTCATCGGCGTGGCGATCTCGGGCGCCATTTCAAAGCGCGCGATGCGCGCCAACTGCCCCAAACTCGACTCCACCACCAATATACAGCGGGCTTTTTGGGCCAAACGATCAAAATTATGGTTATCAAAAGGCTGGAGCGTAATTGGACGAAATAATCCCGCTTTAATTTTTTGCGCGCGCAAATTTTTGACTGCCTTCACGGCCGACGCCCCGACAATACCGTGAGCAACTACCAAAATATCCGCATCTTGAGTTTCGACTTCTTCGCTCGCCATAATCTCCGCCGATGCATTTTTAAAATCATTGGTAAAATCTCCGATCTTTTGATACAATTCTTCTTCCAAGGTATAAATATTTTGCAAATGCGCATTAGCGCCGGATGCAACCACACTTTTTGCCGCTATATTTTTTATTACGGGAATTTTTTTCCAGTCCACCACTCCTCTGGTTTTGAGCAGATACCCATCGGTAAGCAAGATCGACGGAAAACGATATTGCCAAGCGTCATTAAAAGCTTGTCTGGTCAAAATATATAATTCTTCGAGGCTGGATGGTGAGTAAACAAAACGCAGTCCTTCTCCGTTTCCGCCCAAACACGCGAGAGTCACTTCTTGTTGGGAATAGATCACGGTGCCGGACGACGGGCCACCGCGCTGGGCGACGATCGCCACAAAAGGCAAACGCATCCCTTCAGACATCGAAAGGGCGTCTTGCATCAGCACATGCCCGGGGCCGGCGGTCGCTGTAAAAGCTTTTTGACCGGCAATAATCGCTCCGCAGACGGCAAAACCGGCGGCGATTTCATCTTCGGTTTGCAAATATTTTTCTTTGGCTCTGATCCAGCCGGTAAAAACTTCGGTGGCCGGGGTGATGGGATAACCATACATAATCTCGGCTCCCGCGTCCTTGGCCGCGCGCACTACGACTTCCGCGCCGGTAATAAATTGCTTGTCATCGCTTCGTCTCATATATTTGATTTTAACTTTTTATCATTGGCTGAATTTAATTCGTCAATCGTATTGATGCCGTGCCATTCGCTTGGATCAGATAATTTAATCACTTGATATTTTTCATCGGTAACACGCGCAATCGCGAGCGCTGTCGGCAACCCGTATTCACCAAGTTTGCGTAATGGCGGCATAGTCGGAAATATTTTTTCAAACCAAGCGCGCTCAAGCATAAATGTGCCGGTAGATATTTCGGTAATTTTTTTCTGTTCTTCGGTTAAATATTCTTTTTCAATAATTTCGACCGATCCATTGCTATGGCGGACGATTTTCCCGGTGTTACTTTTTGTTTCCACCGTCAGAAGCGACAATATGGCACGGGATTCACAATGCTTATAAATAAAATTTTTCAAAGTATCCGGGCGGTAAAAGGCGCTATCATCGCCGTTGAGCACGAGAACTTGCTTGATGTCACTTGGCAAGGCCATCATACCGGTAAAAGCCGCGTGGGCTGTGCCTTTTTGCTCGCTTTGCTCAGCATACAATACCTCGTCACCAAAAAAATCGCGCACTTTTTCTTGCTTAAATCCGACCACCAAACAAATCTGATCCGCCCTCAAACCAACCTGCTTCATCGTAGTCACAATGAAGCTCGCGATTGGCCGACCGCCGATCAGGCGCATTACTTTGGGCTCATCGTCGCAATTGAGCCTGGTCCCCCGACCGGCCGCGAGCACCACGGCTCCGATATTATTTGAATTGGCTGATAACATAATTTTTGACTGATACTAAATCACTAAAATATTTCAAACCACTCCGCGCATAATCCGATTCAGAAAATTCATTTGATTGACGCAAAACAACTTGTAATTGCGGAAACGCGGAGAGTAATTTTTGAGTTTCATCGATCTTGTCATTAATGAGCCAACAATCATGATCGCAGATTTGCAACAATTCACACAAAACCTTCTCTTTGGTATCTGGAACCATAAACAGCCGATCAAAATACTGGCTAATATCCACGCCCTTGACTTTGGCTTCCTGAAATTTCGGATCACCGAGACTCAAAAGGATCATGGGTTGTTTTAAATTTCTGATTGATTGTAAAAAATCCAATGCACCCGGTAACATAAAATCCTTTAAACGCGCACTAACGCCGGCAAAAGCGGAAAAAATAACCTCTTCATCAAAACCGCTGGCGGCCAATATCTGCGCGTGCCGACGGTCATCATAAATATAATTTCCGTCTTGATCCAACCGCGCCCGCGCGTATGTTTCTTTATACAAATTTTCATCAACACCAAATTTTTTCACCGCCTCAAGACGAGCTTGTTTAAAACGGTAAGTATCAAATAGAGTGTCATCAAAATCAATAATAAACATACTAACTATTTCTCCATAATTCTTCAAAAATTTGTTTTTGAGTCTCGTAGACACCATCATTATCGATCACCACTCCCACGAGCTCGTGCTTGGCATCGAGAGACACAAAAGCGACTTGGCCCGCGTAAATAATGGTATAGGTCGGGGTGATATTTTTTACTTTTAGCCATTTACGCTCGTCTAAACCCCGCAATTCACCACCGTCACCAATCGCAATCACTTTTACTTTAATTCCTCGAGCGATACGCGCATCAGAAAATGATTCAAATCCTTCGTATAGATACTCGCGAATGCGCGCGTCAGAATACACGCGATACTCGGCGTCCGGGATAGACGAGCATTTATCCAAAACATCCTCGAGAATTTTGCGGACATCATTTTTTTCATAATAGCGCGCCACCGGTCTTTTCCCGCCTTTATCGTGCATCGACTTTAATTCGGGCAAAAGCGCGGTAATTTTTTTATCCGCTTCCTTCAAATCCTCTGCCTGGTGAGTGACCAAGTCCCGCAATTTATTTGGGTCTTCAGCCACAAAAAATTGTTTGGCGTCTTTTTCATAAAACGATACCAGTCCTTTTTCACGCAACCACTTGAGAGATTCATAGATAGACCCTCGATTCATCTCGACCTGCTTGGCGAGACTACGCACCGAAGATGGACCCAAAGCCAATAATCCCAAGTAAACTTGGGCTGATTTGTCAGAAAATCCTAATTTTTTTAGTATCTCTATGTGCATATTACCGTGTATTTACAGTCTATCACATACAAAAGAGCTGTCAAATATTTTCTGACAGTCCCTGTGGATAAGTCCTCTACCCCCTTGTAATTTTGGCTAAAATATCATAAGATACCAGTGTAATTCATAATCTAAACTATGCTTAAAACTGCAAAAACAGCGGCTATTTCAGCAGGCAAACTACTAAAATCGTATTTTGGTCATCTCGATAGCTACTCGGCCAAAGGTGGTAATCCGCGCGATTATGTCACTAAGGCCGATTTGGCGTCGGAAAAACTAATCAAGAAAATCATTTTGGATAAATTTCCCAACCATAATTTTTGGGGGGAAGAATCCGGCAAAACTGATAAAACAAGCAACTTTACATGGGTAGTGGATCCGCTGGATGGCACTTCGAACTTTGTTTTAAACATCCCCATGTACTCGGTTTCGATCGCTCTCATGAAAAACAATGAAGTAGTGCTCGGCGTGGTATATATTCCTCAAACCGATGAATTATTTTGGGCGCAAAAAAGTAAGGGCGCATTTTGTAATGGAAAAAAAATTCATGTATCAAATACAAAAAAACTATCTGATGCGATTGGATCGATTGAATATTGGTCCAAAGACAATACTCGTATTGAAAAGGGGTTGGAGGAATTCAATTTTTATGCCAGAAAAATCAAAAAAATTCGCTACTTGAGCTCTACCGTGTTTGAAATGTGCCGAGTGGCCAAAGGCAATTTGGATTTTTGTATTATGGACAGCACAGTGCTTGATATCGCCGCTGCTTCATTTATTATTCACGAAGCCAGCGGCAAATGTTTGGTTGATGGCAAACGATTTAACATGGTTTCGCTTCAGTCTATTTTTCGGATTTACTGCGGTAATGCATTAATGAAAATAATTTTAAAAAAATAGCGGTCGTGTTGCAGACCGCTTTTATTCTCCTTCTATTTTTGGAACATTTCGACTGCTTCTCTAAACTCGGGACCAGTCGCCACATCTGATCCGGGCTTGGAGACCGAAATCGAGGCGGCAATTTGACCGAGCAAACAAGCATCATCGAGACTGATGCCAGATGCGACCGCAAGGGCGGTGGTCGCCACGAGCGTATCGCCCGCCCCCGACACTGAAATCGGCTTTTTGTTGAACGCAGAATAGCGAGTCGTTCCTCCCTGCCACATCCGCAAGAACGCCCCATCTTCAGACAGGGTGATGAGCACATTGCACCCAAGGCGTAGCGACAACTCCTCCGCGGCCAATTCAATGTCTTGTTGGTTGTTGAGGGTGCGCCCCACCATCACTCCCGCTTCCCGTTTGTTGGGAGTGATCAAGTAGAGATTAGGGATGTTACGCGTATACCAATCTAATGGGCGTTCGCGCCCATCCACGATCAATTTTTTTTCGTGCACGAGACAATGCTGTGAAATCGAACTGACGAGCGACGGCGTGCACAGCCCGCGAGCATAATCTGACAACAGAACAACCGGGGCATTGGTTGCTTTGAACTTCTCGAGCAGAGCAATCTCTACCAGTTTGCTGATAGGATTACGCGACTGAAGTTCAAGGACCATGAGCTGGGCGCCAGTCTGACTTAAAACAATCCGACGCTTGGTCGATGTGGGCCGACTAGCATCGGCGACCAGATGCGCGTCGATGCCACACGCTTCGAGACTGGCAGTTAATTTCACCGCCCGACCATCGTTGCCCGTAACCGAAAAGAGCTGGACATTGTCCCCTAGAGACGACGCGCACCGAGCCGCACATCCGGCTCCGCCCGGAACAAGAGTTTCACGCTCTATTGTGTGGCACATGGCATGGTCGTCTTCCGCGGACACACGAGTGGGGCCAGATACATCCAGGAATGAATCGAGGATGACATCTCCTACCACCGCTATACTCGAACCGGCCAAGTCAGCTTTCACGATCCACCTCCTTTCAAGAGGTTTGATGGGGTATTTGATTGAAAAGGGCTATTTTCGTCTATCTACCTTAACATGGTCGGTGAAAATGTCAATATCTAAAAATACCTCGAAAGTCGAGGTATTTTTTGATATTTTCATTACGCTTTTGCCCGCGGATCCAGAATATTATTTCGCAATTCTTTCCATGGGTATAAGGGCCACTCTTTGATCTCACGCCCGCTATAATCCGGCTTAAATTCAGCCCACGGCTGTTTGTACAGCACAGCATACTTCACCTCTTTCGGATCTTTGATCTCCATGTATTTACTCACCAGCTTCAGGGTCGAACCGGACACCGCCATTTCATCGACGACGAGCACCTTCATACCCGAAATATTGGCCGACAGCTCCTGGGTGATCATCGGTCTCGGCAATAAATCCTGATCCTGCCCGCTTTTTTGCATTTTAGAAAAATCCACCTTGATGACATAGAGCTGTTTGTTGCCAAGCGCGTAAGCAATGAGCGACGCCGGTATGAGACCGGAACGCGCGATCGAAATAATTGCGTCCGGCTCAAACCCATCCTTTTTCATGTCCGCGATTATCTTGAGAGTATCATGCTCGACATCTTCCCATGTCAGACGAATTATTCCCTCGCTTTTGCTGTATAGTTCTTGAGCTGATTGCGTCATAAGAATTAGTTAGTCGGCACGATCGCCCGATTGCTCAATTCCATTCTTCACCAGAAATGTATTGTACAATGAATAAAATATCTGTTCACATTCTTTTTCAACAGCCTGTTCAATTTTAGATACAGCCGGCGACAATAATAAATCATTTTTAACAAATTCTGTTACGCGCTTGCGCTCTTTCATAAAACCAATCGACTCGGTTTCGTATTTAGAAATTTTTTCGGCAAATTTTTCCATGGTCAGCGCCTTTAATTTGTTATACAAATCAACATCGTATTTTTCCAATACATCCCAAACGATATTTTGAAATCCGGTGGCTAAATGAATTTCCGCGACATGCATCGCCGGAAATAAAGGAAAGTACCGAGCAGGTAAAGTGGATGCGCCATGCTGTACCGATAATACATGCTTGCCGTGATTGAGGGGATCAACCGCCTTCATATAGACATCATGATGAGCTTGAAAATCCAAAGGCACTGATTCAAGAGGCTGACCATCTTTACCCAATACCCCACCGTGCGCTGATCCGACATTAATACTCACCTTGCTCAAACCTTTGATTTTATCCATCTTGATTTTTTTCAAATCCTCCGCAATTAATTCTAAATATGCACTCACTTGCGAATATTTGGTATTTCCACCGCCCACTTCTCCCACTTCTCCTCCCACGCTAATCACACAGGGTAATTTATGTTCCGCTTCATATTGACGAATGAACGCTAAAAATTTGGCGGTCAGATGAGCGTTCTCCTTTTGATTTTCCTGGTCGGATTTAGCGCGATCATCGGTTTCAAATTTGGAAGTATCGATGTCGATATTATATACCCCGCTTTCAATGGCTAAGATTATATTTTTTTGAAGCCTTGCCATTTCGCTATCGGCATCGATGGCATATTTTTTTGGGTCAAGCTGATAATGATCAGCTTGCAAATAAATGGTTTTATTTTTTACACCCAAGGAAATATAGGCTGCCTTTACTAATGCGGCATACTCGCTCATATCTTGTCCAGTGTAGCCACCTTCGCTAAAAGCAAGTTCAAAAATAATATGTGGAACGCCTAAATTCTCGCCCGCTTGCACCGCTCCGCGCACAGTATGAAAAGTCGCCATCCGACTATTAATGGCCGGAACCGTGAAAAACTCGTGTTGGCCTACTGCTTTCTCATCATAAAGATCGACATTCGACCCGCTTTTAACATCCAAATAATCGGCAATTTGATTAATCCAATAAATGGCTCCTTGTTTGACTTCCACAACCGGACTTACGCTCGCACTGTACTGTAATTGATAGATAATCGAACTCTGTAAAAATTTCTCATCGATAATTTTTACGATTGCATCGCCATCCAACTCAACCGTGGTCAAAAGAAATTTTTCAACTTCAGCGCCGGTGGTAAAATTTTTATAATTCATATTTTTATAAAAAATTAATTAATTTTATCAACAGAAGGTACTGACAAACGATCAAAATCTTCAATCTCGCCGACCAACGGCCTCACATAATTTACAAACTTTTCACTCACCATATTATCACCGGAAATAAAATCAGCCGGCATAGATTTGGACCGAGCCGCCACTGACTCAAGCGGAGCCAACCGATAGCTCACGCTATAATCACTGACCCGATCGATCACCACTGATCCATCGACATCTTGATCAATGCAAAACTGCACCGCCTTTTCGCCGACTGCGCGCGCTTCCTCGCGGTCAATCGCACTCACGCATCCCAAAAACGATCTTTGCAAATACCCAAAAGTATCTGAACGCACTCTTTTTATATTGGTTTTGGTTTTAATCAAATCCACCAGCAAGTCACCCAGCGCGCCCGATCCGGAAATGCAAATATTGCCATGCGCGTCGTGCTCTTTTTCTTTTTGAAGCCGCACCGCCACAAGTTCATTTTTTTCATCGACAATACCCTCGGACACCGCCACCACACACCGTCCATAGCGGGCATATATTCTTTCCACATCCGCGACAAACCTATCTTCGCCAAACGATCGCTCCGGCAAATAGATCAAATGCGGACCATCATCGGGAAATTTTTTGGCCAAGATGGACGAGCCGGTCAAAAATCCGGCGTGCCTGCCCATCACCACTCCGATATACACACCGGGTAGCGCCATATTATCTAAATTCGCGCCGACAAAAGCATGGGCGACAAAGCGAGCGGCACTGCCAAATCCCGGACAGTGATCAGTTACCAAAATATCATTGTCGATTGTCTTGGGTATATGCACCACGCGCAACTCATATCCGGCCGCTTTGGCTTCATTATTTACAATACGACAAGTCTCGGCGCTGTCATTGCCCCCGATGTAAAAAAAATAACGAATATTATGTTTCTGCATCACCGCAAACATTTTTTCACAATAAGCCGTGTCCGGCTTATCCCGCGTCGATCCGAGCGCCGCCCCGGGAGTATTTGCGACTTGCTCCAGATTGAGATCGGTCGCAATCGACAAATCAATAAAATCTTCTTTGACTATCCCGCTCACACCAAAACGGGCTCCGTAGACCCGCTCAATTTCCGGAAATTTACGCGCCTGAAGCACCACACCCATGAGGCTCTGATTGATCACGGCAGTCGGACCGCCCCCTTGTGCCACCAATGCTTTTCCCGTTAATTTTCCCATAGATTAACATTCACGCATATGCCGTGTTCACTATTATATTCATTTTTCTTTGACAACGCGCACTGCGACTGACTTTAAAAAAATAACAATTTTGTTTTTACTTCGTTTTGCCAAAAGGCCAAAAGGCGCGCCAGCGTCTTTTTTTAATCAGTTCCACCCATCAGTAACTCAAAATACTCATTATTTTTAATATCTAAAATTCCATAAAATCCAAAAGTTATATATGGAAAATAATCTGGCTGTTCTGCGTATCTATATTGTATGTAGGTGGCATTTTGCATATTACACGACAAAATGGTGCTTATTAATTTTTTTGCATATGTACTGGCTCCGTTTTTTTCAGACGGCTGACCATATGGTCCGCAACCCGCATAGTTCATTGAGACAAATTTTAGGAATTCTTCACTGCTCACAATTTTTGCTTCAGTGATTACCATGTCCATCTGTGCCAACCTTGCAAAATCAGAGTTTCTCAGTAATTCGTTAAGCCCCGAGATATCTGCGATTTTGTATTGGTATAGAAACCACTCGTAATTACCCAAGCTACCCGGCTCTTTTATATCTTTGTAATCTATTTGTGTAAGGCAGCCATCTTCATCAAAATCCTGTTTTTTCAGTGGGTTGAATGGGTTAAATAGGTAGGGGTGAATTTTACGGATCTCGTTCATTTTTATTAAAGTTTTAGAAGGTAATTTTCTTTGAATTGAACAAAAAGGGTCACAAATGTAATTTGGATATACAATATTTTTTTCACCCCCTTCTACCGCAGTAGTTGAGAACCCTCCGTTTGTGTCCACGACAACACCTCTAAAATATTTTTGATTTTTATCTTCCGCATCAATAATATTACTATCGTCAACTAAACGAAAACTGCCCGCATCGCCACCTTCGATTTTATCGAGGGGGCTAAAATGTGGTGGAAAAAATTTGTGATAAATAAAGTTTTTGTCAAGACTATATCCTTGCCCAACTAATTTAAATGATGGGCCGTCAGATTCCATTATTTTGACGAAACCACGAAAATGATCATTAAAGTATGCAAAATTTTTATCGCGCGCGTGATACCTGCCCAGCAAAACAAAAGTGTTTCCATCCGCACCTAAAATTTGTTTTGTTTCAAAATAAACATTTTTGTCATCAGCCCCATGTCTTTGGTCAAGAACTCTAAAAGTATTCGCGTTCGGGTATTTTTTATCGCCTAAAAGTTGCCCTAAAAAGGATTTCCACTTTTCAATCGATTCTATCTTTTGTCCTCCATAATAAACGGTTTTACCATCACAGGCAAATGTATTTTCTAAAATTTTAAAATTTACAGCATCCGCGTCTGGAATAAGCTGCCCAGAAAAATATACATTATTTTTATCTTTAGCATAATTAATCAAATTATTAGCCAAATGGGATCCATTATAATTTGTCCCGGGATGCTCAAGCAACTGGAAGGTTTTTGGGTCACATTCTGCAACCACATTTTCCCTAAAATAAACATTATTTTTATCGTGTGAGTAAAAACTAAATCTGTTGTAGCAACCAAAAGAAGGGCCGTCGCTACTGGTGATTTCTTTTATCTCGCCACCATAAAAAAAATATCCGTGTTCGTTATCATGCAAAAATGCAGGATTAGTGTAGCCATTAATTAGTTTAATGGATTTCGGATTTGCATTATTTATGATATTGGTATGACAGTATACATGATTCTTATCTTTGGAAAACAACCCATCGCTATCTAATAGCGTATAAGTATTCCTATCAGCATCTCTGACCATTTCCCCGTGCCTATAGATATAATTTTTATCTCTTCCTACTTGTTCTGATAAAACTTCGAAGGTGTCCGGATCGGCTTCATTTATTTGTCGCCAGTCTGTACACCAATTAAGCGTGTCAAAATGTTTAATACCACCGTAATACACATGCGTTTCATCTGTGGCGTATGCAGCGTTAAGTATTTTTAGTCCAGTTTTTATCATATTAAAAGAAAAACAAATATTACAGTTATCAGATAATATCGTGATTTATCTTATCACCAATCCATCTTTTTGACAAACAAAAAATACCAAATATTTGGTATTAAAAAAGACCATTGTCCTGGCGGCGGCCTACTTTTGCGTTTCCGCTATCATCAGCGCAGAAGAGCTTAACTGCTGTGTTCGGGATGGGAACAGGTGTGACCTCTTCGCTTATGCCACCAAGACAATGGTCTTTTTTTATTTTCAAAAAAACTGTTTGACAATTCAATTTGGTCAAAATTATCGCTTTCGCGAATTCAACAAATTCTGACAAAGCACCGCTTAGTGCTCTCGTCATGCGCTCGACTGATTAGTACTCCTCTGCTCAACACATTACTGTGCTTACACATAGAGCCTATCAACCTCATAATCTATAAGGAGTCTTGACGAATGTTAATCTTGAAGACGGCTTCACGCTTATATGCTTTCAGCGTTTATCCGTGCCGAACATAGCTATCCGGCTATGCCCCTGATGGGACAACCGGCACACTAGAGGTTCGTCAACTCCGGTCCTCTCGTACTAGGAGTTGGCCTTCTCAACATTCTACGCCCGCAACAGATAGGAGACCGACAATATTGTTACATACCCGACAAAATCGGGATGATGTGATATTTCTACCACACTCTGTATGTCGCCATACAGTTCGGACTATATCTTCAAATTGCCTACTGGCAAAGTGTTTAGCATGTAGTCTCTGAGGATTCCAAGTATCGTAGCAAATCTTCCTTTTTAACTTTTCGATATTTCCCGCCGATGTTCATCTCGTAAGCAGTATTTATGATTTTTTTAATTCCCGCCAATTGGCGGTGCTTGCCCAAAAATGTCATCTTGACTATTTTGGCAAACTTCATAAAACTCTCTTGCTTGATTGAACGCAACGGAAATTTCCGAAAAAACGGAATAATTTTGTTACGCAGATCTTCGCGATCACGCACAACGAATACATATGTATCGTCATTGACGCGTTTCGCGTGGTTAACCTTGATATACCCACAACCAAAATATTCTTGAATCTCTTTTAATGTTGAGATTCTCAAATAGCTCTGGTTGACATGAAACTCGGGAATCACTTTGATTCTTTGCTTCATGTTAGGATCTCGATAGAAAGCGATATGGAATGTCCCTTCGCCTTCGACAAAACCCACAATATACCATGGATTAAGGATCTTACTTGGTCTTTCCTGCTGATTGTCCGCACTCAACACATTTTTACTCATAATACATATATTGTATCACAAGTAGTGTGAGATACTCAAGTCTCACTCCAATGAGACTATTCGGATATTCCAGCATTTAGCTAAATTTACAGACAGCGCAGTCTTGGCTAATAAAAGCCAAATTTCCACTGTCTCACGACGTTCTGAACCCAGCTCGCGTACCGCTTTAATTGGCGAACAGCCAAACCCTTGGGAGCTTCTCCACCCCCAGGATGCGATGAGCCGACATCGAGGTGCCAAAC
>Ga0172379_10007931_pt1 | contig 13595 bp, 26 predicted proteins | sample GrowelOW334metaG_FD_119756 | JGI IMG/M metagenome (GOLD analysis project Ga0172379, IMG submission 119756) | Groundwater microbial communities from an aquifer near a municipal landfill in Southern Ontario, Canada - Groundwater well OW334 metaG | ecosystem: Environmental > Aquatic > Deep... | reverse complement strand
CGCAACCACGAAATTCTTCGCTCGGAGTTTCATTAGCACCTCCCTCCGAGAAGCCGCACGAGCAATTCCTCGGGGCTCATGTACTTCGCATCGGCCCGACGCTTGGTTGAGCGAGTCGCAACCTCACGGACGAAATTGCTGTAAGCCATGTCGTTACTCCTCGGGGTTTCCCCGCCAAAATGGTTCGAGTTCTTCCACGAAAGAGAAATGCGTGAGCTGCATTTCCATGTCGTTGGCGTCCCGCTGAAACACCACGCGCAAATCATCGTGCGCGAGATTGATACCGCGGAGTAACACAACCTCACCCTTGACGTGGACCTCGTGATTCAGCAGTCCATGCTGAGTAATGAATCTCGCGAGCCGCATGGCGCGAAACTCATTCGACAGCCGATCGATTGTCTTTTCCTGTAGCGTCATGATAGCCTCCTGAATTATCCTGTTGCCGTTTAATTCCTCTAAGCTGCTGACGAAACTAGTTCATCAGCAGGAAATAGGAATTAACCGAAATCCGCCGCGAGCTTCACGCCGCAGTCCGGGCAGTAACCGTTGCCCTCGGCGTCGACGAGGAGAACGCGAGGCCCGCCGAGGGTTTCACGCCGGAGAATTACCTCGATCGCGGTCTGCCCTTCCTCTAGCTCTACTCGCTCGAGCTTCTCGAGATTCTCATCGATGCCGTTATCGTACCAGTGACAGCCGTCGTCGGTGTACCAGGACGACTCGCACTCCTTGCCCGTGCAGTAAATCGCAGCCTTGGCATTGTCCATGATGGCCGTGTCGTCCGAGCCGTATTCCCCGCCGACGTCGAAAGCCTTGGGCGCCGTGTACCCGCCGCGAACATCGCAGCCCCCGTGGACCTGAAGCAGGACGTGGGCGCCATCATCGTCGGTCCAATAACAATACTGAATCGTCTGGGACAGCAGGTCCTCCCCGTTGTAGGAATTCACGACGAAAGAATCTCCGTCGCCGTAAATCCCCTTGCCATCGACGTGCTTGACGTACTCGTCCATGACCTCGAGCCAATACTTGTCCTTGTTCTCGACGCGATTCGCGAACCGCGTGAACTTCCGCTGGATCGTCGCGTTGTACTCGAGCACAGCGGGAAGCCAAGCCGCGAGCCGATGCACCACGGAAATGGAATCGTACTTGAAACTCAGGAGACTCCGGGGCACCGCAGGAATTCCCCGCTCCCGATTGATCTGCCAGTTTCGCCCGTAGTAATCCCCGGAGTCGCACATCGACCGACCCGTGTCCTCGACGAGCATCGCATTGACGATCGCCTGGGTCTTGGAAATCTTGGTCTTGACCTGTGCCATGGTATTTCTCCTGGTCGGCCACACCGACCCGTTGTTCAATTCATGACAGATGATTCGACAAATGCAAGAGGTCTTTTGCGCTTTATGCTGCCGGGTAATGCTCGAATTACTCGGCAGGAAAAGAACAAAAGCTAACTCAGTTCACTCGCGAAACACTCGACGTAGGAACCATCGGGCTCCGTGATCATCACGACGGGGTTTTCCGCGTCTTCCTCGTCGTAGATCTCGATGGTCCCGATTACCAGAATCCGAGAGCACGTTCCCTCGTCTGGATCATTCCAGTACACCGAATCCCCACGCTGCAATCCGCGGATCTTCGCCAGTGACATGGGCGTGCGCTCCGGAGTCTCCTCGGCACATTCCTCGTCTGCGATCTCCTGAAGGAAATCGTCGAACGCATCATCGCTCCCCTGATTCGCGATGTAACGCAGCGCCAGCTCGAGCTGCGTCTCGACATTCCAACCACACCTATCCGCGTAATTCTCCATGCTCATGATGTTCTCCTATCCCCACGAAATTCCGTGGCCGTTTTCCTGCGCCCACTTCGCGAGCACCAGGATTTGATCGAACCGCTCACGAGCCCGCTCCGGCGTGGACCCGCAAACAATTACGTTGCACCCCTGGGCACCCTTGAATTCCTCGGGCTCCCGGGCCATGGAATTGATTCCCCGGGAATTAATTACCCGGATGATCTTCCGGATGAATTCCGGCAATTCCTCGTGGGCCACGGCGCCGTAAAGCTCCTCGTCCGCGAGCCCGAGAGCCGCGAGAACATCCCGCGCGTTGGAATTCGCGAAATTGCATTGCGGCTCCGGGTATTCCCGCTCGAGTCCATCACAGCCCGGGATGCAAGTCTCGTCGGGACCGACATGGCCCTCGCGCCGGGCGTCGATGCAGAAACGGCACGGCACGAACTTGGGTTCGGTATCGGGGCAAGCAAACGTCACGGACATGATTGCCTCCTAGTAATTGTCGAAGTCGTCGCGGTAATTAGTATCCACCGCGAGAATGTCGGCCACGCTTTCATTCGTTTCTTCTCCCCAAAATTCTCGAGGTGCCAGCAAGTACCCGGACATATTGTAGTCGGCGCTGCACTCGCAGGTATTCGTGAAGCCCACGAGATAAACATCGCGCCCGCAATTCTCACAGATACCGCAGGCCGGATGCCCGCGGCCCTCTCGCTTGGACTTGATTTCCATGGTGGCCTCCTTGAATTACCTGGCAATTAGAATTAATTGCTTTATGCTGCCGGCTAATTAATTAGCCGGCAGGAAAAGAAATCAATTCGTTCCCTGGACCTCCGGGTCCTGCATCATCAGCGAATTCGCCAGCGCCTCGATGGCCTGGTCGAGTGTCGAGAAAAGATTCGGGAACGACCCGACCCAGAGAATGATTCCATCTTCACGCTGAGTCGTGACCATGTCGCCTCCTAGTCCACGTAGAAGTCGCGGCAAGTATACCGCGGCGTGTTGACGTTCCATGCCTCGAGCTTGATCCGGCTGCTCGCCAGGCACACCTTCATGGCCGTGAGATACGTCACGCCCAGGTGCCGGGCAATCTCCGCTGCGGAAAGCCTTGGGTGCTCCGGGCTCGCGACCCGGTGCTGCCGCAGGAAACAGTACACCCGGTTTTCCAACCGGGAGTTTCCACAAACACAGCATTTCGGCTGCGTCGAAGCCTTGACCGGCGCCTCGACCGTGAGCGTCACGAGCTTGTCCCCGACCTTGAACGCATAGCGCGCTTCGTGGGCCATGAAATACCTCCCTTGAATTGTTTGGGTTGATTGTTAGCGGTAGGTGCGGTCGATCAGATCGTCAACGAAATCCTTCGACTCCGTCAACGACTTCCCCGTGGCCTCGCGGTAGGTCATGATGGCGCGGGTCTTGTTCCCGGACTTCACGAGTAACGCAACCTTGTCCTCGACCGTGAGGCCAAGGGCATCCAGCTCCCGGATAACATCCTCCTGCATCCGGTGAACCGCACGCTCCATTTCCGCGACCATCGAGAGCTTCGCCTCGATGACAGCGCGCTTCTTTTCCGCCTCGATCTTGTCGTCGTGATCCTTCATCCCCTTGACCACGCAATCGAGGCACAGCGGGTTGTTGCCCGGCAGGTAACACGCGACCGGCTTGATCTCCCGACATCCCGTGCAACACTCGTACTCGGTTTCGTTCATGACTTCCTCCTGGAATTATTCGCCACAGTTCTTTAAGCTGCTACCCTGGCACCAGAATTAACCGGCACCAGGGTAGCAGGAAAAAGAATTGTCACGCCCTACAGCTCCCGCCTACCATCCTGTCTTAGCGTAATCCTTTTTCTGCCGAAAGCCGCGTGCTCAGTCCGCCGCGACCTTTTCCGTCTTCTCCCACACGCGGAAGCGAAGCGACAGACCCGATTCGCACGCCTTGCGTGCCCAGTGATTCCTGGCCTTGACGCTCTCCTTGTAACCGCAGGTCCAGCCCCCCTTGGCCCAGGACGGCTGCTCAAGGTTCACGCCCCCGCTCACGAGATAGCGCGTGGCCCCGCATCCCACCGCCGGCTTGAACGACTGCGAATAGAACGCGAATTCCGTCGCGCGAATGTGGAAGCGAAGCTGCCGGAGAAGCTCACCGACCCGATGGCGCAGGTTGGCAATCGCGGCCAGCCCTGCGGTGTCCGTGGAATACTCGGAATAATTCCCCGTGAATTCCGCGCCGTCGACTTCCGCGTTGAACGCCTCGACCTTGATCGAAGTCTCGTCGCCGACCTTCGTGGTCTTCGCCCATGCCGTCGGCGCGATGCTCAGGGAATCCCGGATGCGCGCGGCCTCGGACTTCAGGAATCGATCCTGGTCCTCAAGCCGCTTCTCCGCGACCTTCGCGAGGAGATACGCGCGCCCGTAGAAACTCGTCCATCGATTAGGGTGAACGAAATACTTGAAAGAAACCTGCCCGTTCGTCCCCTCGAAAAGCCGCTTCTCCTCGGGCGTCGAGGGCATCACGCGGATAACCTTCCAGCCGTCGTGCCACGTCCCGTCGAGGTCCTGAAGCATGAAGTTGCGCGGCTTCCCCACGGAATCCGCGGTCATGACGTTTGCGTCCTCGATCAGGACATTGAACGAGAAAACATCCGCGTTGGAAGTGAGGCCAATGACCCTGCCGTGGCGATTATCCTTCGAGATAATCACCTCGCCCGCGGTCTTCGTCGCGGCCCGGCGCGTCCGATACTCCGGGAGAACAATCGTTCCCCGGTGCTCGGCGATTGCCGCCATGTAGCACGCGAGGTCCAGGTCGGTCCGGAACACCCCGTCGTCGTCCTCGTAGGCGCCGCCGACCTTGCGCGTCGTGAGGTCGTAGCGCCACGTCGCGGCGATGCGGTCACAGACCGCGCGCACGTCCGAGGTGCGGTCGAGCAACAGGGCCAAGTCACGGTCGAATTCATTCTTTTTCATGATTCAATCTCCTCTAGGGTTCTATGACAGAACCCGGGCCGTTGTCAAGTGGCAGATTCGCTTTAATCTGCCGTGGAACCACGCTAATAATTCCACGGCAGGAAAAGAGAATCGCTTAGAGTTTCTTTGCCGCTTCGACCAGCGCGACCAGCGCACAACCCGGCTTGTGGTCCACGTCGGAAAGGTCCGGGTTTACTGGATCCGCAAACCCCATTGTTTCTTTGCTTTCGTAGCACCCCGGGCAACGGTAGAAGTCGCCGCCGTTATCCACTCGATGCCCCGAAAGCGCCAGGGCACCCGCGTCGTAAGCACGCTTCACGAGATCTTCCAGCGACCCCGGGCGAATCGGGCGCTTGTCATTGGCCGTGGCGTCACGCGCGTAAAAACACCACGAACCGATCGCCGAGAGGTCTGCAACGTGTACACATTCCCCGCCGAGATATTGCTCGACCTTGATTACCACGCCGGTTTCGTGGCGTGTTACTACAGTGTAGTCGGGGTTGACGCAAGCGTGACAGAGACAGTCGTAACCCTCTGAACACTGATGATCCGACAGATGCCGGGCAATATCATCGTAGGAATTGATTTCTGGCATGGCTTCCTCCTGAAAAGTGAGGCAGATTCGCTTTAATCTGCGCTCGAATCCCGAAGAATTCGAGCGCAGGAAAAACGAAGATGCTTACTTCATTGTCGTCTGGCCCCTTGTGTTTGAGTTACAAGGCAATCACAGCGCAATCTTTTGTCGGCAAAACCATCTGTTGTTTTACTCGTTAGCGCCGCATGTTCCACCTCCTGAAATTACTATTCAAGTTTATTCCGCCCAGTCTAATTAATGGCCGGGTCGTTGCCCGGCTCGGCGTCAATAGGGTAGCTAACCGGGTGGCATTGAGTTACCTGTCCTTTCGTTGTATCCTATGACAGAACCGTTGCCTGCGTCAAGTACCAATTCGCTTTATGCTGGCATCGAACCCGATTCGATGCCAGGAAAAGAGAACCGATTAGTTGACCGCGAAATCCACCGCGGCCTGCCGGGCCTCGCGCGGATCCTCCGTGGCCTCGGTGACGTGGCAGAGAAGCCCGTACATCCAGACCTCGCCGCAGTAGTAGACGCGCCCGCCGGCCGTGAAAGAATTCGTGCAAACGTACAGGTCCGTGTCACCCATGATTGACCTCCTGTTAGTAACTGCGAATGAACGCCGCAATATTCGCCTTCATTTGCGTCGTTCTGGTTTCGTTCAGCTCTGCCCGGAGCGTCGAGCACTCCGCTTCGAGCCGCTCGATTTCACTTTTCAGCGCGGCGTTCCTCTGTTGCAGCCGATCATTGTCGGCGCGAAGCGAAAGCACTTCTTCGTAGTCGCTCGCGTACTTCATGGCGGACCTCCTACGAAATGATCGCGAAATACTTTCGCCCCCGCCGGTTCCCCACGGAACCGATCTCCCCCGCCGCCGCGAGCGCCCGGCACACCTCGCCGCAAGTCTCGGGCAGACACCCGAGCCGGGTCGACATTTCCCCCACGCTCGCCGACTCGCCCGGCGTCACCATGCACAGGAGATACCCCTTGACCCGCTCGCGCAGGTCTGAGGTCAACTCCTCGTGGGAATACTTCGGCTTGATCTTGACTGCCGTTGCCGTCGTCGTCTCGATTGCCATTGTAGCCTCCTAGCGATCATTTGACAGATTGTAACCAGTCGTCAACCCTAATTTTGCGCTTTATGCTGGCGAGGATTACCCGAATCCTCGCCAGGAAAAGAACAAAATTATTTGATACCCGTCGCTGGCTTGGCTTTGGTTGAAGCGCGTTCCCGTGTGCGCTGCTGTAGATCGCTTTCCCTTGCAGCCTTGAACCACTCCACGTCTTTTTCCAGACGAACAATTTTGTGGTAGTCCTCCGTGTTCTGCCGACCACGGCGCCGATACTCGCGAACGTGCCCCACAATCAACCACCCGACCGTGATTGCTGCGACTCCGCAGCTTGCACCAGCAAGAAATGTATCCATGTTTTATTCCTCCCGGGGATCGTAGTCGTCGTCGAGGCATCGACCCGGAACCACCGTCTTGCCTTCCCGGGCCAGCCGCTCCGCATCGTCCCGGTAAACCTCCCGGCACTCCGCGCCCGTCCCGTGACACTCGGGGCAGACCGGGCGCGATACCCGGCGCCGCGTGCAGCGGCACGAACCATCAACGGGACCGTACTTCGGAATCCCCGTCCCGAGACAATCGGGACAGTCGAATTCCACCGTCCCGGCGCCGTCACACTCGGGACAGTCCACGTAGACCTCGACGGAGTCGCAACCGATCTCCATCGTGTCGAGGCGCGCGTCAAGGTACTCTCGATCTTGCTTCGTGAGATTCATTTCTTTTTGCCTTTTGTTTTCCCGGCGTTTTGTGAAAGCCAGAAGGCAAGCACATGATACACCGGAGATTCCGCGCATAACTCCACGCCGGTTGTGTGGTCAACCCAGAAATGCTGATGCGTTTCCAGGTCTGTCGCGTAGCACAGACCGGCGTCAAATAATGCGTCCTCGAACTCTGTGAAGTGATACATCATACACCTCATGAATACTTTTCCCTTTAATCTGCCCTGGATTACCTAAATCCAGGGCAGGAAAAGAGAAAACTAATCCGCCGCGTCCTGCTCACTCGCGGTCATGATCTCCTCGGCCTCGGTCATGCCCGCGAACCGCGCGAGCACTTCCGCCGCGACCTCGGTCGACTCGGGGACGATCTCGACCTCGCGCATACAGACGAAACGCGCGAGGGAAACCGGCACCGAATCGATCTCGGTCTTGACCTTCTCGATCTTGTCCACCACCTCGCCCTTCTCGTCGATCACCTTCTGGATCGCCCTGGCACGCAGGGTCATTTCCCGAGTCGCCGACTCGCCCTGGAGCCGCTCGAGCGCCTCGAGCGCATCCTGCCCCGGGGCCAGCTCCGCGAGCTTGGCATCGAGCCTCTTGAGCCGCAGGCTCCCGCGGGAGATCGTATCGGCCGTCCGCTTCGCACCCTTGAGCGCGTTCCCGAGCACTTCCTGAGCCTCGGTCGGGAGCATTTCCAGGTAGCCGGTCATCCCAGCGAGAACCTGCCGGATGTTCTGCGGCTCGAGCGACTTGAGAGCCTTTTCCAGCTCCACGAGCTTGTCCCCGAGCCCGTCCAACATGCTCCCGAGGATCTTGACGTTGTCACCTTCCACACTGAAGGTTAGGCAGGTGTAATCGAGCCGCGTGAACCGCGCCGCGCCGTTGAACTCGGCCACCATGGCGGAAAGCTCGCCGTCGAGCTTCGAGATCGCGTCGAGCCGATCGGCCGGACAGATGATCCCGACTGCCGAGTGAACCCCGAGCCCGGAGAACGCGCGCTTGACCTTGCCCTGGATCTTCGATGCCGCCTTGTACTCGATCGGGTCGTCCAGAGCGACCTCCCCGTCATACGTCTTGACGAGCCCACCCGCGGCAGTCGCCTCGACGATCTCGTTCCGGTGCGTGTAGTGACACCCGCCACGACGGGAAATGTCCACGGCGACCAGCGCGCTGGGGGGCAGATTGCGAATGTCCATGGTATCCTCCCGGCGGTATTACCGCCTTGTTTATTTGTGACAGATTCCTTGCCGTTGACAAGGGTTTTTCGCTTTAATCTGCCGACGATTACCTAAATCGTCGGCAGGAAAAGAGAAAAACTACACCCCGATCTTCCTGAACCCCGGACCCGTATCCGGCGCTTCCGCATCCGGTACGCTCGCCATCATGCACGCCCGGGAAGCCCAGTCCCGAAGCTCCTTCACCCGCTTGAAAGACTCGGCGACCTTCGGAGTCCCCTTGAGCTTCGCAATCACGGTTTCCGTGGTCACGGTCGCGCCGGAAATCATGCACCCCCGGAGGGTTTCCTTGATCGCCGACTCGATCTCCGCGCCCGTCCAACCGTCGCTCGCCTTGGCCACGGCCTCGCGGTCAATATCCTTGACCTTGCTGTACTTGCGGCAGAAAACATCGACGATGGCCAGGCGCTCCGAATAGTTCGGGCAGTCAAGCCAGAACTTGGCTTCGAGCCGACCGGCGCGCAGTAACTCCGCGCGCATTTTCTCCGGGTCATTCGCGGTCAACACCACGAATACCGGCGCCTTTTTCTCCTGAAGCCAGGTGAGAAATTCGCCCGCAATCCGCTCGCTCGTGCCGCCGTCCGTCTCGCCGGAACCTGCGGCAAGAACCTTTTCCGCTTCGTCAATGAACAAAATCGCAGGGGCGACTGCCTCAGCCGTCTGAAGCATCTTGCGGAAATTGTTTTCCGACTCCCCTTGATACTTGTTCATTGCTCCGCCGTTATACCGGAGGAGAACAAAGCCCCATTCTCCTGCCAGGGCCTTGGCCGTGGCAGACTTCCCGGTCCCGGGAACCCCGGCCATGAGCATACCGCACGGCGGGGGCAGGTCGAATTCCGCCGCCTTGACGGGGTCGAACCCCGCCTTGACCTCAAGCGCCCAACGCTTGAGATTTTCCAGGCCACCGATGCCGGCCATGCCGCGGGGGTCCGGCTCAAGCCATTCGAGCCCCGCGGCGTTGATCATCGCCTTTTTGTAATCCCTCAAGCACACCGGGTCAATCTTGCCCGACTTCACGATCGACATTGCCAGGGCGTTTTCCGCCTGGATCGCAGGCAGCCCCATCAAACCGTTGAGCGCGATTTCCCGATTGAACTCGGGAACTTGCGCAACCTTGGTCGTGGAGTCGAGGATATTACCCATTTCCGTGCGATTCGGAACGGGGAAATCCAGCTCAGTGATCCCCATGGGGATCTTCACGGTCTGACGATCGATGAAGATCACCTGAACGAACTTGTTCGACTCGGCGGTTTTCATCGCTTCGATGAAATCGACCGCCTGCTGCGCAATCACGTCGATCGTCGACATATCATTGGTGATCGAGCAGAACCGCGGCGCCACCAGGAACGTAGGGCCAGCGTTCCAATCGGCCAGCGCCGTAAAGAACGTGCCGGGATTCGTGTTCCCGTCGCCCGACTTGCCGATGGGGCGGAAACCCTCCGTGCAGGTCCAAACCCACACGTTGCCGCCCACGAAGGACCGGGCAACCGACTTGACCTTGACGAGAACTTGCTTCTCGTCGTCGGTCTTGACCAGGGCCAGGCCCACCCGGCCACCCGCCATAGCGGAAAGGTCTTGCTCGAATGACATTGAATTACCCTCCTGGGTTGACCGATTCTAGCTTGCAGATAATCCATGACAGATTACCCGCAAGATGCAATCGGAAACCGCCTAATGTTTATGCCCCGTGTTATGCGCGTGCTGATGCGCATGGACAAAATCAGTCTTGAGGTCCTGATTCTTCCGCAAGGCGCTTTGCCAATTCGTTTTCATGGCCAGGGAAGAATTACCTTCCTTCGCGTACTCCTGCGCCCTGGCCAAGCAACAGAGATCTGTCATGCCCTTGGGGGCGATCCAGCCGGAGATCATCGGCAGACCCGTCACGGGGTTCACCGACACCTTGGCCAAACCTTGCGCGAGAAGCTTCGCAAGCTTCTCAATCGCGGTATCGACCTTGGCACGCTCCGCGGCGAGCATTTCACGGTAGACAGTATCACACGGCATTGGTTTCCCCTTTACGCTGGCCGGTTCGCGTCCAGGTAGGCAACGCAAGCCTCGATGTTTGCCCGGTTGCCCGTCCAAAACTCGATCAGGATGTATTCCTGCGAATCACACTGTAAGAACGCATGGGACGGCCAGCGCACCTGATATGCCGGGCTATCGTTCCAGTTGTCGCGCATGAAACGCTGAATGAATTCGCGTTCCGCCACCGTGGGCGAGTAAATCTCAACCGCGGCAAGCGTACTACCGCGCCGGTTCCAGTTGATCGTGTAAGCCATGAGTTAGCCCCCTTTCCAGCGGTTTCCATCTAGCACAATTCCTCAATTGTGCTAGAGAAAAACAACTAGAAATCCCACGACACGAGAACCCGGCGGTACTTCATGAGGTCCACGCGGACCACCCTGCCCGACGCGTCCCGAGTCGTTCTGAGCCGATACTTCTCGCGCATGATTCACCCCATGAGGCGCAGGACCAGACAGGCCAGCGCCACGGCTCCGACGAGAATCGAGGTATCGATTCCCAGGGTAAGGTTTTCCCGGGCGCGCAATTGCGCCGCGGTACGGTTCGCACCACGCATCTTGACCCCCTAGACCAGAGAATATCGCTCGACCATCCGGGCGACGAAAACCGCCTGGTCAATCTTGCGAATGTCCAGGTCGTAACTCAGGGTCCGAGCGTACTTGAATTCGTGCCGCGCCGGAAACAGAACCTTCGTGAAGTGAACCGCCTGCGGCTTGAACCAGAGGCGGATACTTCCGCCCGGGTTAGTTGCGTGCGGAACCTTGAGGGTCCGGGCCGAAAGTGTCCACCCTGCCGCCTCGAATCCATCGAGGATCTTGGTTCGAGCTTCCTTGAACGTCATTACTTGACCTCGACGGGGACCGCCCCGATCTTCGTTTGCCCGTTTTCCACCACGCCGCCGAGTGCGATAAACACCGCGCGCGTCACGATCACAACCCGGGTCCAACCCGGTTCGCAGTGGGCGCGCAGGTGCTTTGCGATCCCCTCGGGGGTCCGCGTGTTATGGTTCCAGGTGAAGTTGAACCCGTCCGGCGCAACGTGCCGGATCATGAACGGGAACCTTTCCATTTTCGACCTCCGGGTTTACGATTATGCCGACAAGCCATCTTGACCGGCATAAGCGGAATCCCGGCGGATTCCGGACTAGAGTTTACGTGTGAATCGACCAGCCGTCTTCCGGGGTCAAGCACACGGAGAACGTGGGCGCGGCACCAGAGCCGAATCCATCGTGACTCCCGTGAAAGATTAGCCCGCCGACGAACCATTCCTTGTAACAGGAATCGGGTTCGTCCTCCCGCTTGAGGTGCATCCGGAAGAAAAACGACCCCGCGTCGTAATCGCGGTAGAGATCGCACCGGGTCTGGCGCCCGTCATTGCACGCGTACCCGTTGAGATACGCGAGCCGATCGTCCAGGTTCGCGCGCTTCCCTACCCGGTCCGCGAACGCCTTGGTTTCGTCCAACCGACCGTCCGTCTTATCGTTGATCACAGTCGACCTCCTTGAGAGTTAGCACGACACCCCGGGATCATCGTCCCACCAAGTACGGGGAACGACCGGGAGCACTAGCCCGTCATACTCCTCGGGCGAGATCATCCGGAGGAGCACCCGGAGACGACGACGAGCCGCACGATACGCCCGGCGGATTCCCAGGTGCCGGGAATTCTTCCGGTTGCCCTTGTAAGCCATTACGACCTCCGGCGGATTAATTCCGCCTGTTTCTGGTACTAAGTGACGGCAGGAATTCGGTTGAGGTCCCGGGCTCCTGCCGTCAAATCGTACTAGAAATCTTTTCCTGGATTTTATTCTCGCAAGGGGCGGGGAGTCGCCAGAACCCTTCGGGGAGTACCTTAGCATTTCACCCCACGGGCCGGCAATTGATTCGCCCGAACCTTGCGCTTGCCCGGAAACCAGAGATTCCCAGGGCAGATTTTGACCCCTTACTCTCGTGACAGTCGTTTACCACATTTCGGGGGGTGCGGGGAGCTTCCAGTCTCCCAGTATCGCGCGAGGGTTCTCGACCGGTGGGGTAATCTCGTGAACCCCTGCCGATCCTTCACCCGGAATTACCCCGCGCCACATCGACGCGGCCTTGACCTTCCAGGTTACTCGCTACTCCCTACCGCGGAGTCAATTTGTTTTCTCTTAGTTGAGTTATTACAGAAATTCTCAATTTGACAAGTGAGAATTTCTGTAATAACTCAATCTCGTTTGTTCTCGTTCTTCCTTTCGCTAGGGATTGTTTCCCATGATTATCTATCCCTCATTTCACGGAACTTGCAATCCCTCGAATTAGAAATAGTTAAAATTATTTTCTCGGGCGATTTCCCTTGGCAAAATAATTCCCTGGTTTCTAATTCCTGGGATGGATTGAAATCCAGGATGGGAATTTGTCAAGGACTATTTGATATGATAAAAACAGGATTTTGTTTTTTAGTGGTGTGGATTACAAAACGATTGACCAGGACCCCGACCACAGGTCCCTCATTACCAGGTACTGATCGACCAGCTAATTAATTGGTCGACCAATTAATTATTGAGTGCATGAGCTAATTAGGTCACGGCTACTTCCTTGCCTTGGAGGTCCCCGTTTACCAGGTACTGGTCGGCGGGCTAATTAATTATTTGTGAGACCCGCTATTACCAGGTATGTTGACTGGTGAGCTAATTAATTATTTGTCCAGGAGCTAATTAATTACTTGGCGGGTAGGCTAATTAATCGGCGGGCGGCGCTGTCCTGGAGGTCCCTCATTACCAGGTATGTTGACTCATGAGCTAATTAATTGGTTGACCGATGGGCTAATTGGTTCGTGTGCTAATTACCTCAGCGGAAACTAATTAATTGGCCCACCGAGAATTAATCGTCTGGCTAATTAGTCCCTGAGCCTATTATTCCTGGTTGCCAATTCCGTGTCACAACCCCGGCCAATTAATTGCCTTCGGCGGCTAATTGATCTCAGCGACTAATTACCGGGATTGGCGTCCAAGAACTCGGTGCCGCTCATGGGTTCCACTCCTCGGCCGCCTCAACCTCCAGCACAAATTTGCACTCCGGGCACGACCCACACCCGCACTGCGTATCAAGGCGGTAGGAATCCACGATGGCCCTCGCGGCTCGCGTGAGCCTCTCGATCGCGTCTGCCTGACGCATCCTATCCTCGATGGTTTGAATTCCCCACCCGTGCGAGACGGACTCCGCCAAGCTCCTCTGTGTCCACCGGGGCGCGTCGCCAAGCTCT